>Ga0208905_1001254_pt1 | contig 12833 bp, 15 predicted proteins | sample AntAceMetag02UKS_FD_184776 | JGI IMG/M metagenome (GOLD analysis project Ga0208905, IMG submission 184776) | Saline lake microbial communities from Ace Lake, Antarctica - Antarctic Ace Lake Metagenome 02UKS (SPAdes) (version 2) | ecosystem: Environmental > Aquatic > Non-marine Saline and...
GTTGGAACTCTACGCAAAACTTACAAACATAAATGGAACAAAACGAAAACAAGATAAAAAAATACAAACCCTCTTCGACAAATTTCTAAAAAAGAATCAAGACCTCGAATTAAATATTGTCAAAGCATCAAAACAAATCAATGATTAAAAAAACATGTAACCCAAAGATTGTAAAAAAGATAGAGATAACTGGTGTTCTCTTAAGTTTAATAATAGTAGCGACAATAATTTATGGAATTACAAATATTAATTCAATAGAAAATCTAGTTACAGGAAATGTTTATTATTACGGTATTTTAGGAATAATATTTTCAGCAATGATTCTTGACTTATTTCCGCAAATCGTTTCCCCTTTTGTAGTTCTTGCAGCAACGATAGTAGCAGGACTCAATATTCCCTTAGCCATTTTCTTAGTAGTTTTAGGTTCTACCATAGGCGCAACAATAGGATTCTTCTTAGGAAAAAAATATATGTTTGTGCTTGTCGACTGTCTCGTGAACCAAAAAAAAGTAGAAAAAATGACATTAATGATGAATAAATATGGAAGGTGGGCAATACCATTAACGGCAATGTCACCGTTTCCATATCTTCCAATCGTCTTCGGAATGCTAAATCTCTCAAAAAGAAATTTCATAATCTACGGACTAATTCCAAGAGCAATAGGCCTAACATTATTTGGATATCTGATCAGCTTTCTCTAACTTTTCAACAACCTTCTTCAATCCCACAAAATCTTTAATAATAAAATCAGGTTTCTCTTTATTAATCAAGCTCAGCGACGACCAAGCACACTTATTATGAATCGCAACCGCAACACATCCAGCATCTCTGGCAGATTCAATATCAGAAAACCTATCCCCAACATAAATTGCCTCCGAAGCTTTACTTCCCATTTTCCGAAACAACTTCTCCAACATTTTATCCTTGCTATCAAATTTCTCCTCGCCATAAATTTTCTTAAACAATCCTTTAATTTTCAAAACCTTAACAGATGTCTTCAAAAAAATTGTTCTAGAATTAGAAACAACAATCAAAGGATAATCCTTCTTCAATTCCCACAACGGCTTCAGCGAAACACACGGCTTAATCCCCCCATTCTTCGCAGCATCAATAAAATACTTATAAAACTTTTTTCTAATATCATCAATATTTTCAATATCCAATCCCAAGCTCTCCAAAATAGAACGAGTCCTTTCTCCCAACAACTTCTCAAGCTTCTTCTTATCAAACTCATACCCAAACTCATCCAACGTCCGAACCATCGAATCATAAGCAATTTTCTTCGCATCGCTAATCGTTCCATCAAAATCAAAAAATATTGCCTTAATCATTTTTCACCCTCACCCGAACAAATGATTCCATGAAATATTTTTAATGTTACTTTAATCATCATCACTCCTTCATTAACAGATAAACAAACGCAGTTAAAAACATTATCGCCCCGCTTATCAACAAGGTATTCGAAGCTCCAAAGAGACTTATACTAATACCTGCCATAAACACACACATAATCCATTATTTTTAAATCTATCTTCACGGCCATCATCCCCATCAAATAAATAATCACAATCAACCAAAATCCTTAAATACCATGATATCCATAGATATCCATAAATATCATGGAAATAAAACAAATAAACCTCAAGCTACCACAAAACCTAATAGCCGCCGCAGAAAGTTACGCAAAAAACTTCGGATTCAGAAATATCCAAGAACTAGCCGCCACAAGCATAAGGGAAAAAATATTCCTACAAAATCAATTCGACGAAACTTTCACAGACGAAGAAATAACACTAATAGACAACCTAATAGAAACATCAGCGAAAAATACAACATCAGAAGAAGAGCTAAATAAAATCCTTCTAGAATGAGTCACAAAATCAAAGCCCTAAAAAATTTCACAGAACAAATTTCAAAACTAGATAAAAAATCAAAACAAATAATTCACGATAAAATCCAATTAATCAAACAAAATCCATACCGCTTCAAGCGAATTCACTCAAAAAAATTCTCCAAAGTCTTCCGGGTAAGATTAAATTTAAACAACAAAGAAACAAGATTAATATATACAATAATTGAACCATCTATAATTCTAATATGCTTACTAGATAGAAAAAAAGATTACAAAGATTTAGAAAAATATCTTAACAAAATATAATACCACCCAACCAAACCCCGCGCAAAACGCTACCCTCGGCGTCAAAGACGCCTACCACCGCACGCAAAGCGTGCTACCACCGGCATTCAAAGAATGCCTACCACCTTTATAAAATAATCAAAGATTATTTTATATATCCGCCCTTCTGCAACTCCCACAACTTCCGATACTCACCCTTCTCCTTTATCAAAGCCCTATGCGTCCCTGACTGCACAATCTTCCCCCGCTTCATCACAATAATTTTATCCGCATGCATGATAGTCGACAACCTATGAGCAATAATAATCGACGTACGACCCTCCATCAGCCTCGCAAGGTCCTTCTGAATCTCATACTCAGTCTCGCTATCCAAAGAAGAAGTCGCCTCATCCAAGACCAAAATCTTCTTATTCGCCAACAAAGCCCTCGCAATTGAAACCCTCTGCTTTTCCCCACCAGACAACTTAACCCCACGTTCACCAACAATAGTATTTTCCTTATCAGGCATTTCCATAATAATATCTCTCAATTGTGCAAACCTAATCGCTTTCCAAATTTCTTCTTTTGTGGCACGAGGATTAGAAAAACTAATATTATTCCAAATTGTATCATCAAACAAAACTGCTTCCTGCGGAACAATTGCCATTTCACTCCGAACCGATTCCTGCTTAAAATCTCGAATATCTTTTCCGTCAATTAAAACCGCACCATTTTCAACGTCATACAATCTATAAAGCAAATTAACCAGAGTCGACTTCCCACATCCCGAATGACCAACCAAAGCAACTTTCTTATTTCGTTCAACTTTCAAATTAAATTTATCAAAAATTTTCCTATTAGAATATTTAAAATCAATATTCTTAAACTCAATTTCCCCGTTCTTAATTTTCAAATTCTTAGCTCCAGGTTTATCCTTAATATCTTTCTCAATTTTTCCATAACTAAACAAATCCTGAAAATCAGCCATCGACCTATAAAACGCCTGCATCCCATGAACAAAGCCCCACATCGGACCCATTAAATTCAGATAAATCGTATAAATAAAAACAATCGTTCCGATAGTTATTTCTCCAGCCAAAAATTTCAACATTGGGAAATAAAGCAAAAAGAACGTCCCAAGAATTACAATAAAAATTTGTCCGCTAGCCATCCATCTATAATATCCCCACATTTTCAAATGAGCACCTCGCGTAGTCGCCGTTAATTTCTCAAATCGATTTTTAATAAAATTACTCTTACCAAAATATTTCACAGAATCAATATTCGTAAAAACATCACTAATATTAGCCTTCTCTCTATCCTCAGAATTATTCACATACAACCTAGACCACTGCTGAGCCCTCTGAACAAAATAACTAAACACAATAAAAGAAACCGCAACAACAGCAACAGTAATAGCAGAAGCAACACTAAAATAAATAAGCGAAACAGCCACAAGCGTCAACTGAATAATCAACGGAGCAAAATTAAAAGTTATAACATCAGTCATTCTCTCAATCCCAGAAGAACCCCTAATCAGCCGAGAAATCAACGACCCTGTTTTATGACTAGTGTGAAATTTATGGTCCAATCCAAGAATATATCCGAAATATTTATTTTTCAAATCAGCCATCATATTTGTTTCCAACAAAGATAAGAAATGACTTCTAAACCATACACTCACAATCTGAATAAAGTTACCCGCAAAATATCCCGCAACAAGCATCAATAAAACAAAACTATATTCTTTCAACCCGAGTGCACCACTGGCAAACAAAGTTCCATCGTCAATGAGTATCTTAAACAAAAACCTTGGAACAATATGCATCAATTCAATAATAAAAACAGCAAACAACAAACCAAACAACAAAAGCTTATAATTCTTCAAAATACTCCAGTACTCACTAAAGTTATACCGAAAATTAATTTTCTTTTTCTTTATTTTATTCTTTTCCATACTATTATATACTCCAACGTCCTTATTATCCTATGCAGGAAGACACCACACACGCCCCATACACAAAGTATAAAGATGAAAGCGGCGGCGAGCCAACAGAGGAAGACATTACTGAAGAGTAAGTATTATTTATAAAGTTTTCGTAAAAAATACCCTCAATTCTTAAAAATCGCAACATCTTTCTTATCCTTAAACTTTGGCATCTCAGCCAACTTTCCCAACTTAACATTAAATTTCTCTCTTAACGTATTGGAACAATGCACCATTAAAAAAACCTTGTCCTTCCCATAAAAAATATCCGCACGTGCTTTGTGTATAGCCATAGTACCGACAACTTCATGCCTATCCACACAATCCTTCAAAGTCCTTTTTGTCCTCTTTTCATCCTCATAATAAAGATCAAACTCCAAACCCAAAACATCAAACACATCACTAAAAAATTTTAATATCCCACATTTCTTTTCAAAAACATAATAGTTAAAGCTATCAACATTCCCAATCCCCAAAAGTTTTATCTTAGCAGTTTTTTTTACCATCTTAATTTTCTAACACAAATCCACCTTATAAATTTAATCTCCAAAAATTACTTCTGCCTTTTCAACAAATCCGCCAACCTAGCCTTATCAGCAACCCTATCCTTAACTTCCTCAACAATAAAAGTAGCATTTCCCCCAATCTCCTTTGCCTTCACAACCTTCAAATCACGAATCAATTTCTTCCTAATCTCATCCGAAACAATCAACTTCCCACTATCAGAATCCGAAATTCTCTTCGCCAAAGAAATAGTATTCCCAATACTCGTGTACTTCAACTTCCCCTTTTCCTTCGACGCAATCAACTCACCAACATGCACCCCAAGATTAAACTCAATCTTATCCTTAAACTTTTTATTATAAGCATTTAACTCATCCAAAATCTCCATTCCAACCTTAGCAGCCAAAGCTTCATTCTTGTAAGTCTTAGTTACAATAGGAGAAAAAACAACAAAAGCATAATCACTTCTCCAGTCAACAAGTCCTTTATTCTTCTGTGCCCCCCCTACCGCTTTATATAATACATTTTTTGCAGCTTCCCCCAACTTATCATAATTCTTAATACTTAAAGCAATAACTGCCGACACATACTTCTCACCCTTCAAAACCAAAGTCGACTCAGCACTCATAGAATCTTTCTTAGTCAAATCAACCATCGTTTTATCTTCATAACTATAGCTTTTCTGATCCAAACCCTGAACCTTCGGAGACTTGTTCGTGAAATTCATACTTTCATTAATATGAGATTTAATTCCCACAGGAATCTTCTCACTAACCTTCCCAGTTATCTTTCCCAAAACCGACCCACGACCTACGACCCGCGACCCGCTCGAACCAACGACTCTGGTTCGCCTATACCTCACAAACAAAACAACACCAACCCCACCAAGCACAATAATCAAAAAAACCCAAACAATAGAATATCCCTTAAAAATCCCAACATCCTTCAAGTCACTAATCCCAACAGCATTTCCCGTCAACAAAACCTGCCTACTCATCGAACTCTCCCCATCATTTATAGTAACTTTATATTCTCCATTAGGCGCATTAACATTGAACTTTCTAACCTCACCAACCCCAATCTTCAAATCAAGTTCCAAAACCTCCTCGCCAATCTCAACACTAATACTTTTATTATACACAGCATTCCCAACATTCGTAATACTCAACACCGAATCCTCAAAATCAAAATCAACTTTCTGAATCTCAAGTACTTCAAGTTCTCTGATATCAGACAAATCATTAAAAGAAGAAGTTACCTGCCAAATACCCGGAGTAGAGTTAGAAACAAAATCTATAGAAACAAAATCATCATTAGAAATAGCAGACTCGATAATTTCACCCTTCGGAGAAATAAGTTCCACAGAAACAGTCCCCTCCATTTTAATACCAGACTGATCAAAAACCTCAGTCCCAATCGTAAAATTTTCCCCAGGCACAACCTCAGCGTTAGACAAGCTCATAATAATTGAAGAAGCAACCTGATTAATATTAAAAGAAACCATTGTCGAACCCCTATTGAGAACTCCATCCGCCCCCATATCATAAGCACTAATACTCAACGCATAACTTCCAGCTTCAATAGTTTCGGGCATTGAAAAAACATTGTTAACAAACCCATCCTCAATCACCTTGCTAAAATCACTAGCATTATAACCCTCGACAAAACCACTTAACAAATCACCATTTGCCTTAACGGCATCAATATTAACACTTATAGGTTCACCAGGATTATAAGATACTTTATCCAAAGAAGCAGTCACAACAACACTATCACTAATTGTAAAAGTTTTCGTCGAAGCCACATTCGCACCAAGCGAAACAAGCACCTGACATTCACCAAGAATTTGACTCAAGTTTGCTATCTCTAAATCCTCAGCATCCAAAATCTTATAAGGAATAGACCAACTCTGAGATTCTTCAACAGAAAAAGCCCTCGCCGGAATTTTTACCAAATTAGTACTCTGCCCTACACAAATTAAATCAATATTCAAATTCCCACTCTCAGTCCCAACAAGACCATCAGCACTAATATACAACCTATCCCCTAAATTATAAACATCCAACGGCTCCGACACAGAAATCTCAGCCAATACAAACGAACTCACCAAAACAATCATTGCAACAAGCAAGAATCCCAGTTTTTTCATAATACAAACAGACAATATTACTATTTAAACATTATGAACATATTTATAAATCTCCCAAGACTAATCCTACCATGACAGAAATGACGGTGAACCCATACGATGTGAAAGGTGAAGTCGATTATGACAGACTCATCAAAAATTTTGGTATAAAAAAGATTGACGAAAAATTATTGAAAAGAATCGAAAAAATCGCAGGCGAAGTTCATCCATATTTAAGACGAAAAATATTCTTTGCACATAGAGATTTAGAAAAATTATTAGACGCATACGAAAAAGGAGAAAAGTTCTTTCTATATACCGGTTGCGGACCATCAGGCCCAATTCATATAGGACATTATTCAATCTGGAGTTTCGCAAAATGGCTTCAAGACAAATTCAACGTTGAACTCTGGTTCCAGTTCACCGACGACGAAAAATTTCTTTATAAAGATATGACATACGAAGAAATCCAAAACTGGACAAAAGAAAACATGTTAGATGTAATCGCAATGGGATTCGACCCAAAGAAAACACATTTCCTAGTCGACACAAAACATGCAGGCATCATGTACCCAGAAGCAATCAAAGTAGCAAAAAAAATAACCTTCTCAACAATCAAAGCCTCATTCGGATTCACAGATTCAAACAACATCGGAAGCATTTTTTACACAGCAATGCAAACAGTTCCAACATTTCTCCCAAACGTTCTTAATAACAAAAACGAATATTGCCTAATCCCACTCGGAGTAGACCAAGACCCACATTTCAGAATTTCCAGAGACGTCGTAGAAAAATTAGGACACAAAAAACCAGCAATAATCCACGCAAAATTCATGTCCCCACTAACCGGAGTCACAGGAAAATCATCAAGCACAAATAATGACAAAGTAATCCTAATGACAGACGACCCAAAAACAGTAAAGAAAAAAATAAATAAATATGCTTTTTCAGGCGGTAAAGAAACAGTCGAAGAACATAGGAAAAAAGGCGGAAATGTATTAGTAGACGTGGCATGCCAATGGTTAAAATATTTCGAAGATAGCGACGACAAACTCAAAAAAATATATGATAAATATAGTAAAGGCGAACTTTTGTCAGGCGAAGTTAAAGCAATTCTAATCGAAGAACTCAACAAAGTATTAAAAGAACATCAGAAAAGAAGAGCTACAGCAGAAAAACAAATAGACAAGTTTATTTTCTAAAAACTAAACAGCATCCCCACCATTAACATCAGCAACCTCAACACCCTTATCTCCAATTCCCATCCCAACAGCCTTCCTCTCGTGCGCCGTCCTTCTCATCTTCGCAATCCTAACCGCCCTATCTCCAACCCCCGCAATCCCAGATTCATAAAAAATCGTCACCGAATCAGACAAAAATCTCAAAATATCAGTCTTAGTCCAATCCCCATCAACCTGTCCCTGCAAACCCTCACCCTCCAAACTTTCATCAACAAAAACCGTAGTAACTTTCATTCTCTTCATCAAAGCCGACAAATCAAAAATCGTCTTCCTAATTTTCCCCTGGTCACTCAAATTCAAAGCCAAAACAGAAATCGGGTCAAAACAAATCCTCTTAATATTATTCTGCGTAATTATTTTCTTCAACTCACTTTTCAATTCTTCAATCGAAGTCTCAGGAGCAAACCTCATAAACTTAATCTTTCCCTCAGAACTCAACTTAGAAAAATCCCAACCAAAAGACATCGCATCATTCAACGTATCAACAATATCCGGCTCAAAACTACAATACAATCCATTCTCCTTAAACTTCGTAACCCCATTCCAAAGAAATTGCAAAAGAAAAGTGCTCTTTCCCGAACCCGGTCCACCAACAATCAAATTATCAGAATTCCGCACAAATCCCCCTTGACAAATTTTATCAAAGCCAACTATTCCCGTCGGACACCTATCTATCACACTCCCCATTCTTATACACCTCCACAAATCTTTATAAATTCTCTTATTCTACCACTAATATGAAAACCCTAAACCTACATTGTGATTACATAAAATTTAAAGCCCTAAAAAAAGCCTTAAAATCCGTAGACGAAATAGCTCCAAACCAAAAACTAGAAGGTGAATCAAAAGATTGTTTAGTCGTATTAGTAGCAATAGAAAAAGGAGACTCCAAAAAGTCAGTCCCAGAATTAATTAATTCAATCAAGAAAATCGCAACCGACATAAAATCAGAAAACATTGTTCTATACCCCTACGCACACCTATCCAGCAATCTAGGAAAACCAGAGACAGCGGTAGAAATTCTAAACGAAACAGCAAAGCAACTTAAAGAATTCAAAGTAATTCAAGCACCCTTTGGATATTATAAGCAATTTGAATTAAAAGTAAAAGGTCACCCGCTCTCCGAACTCTCAAGAGAAATAAAGGTAGAAAGTAATAAAATTAAAGAAGAAGAATTAACTCCAGAAGAGATTTCAAAATCACTAAGACAAATTTCTAAATCAAAACTAGATACTTCTAAAATAAAAGAAAACGATCATAGAATTCTCGGAAGCAAAATGAATCTTTGGAGCTTTAACAATTCGGCTCCAGGAATGGTGTTCTGGCACGCAAAAGGTTTACATATCAAAAATAAATTAATAGAATATTGGAGAGAACTTCACAGAGAGAGAGGTTATTCAGAAATATCAACACCTCAACTTTTAGATAAAAAGCTTTGGGAAATTTCTGGACATTGGTCAAAATTTAAAGAAAATATGTTTTTAACAGATTATGAAAAAAGAGATTTAGCCATAAAGCCAATGAATTGCCCCGGAGGAATGCTCGTATATAAAACTTCTCCAAAATCTTACAAAGACCTTCCACTAAGAGTTGGAGAACTTGGAATCATCCATAGAATTGAACTATCAGGAGTTTTGGGGGGACTAATGAGAGTAATCCAATTTACCCAAGATGATGCACACGTTTTCTGCACCGAAAAATCCTTAGAAGAAGAAATCGCGAAAATAATAGACTTAACAAACGACCTTTATTCAACATTCGATATCGCAATAGACCACGTAGAACTATCCACAAGACCAAAGAAAAAAATTGGCTCAGAAAAAACGTGGGACTTAGCAGAAGCAGCGTTAGAAAGAGTTCTCAAGAAAAAGAAAATGAAACATGTAATCAATAAAGGAGACGGAGCTTTCTATGGTCCAAAGATAGATTTCCATATTAAAGATTCACTAGGAAGAACATGGCAAACATCAACAATTCAATTGGATATGGCCTTACCCGAAAGATTTGAATTAACATATACCGCAGAAGATGGTTCCGATAAACAACCAATAATGTTACACAGAACCATTTACGGAAGCATAGAAAGATTCTTAGGAATTTACACCGAACACATCAACGGCAAATTCCCATTATGGCTCTCCCCTAACCAAATAAAAGTCATGACATTAAATGATGAAGTAAAAGATTATGCCAACGAAGTTTATCAAAAATTATTTGATAAAGGATTCCAAGTTGAAATTAACGACAAGAATGAGTCAATGGGAAAAAAAGCAAGAGACGCACAAATTCAAAGATTCAATTACCTCCTAACAGTAGGCGAAAAAGAAAAATCAAAAAATGAAATTGCCATAAGAACAAGAGACTCAGAAAAAATCACAACAATGAACATAGAAGAATTTATAGACAAACTCAAAAAAGAAATTTCAAATAAATCTTAATTGTCCAAGTCAAAACAAATCGACAACGAAGTTGTCCTACCTTTAATATTACAAACTACAAGCGAAGCGTACTACAAACTACCAACTAATTTATATACTTCTCAAAGTATATAAATCCATGAGGTGGGCAAAAATAGTATTGATTTTTCAAGCTATCGTAACATTAACATTAGGAATAATCTTCTTCGCACAAGTAATGGTTTTAGACATATCGAAGGTAAGCGAACTCAGAACATCAATAGAAAATCCATCAGAAGAAACAAGTCCAGAATACATCAACCTAAAAACACGATACGCATCAGCCGCATACATTCTCCTCTTCGTATCTTTAATGGAACTAATCATTATAACAAAGCTTTTAACCTAATTATTTCTAGCCCAATTATGAAAGTACAAGATTTATTAACAGAATTAAAAAAAACAGAATCCTATCAAAGCTTCAAGCAAGAAAACCCAGAAGCATTTTTCTGCTCAGCGATGTTCGTCTTGGGTGACGCAGATAAAATAGACTTAAACTTCTTTCTCCCAAATAAAAATACTATCTCATCATTCTCAATGCCATTTGCCTCTCTAACAAATCATCCAGAAGAAATCAAAGACCAAACCGAAATAAAAGACTTAACTTTCAAAGTAGACGCCGACAACCTAAAACAAGAAATAGAAAACAAAACACAAAAAAAATTCACAAAAATAATTGCAGTCCTTCAAAAAGAAAACTGGAACCTAACTTGTCTAAATGGCTTGGATATGAGCCGAATGAACATCAATACTTACACCGGAGAAATCCAAAAAAAAGAAAACGGAAGTCTAATGGATATGGTTAGGTTTCGAAAAAGTTAAATTTTTCCCCAACTTATCAGATATTTAAGAAATTTTTTCTGAGCTAAATCATCAGAAAGGCAACAACACATATCCATTGGTATTATTCCTGCCCTGCGCATCTCTCTATCATCGGAAGTATATTCGCATTCAGGGGTTCGTCTAAAACTCAAGCCCCTACCTCCAAATTCTCTCTGCAAATCACTTAAAGCTTCAAAAATTGAAGCGAAGAGTTCTCTAGGTGCATCTCCAGGTTTAACGTATAGTCTTATTTCAGGTTCTCCCATCATATTTTAGAAAAAAAGGGGTATATAATCTTTTCGAATTTGTAGCTACCATATTGACACAAATGTATCCGGCAATACCCAAAATAACAGACCTTCTCAACCCTTCCGAACAACAGCAACAATATTCTTCCCCTCTTCCAAAAAAACAACCTCAAACCCAACACTTTTCAACAAACCCTCAAACTCATCCTTATCATAAGTATAATTATATCTTTCATATTTCACATCTCCAACAGTCCAAGGAATAATACATTCTTTCGGTTTATTCTTAATCCTTTGATTTTTCCACCCAATCGTAGAAATAACAGCCTCGCCATTTTTCTTCAAAACCCTATAAACTTCCTCAATACTCTTCTTTCTCTTCTCTGCCGAATCAACACAATGCAAAACCCGAACAAAAACAACCCAATCAAAAAAATCATCCCCATAAGGAATCTCATCAGTCGTCCCCTTCTTCAACTCAACATAACCTTTTTTCTTAGCAATCTCCAAAAGTTTCCCAGAAAAATCAACCCCATAAATATCCAAACCTTTATTATCAATAAAATTCCTACCGCTTCCACATCCCAAATCCAAAACTCGCCCAACCTTTCTATCCAAAAATTCCACAACCTCATCGACCGGTCTAGTTCTAAATTTAGCCCATTCTTCAGCAACTCCATCCCAAACTTTTTCCTGATTCATCAAACAACCTAATTTTTAAACTATAAAACATTTCCCATTTTATGAAGTTACAATTGCCAAAACAATCTAACAGCCGAAGGCGGTCTACCAGCGATAGCGGTCTACCAGCAAAGCGGTCTAGTCTTCGTAAGCCCACGAAGACCATCAGCGGAGTAGCCCCATTAGCAGTAATGCTCCCCCCAAGAAAATGCCCCCACGGAACTTGCCTCTACTGCCCTTCCTTCGGCACGGTCTCACAGCGAAGCGGTCTCACAGCAAAGCGGTCTGGCAGCGATAGCGATCTGGCAGGCGAAGCCGGTCTAATGACTGCCCCACAAAGTTACACCCCCGAATCCCCCGCAGTCCTAAGAGCAAAACAATGCGGATACGACCCAGTAAAACAAGTCAAGGTCAGATTAAAACAATTCCAGTCAATGGGACACCCAACAGACAAAATAGAACTCATAATTATGGGCGGAACTTTCCTAGCATATCCCGAAGAATTCCAAGCCAACTTCGTAAAAAAATGTTACGACGCCCTGAACAATAAAAAGAGCAAATCTTTAGATGAAGCAAAAAAAATAAACGAAACAGCAAAACACAGAGCAATTGCAATTTGTATAGAAACCCGCCCAGATTATTGTTCAGAA
>Ga0208905_1001258_pt1 | contig 12809 bp, 10 predicted proteins | sample AntAceMetag02UKS_FD_184776 | JGI IMG/M metagenome (GOLD analysis project Ga0208905, IMG submission 184776) | Saline lake microbial communities from Ace Lake, Antarctica - Antarctic Ace Lake Metagenome 02UKS (SPAdes) (version 2) | ecosystem: Environmental > Aquatic > Non-marine Saline and...
ATTAAAGCCGACTTTGAGAGTATTAATGCCCGTTCTCTTCCTCTCCTTTTCTTCCAGCTTGGCAATCCATTTCTTGCCATCGGTTGCAAGAGAAACCAGACTGTCCAGCTCTTCGTTGTATCCCTTCTTAATTACATACCCTTCGCCTATTGTCAGCGGAGGTTCATCAACTATCGATCGCTCTATAAGCTCTGCGATATCGGGCATCCCGTCAATACCGCCGCGAATACTCATTATTTTTGCCGATTCCAATCCGTCAATAACCTCTTTGATGGCAGGTATCATTGCAAGGGATGTCTTGAGGGAGACCAGGTCTCTTCCGTTCGCTATTCCCATTGAGATTCTGCCTCCTAACCTTTCGAGATCATAGACATGGGAAAGCGCTTCGCGAAGGTTTTTTCTCAGGATATGCTGTTCCTTTATCTCTTTAACTGCGGCAAGTCTCTCCTTGATCATTTCGGGATCAAAGAGGGGATAATTGAGCCACCACCGGAGCCTCCTCGCGCCTATGGCGGTAACGGTCTCATCAAGGACATGAAACAGTGTCCCTGTCTTGTTTCCTCCCTGGATTGTCTGAAAAAGTTCGAGGTTTTTTTTCGCCGTATCGTCAAGCAGGAGATGGCCCTTTATCTCATGCCACTCGATAGTGTTAATGTGGCCAAATCCTTCCCTCTGGGTATCCTTGACATATCCGAGAACCGCTCCCGCCGCTTCTACCGCAGCGGTGTGATTTTCCGGACCTATATCGTTTATCACCTTCTCATCAAAATACTCATTCAGAAGCTCGATTGCGCCATCATAGGTAAAGCTGAGGGGGGCGAGATAGTTCACGACACAATGATTCATCTCCGGAGATAATGCCTTTACAATGGAATTTCCGCTCAGTTCTTGAGATATAAGAAGCTCTTTTATCTCGAGACCGGCAATCTCATCGAGGAACACCTCCCTGTTTTCAGTTTCAGATACACGGAATTCACCCGTTGAGATATCAATGAATGCCAGTCCGAAGGTCTCGTCTCTCAGTGAGAAACTTGCAAGAAAGTTATTCTTCTTTGCCGAGAGATTCTCCGAATCCGCCACCAGGCCAGGTGTGACAATGCGGACAACCTCTCTTTTTACAATCCCCTTTGCCTCTTTCGGATCTTCAACCTGCTCGCATATGGCCACCTTATAGCCTCTGTCGATCAGCTTTGAAATATAGGTCGAGGCTGCATGATGAGGAAAACCGCAGAGGGGAATGCTGTCTTTCTTGCCTTTATTTCTCGAAGTAAGGGTAATTTCCAGGACCCTCGAGACAGTGACGGCATCCTCGAAGAACATCTCGTAGAAATCACCCATCCGGAAGAAGATAATGCAATCCTTATACTGTTCCTTAACGTCCAGATACTGCCGCATCGCCGGGGTAAGCTTCATTATTCCCACTTACTGTCGTCCTTTTCCTCAAGATCGATATAATTACCTTTGTCTCTCCTGCCCCCATTTCTCTTATAGGTCCTGAAGTGTATCTGATCCCCACCTTTGACGAATGAATTGAGAAGACCGCTTATGATACTGATTATCAGTGAACCAAAAATGGCAGCCCAGAAACCGATGACATCAAAACCCGATATGACACCCGACACCATTTTCAAAAGAAGCGCGTTGATTATGAAGGTAAAGAGACCGAGGCTCAGTATATTTATGGGAAGAGTCAGAATAATGAGTACAGGTCGAAAGAAAACGTTAAGCAGCCCCAGAAGTGCCGCAGCGAAAAAAGCGGAGAAAAAATCCTCCACCCTTATCCCCTCCAGAAAGTAAGCGGCAAATATGATAGCTATCGTCAATATAAGCCAGCGTAATAAAAATCTCATCCTTTCAGCTCCCTCGCTTGGTGTAAGCACCAACCATTGAAAATCCCTTTCATGTGATTGGAGCCTCGAATTGAACAGCGAGCGCATTCCCCCGCTGCTTGCGGCGGGGTTAGCGAGTGAATATAAAATAAACCTGTTCCTTAACAATCGGAGATTCCCCGCAACTTGTTGCGGGGAGATTCAATTTCCTACCCTTTACGATAAGAAAACTCAAGGGCATTATTTGATGATGAGCCACCGGTACTCGCGGATATTATCGAGAAGTTCATAGATAATCTCCTGCTCATCCGTTGCCGAGGCCCGTGACAGAAAGATAAATCTCATCTTATTCGTATCGGCCACTCCAACGAGGTCAATAAGCGAACCTGTCGTAATTTTCCTCCCCAGAGCCCTCGCCACCTTAATAAGATGAGAAAACAGTATCGTGAACTCAGAATGCCCCTTCAGACGTATCTCTCGTGGAAACCCTCCGGAAGCGAGTCCCCTTCCAAGATATTCCATAGTACCGGGGATAATGGGATCACTGGAATGTTCGGTAATAAATGCCTTCGTCCCCCCTTTGCAGAGTGCCTCGATTATTTTAAGGGCTCCGTAATTGAAATTAAAAGACCCCTCGGTGGGAATTTCCAATTCATAGCGTCTGATAAAAGCTGCGATTTCACTGGGGAGTTTTTTCCCGTCATCAATTCTCCATGTATCGAGATCACCCATCATTTCGTTAAAAATTATTACGTCCATTCCGTCAAAAAGGTGCAGAATTTCAACTATATCTCCATTGATGAATGTCACCTTTGAACCCCACCGATTTAATGTCTCTCTCTGTTTTTTGAGGAGAAACATGGAGAGGTCTGTCATGAACACCTTTTTCACCGAGTGCGAATACTCTTCCAGCAGGCCCTTCATGAGGCTCCCATACCCTCCGCCGACCTCACATACCCTGCATCCACCTTTCAGGATACCTTCCTCCCGTAAACGTTCGCCGATTATTGAACCATAGGAACGGGGATTTTTCAGTGCCACCATATAGGGTGAATTGATGGAGGAAAGGGACTCACATATGGTATATTCAGTCATGAGATCTATCGGCTGATATCTGTAATAGTCCTGAGTCTTATTCACACTCACAACCATGTTCCCTCACTGTCTTCTTCTTATATGACTGCATATGTAGTATATGAGTAGCCCTCGGTCAAGAACAAGAAATAAAGTAAACGGCTATCCTGATGAAAAAAGGACAAACAATCACATGCACACGATGCGGCAGATGTTGTCTCGCGCATCTCATCTCATATACTACCGATGAGGACATTGAACGCTGGAAAAAAGAAGGAAGGACTGACATTCTCCATATCATAGATCGCGATCTTCCCGTATGGGCAGGCGATCGTCTCGTCTCGGCAATTGATGGACGGCATCTCAACGGCTGCCCCTTTCTTGACTGGAAAGAAAAATCAGCTCAATGCGCAATTTACGAGACACGGCCCAGGATATGCAGGGATTTCATGCCTGGGTCCTCCGAGATCTGTCCTCAGTCTGAGATTCCCCGAAGCAAACTTCGGGGAATCTCAGACTGTTAAGGACAATTTTTGATTTTATTCGCTCGCTAACCCCGCTGTATAAAACTGTGAATGTGCTCGCTTTTCAGTTCAAAAGAAAACAACTCCTCCATTGACATCGCCTTCACCAGCGTTATATTCAGAGAAAGGGGACCGAGACAGGTATTTTTACTATCCCGATGGGATATGTATGATCTGGGAAGCAAGAGACAAATCCTCAGGAATTAAACGATGGTATCAAAAAAATTGTACGGAGTGAGACCCAATATCAAGGACATGACCCTCGCCGAGATAGAGTCATTCATACTCCACCTCGGAAAGGAGCGATATCGGGCCCGTCAAATCATGAAGTGGCTTTATCAATCGGGAGTCGCTTCATTCCACGAAATGACAAACCTATCCAAAAACTTCAGGAAAGAGATAGATGAACTCGCACGAATCGGATCGATCCTGATAGAGACGATACAGGAATCCAGAGACGGAACAAAAAAAATCCTCTTTAGGCTGGAGGATGGTCATTTCATCGAAAGTGTCGTTCTTCAGGAGAAAAACCATCTAACCCTCTGTATTTCCACTCAGGTAGGATGTCGAATGGGTTGCAGGTTTTGCCTGACGGGACGACAGGGACTTACGAGAAATCTGAATGTCTCAGAAATAGTTGACCAGATTACGAGCCTAAGGTTCGGTATTCCCGAAGGGAGAGATATAAAAAATATCGTAATGATGGGAATGGGTGAGCCTCTCCTCAATTATGAAAATGTTGTGAAGGCAATCGATATCATTACCTCGGATGTGGGACTGAGCTTCTCAAAGCGAAGGATTACGGTCTCAACCTGCGGAATCGTGCCGATGATATATCAGCTTGGGAAGGATATGTGTGTTAATCTTGCCGTCTCTCTCAATGCAACAGACAATGAAACGAGAAACCACCTGATGCCCGTCAACAGGAAATATCCCCTGGAGGAGTTGATTGCTGCATGCAGGGAATATCCCATGCCGAGGCGAAGGATGATCACCTTTGAATATATTCTGATCGACTCGGTTAATGACAGGAAAGAAGATGCCGTGAGGCTTTCCCGTCTCATGAACGGGATACACTGCAAGTTTAATCTTATACCCTTTAACGAATTTCCGGAATCGGACCTTAAAAAACCATCGAAGGAAAGAATACAGAGGTTCAGGGATATGCTGATAAAAAACAATTTTACCGCAACGGTGCGTCCGAGCAAGGGAAGCGACATACTTGCCGCCTGCGGTCAGTTAAGCGGCAAGGCGAATGCCTAACTCGTTAATCTGATTTTCATCAGTCCATAACACCATATTTTTTCAGTTTTTTATGAAGGGTTCTCCTCGTGATTCCAAGACGACGCGCCGCCTCACTTTTATTACCTGCCGCCGCCTCAAGGGTTTCCAGAACGGTATTCCTTTCCACATCCTCCAGGGGCATATTTCCCTGATTGATATGCTGGGCTGCGTGCTCGTTCCTGACGATTAGAGATAAATCTCCCTCATCCAGATATTCAGCTCTTGAGAGAACAACGGCTCTCTCTATCGTATTCATCACTTCTCGTATGTTTCCTGGCCACGAGTACTTGAGAAGGCTGTCCATTGCCTGAGGGGTGAGGCCCTTGATATCTTTATGATTCTTTTCGGCAAATTGCGTGAGAAAATGCTGTGCCAGGAGGGGGATGTCCTCCCTCCTCTCCCGAAGTGACGGCATATTCATGGAAACAACATTCAGACGGTAAAAAAGGTCTTCCCGGAATTTTCTCTTCTCAACCTCTTCAATAAGGTTCCGGTTCGTCGCGGCGATTATCCTTACGTCTATCTTTATTACCTCATCGCCGCCCACACGGACTATCTCTCTTTCCTGTAATACGCGCAGTAATTTTACCTGCATGGCGAGTGACATCTCACTGACCTCATCCAGAAAGATGCTTCCTCCATCGGCCTGGCGGAATTTCCCCTCTTTCCTCCTTTCGGCGCCCGTGAAAGATCCCTTTTCATGACCGAAGAGTTCCGATTCGAGCAGCGTTTCGGTAATTGCGGCACAATTGATCTTAACAAAGGGCTCCTTCTTTCGGAGGCTGTTGAAATGTATAGCCCCGGCTATCAATTCTTTGCCTGTACCAGACTCTCCCGTCAGAAGAACCGTCGCATCGGAAGGGGCTACCTGTGCAACGGTTTCCATGAGTTTCTCCATGGCAGCACTGCGTCCGATAATATTCTGCCGGTCAAATCTGACACCCAGATTCTCCCTGAGACGAAGGTTTTCCTCCCGTAACTGCCGATGCTCCATGGCCCGTTCTATTATGATCTGCAGCTCGTCAAAATCGAGCGGTTTCGTAAGGTAGTCATAGGCTCCCCTCTTAAGGGCCTCGACGGCGGACTCAACGGAAGAAAAGGCGGTCATTATAATGACTGGAATGGCGGGATTTATGGTTTTTATTTCGTGAAGGGCCTCAATACCCGACATTCTCATCATTCGTACGTCCATCAATATCAGGTCGAAACCTTGTTCACGAACCTTTTCTATTGCGGTGTCACCATCATCCGCCTCGAAGATGATATATCCCCATCCGGAAAGGAGGGTCTTGAGCATCGTACGGTGGGCCCGATCATCATCAACTACTAATACAGCACCTTTAGCGTTCATTATTGCATAACCTCTTACCGGCAGTTCTTCCTTCCACCTAAGCCGGCAGTACAATTGTGACAGTCGTTCCCCTTCCCTGTTTACTTTCCACTTTAATTTCTCCCTGGTGAGCCTCTACAATTCTATGAACGATTGCAAGTCCGAGACCTGTTCCGGAGGGCTTGGTGGTATAGTAGGGATCATACACCTTTCCCAGATCCTTCCGGGCTATTCCCTTTCCCGTATCGGAAATAACGATTTTTATCTCCTTCACCCCATCCCGGGAAAAATCCGCAGTCAGTACCCCACCCTCATCCATTGCCTGTATGGCATTGAGATAGAGATTAAGGAATATCTGGTTCATTCTGTCGGGATCCAGAAGGACCGTGTCAATTTCGGGAGCGATATTCGTTTTTATTTCTATATTCTTTTCGAGGGCCTGGGCTTCTACCATCTTGACAGAACTTTGAATGAGATCTCTGATTGCAGTCTTCCTCAACTGCATGTCCATGGGGCGGGCAAACTCCAGAAGTTCTCCTATTACCCTGTTTAATCGATCAACCTCCTGGACCATGATCTCGGCCGTTTCCTGATCTTCAGGGACATCTTTATACCGTTGGCGGAAGTAAGTGGCAAAGCCCTTAATCGAACTCAGGGGATTTCGAATCTCATGAGCGATTCCCGCAGCCAGTCTTCCCAAGGACGCCAGTCGCTGAGACCGCTCAACCTCCATTCTCAGTTTCCTGATTTCGGTGAGATCCCTGAAAAGCAAAACATCTCCAAGGGAATTCCCCTCATCTCCTCTCAGTATGGTTGCTGTTACCTCCAAAGGAATAGTCTTTCCGTCCGACCGGGTACAATCAACGGCTCTTGATAGTATCTGATCCCCTGAATCCAGCTCATCGACAAGCACTCTCAGTGATTCAGGCAATACGGCATCCGCCTCCTTCCCCACGGCCTCTTCTGCAGAATATTTAATGAGCGTCTCCGCCGCCTGATTGAAGGATGTTATCTTTCCGTCAATCCCTATGGCCAGGATACCCATGGGGAGATTTTCAACAAGGGTATCGGAAAACACCTTTATTATGGAGAGCGATGCCCTGGCCGTTCGGTAGCCATGGGCAAGAAAAAGAGAAATTATTCCGGCAAATCCGATGAGAAGAAGAATGATTGCCAAAATAATCGTGTTTCGTGCATCCGCTTTTCGTGCCGATTCGAGTGGACCCATATCGAGACCCACGAAAACGATAGGCCGGGACAGATCTTCCCCCTCCTTAGACGATATGCGCAACCTCAAAAGTTCGTGAGGTGTCTCGGTACGGACGAACGCAGTTAATTGACCGGGAAGGGGTGATATTTTGCCATAGACCTCAAAGACCTTCTTGGCATCCAGTCCTTCAAACTGCCGCCACTCTAGCACGTTGGACCCGTATATTTTCTCTGTATCCAATTGAAGCCAGTAAATCTTACCTACTTTAGTAGGATCACTATGCGCGAGTATCTTGCCATTTTGATCGGTGACGAGTATATGGTCCACATCTGGCTGCTGCGCAGTCTCAGTCACCAGTTTCTGTATCTGTGACCCGTCCCATTTGATTCCGAGAAGTCCAGTCCTGGTTCCGGCTTCAAAAGATCTGATGAGAGCTGTGCCTCGTTCCAGAAGAAGTCTTTCTGTGTATTCCTTTTGTTTATTGATACTTTCAACGGCTATATAAAGAAATATAGGAGCCAGAATAAAAACAGCGCCTATAATTATCCAGGGCGGAACATTGATCCAGGATTTTTTATCTTCTTTCTTCATCACTAATCTCCGCAACGAGCAACATTACTGCCGGATGACCAAAAGTTTCATAACTTCGATTTCTCAGAATGCCATGCTCCATACAGGAATCAACCGTATCTAATAAAACTGGATACTTATTATTCAGCAACATACCATAGATGGATACTTAATATCCATAATTTTATTTCTTGAAACGTATACTCCAACAAGAATATTTCAATAATACCGCGATATATTAACTATATAAGGTGCTTACGGCAATATTGCACTTTTCTGGCACAACAATTGCTGTATAATTCATAAAACAATCATGTTTTATAAAAAGGATCAGCATTGGTTTTCCTCCTTTCCAAAAGCTGGTCCTTTTTTTATGTCGCAACCTATCTCTTACTGACAGACCTCCATTATTCTGCTAAAAAGAGTCGAATAGGCTCGTCCTTATTTTGTAATCATTGTGTTGGATGAGAAATTTACTATTGAAAACTTTCAAGATATAGTTTACACGGGAAAGCATGATTATGAAGAAAATGTCTCTATTTACCGGAACAGTCCTTATCGTATTAGGTCTCTGTCTCATTTCTGGTCAGAGTCGTGCCGATGACGACGCCTATGTAACGGACTCTTTTAAGGTCACGCTCCGCACGGGACCGAGTACGGAAAACAAGATAATCTCCATGGTTTCGTCGGGTCAACACGTCGAAATTCTGAAATCCGAAAACGGATGGAGTCTCGTTCGTCTCAAGGATAAGAGCATTGATAACGAGGGCTGGATACTGAGCAGGTATCTTATGAAGAGAATTCCCTGGAAGGCTGAGGTAAAATCCTTACGGAACGCAAACGCTGAAATGAAAATTAAATTGCCCAAGATCTCCAAAGGCCTTGATGATGCGCTCCGCCGGGAAAAAGTGCTTGTCACGAGGCTTGAAGAAAAAAGTTCTCAGTTCGATACCCTGAAAAATGAATATGAGTCTTTAAAAACCGGTGCCGCCTCCTTTGTCGAGCTCAGAGAAAAAGAGGCCGCAACGCGAAAAGCGCTCGAAAAAACTCAGGAAGAGCTCCAGAAGCTCACAGAAGAAAACAGGATTTTAATATCCTCTAAGAGAAACCTGTGGTTTCTCTCGGGTGCACTTGTCCTCCTCTTCGGCCTCATCATAGGACTGGCAATCGGTCGGAAACAGACCAGGCACCGATCGTCTCTCTACTCTTGATTTTTATCGGCTGTCCCTTGTCGCTCCATTATAATAATGAAGCTCCCCACCCACAGGTCGGGGCTTCCCGGCAAGGAATATGTTTGTTTTATATTGCGCCCATTACCCCGCCTGCAAGGCGGGGCTTGCGGGTACGCTCCCGATCGGCTATGATGACGTTACAGGGGGTCTTCTATCGAACCATGGTTTTGCCTTTTCCAACTGCGCCGCCAGACGGAAGAGTGTTGCCTCATCACCGAATCTCCCTACAAACTGAACACCGCAGGGTAGTCCCTCTTGCGTCCAGTGAAGAGGAACAGACATCGCCGGCTGTCCCGTAAAGTTGGCAAGCTGTGTAAAGGGCGTCTTCGAAAGACTGTCTATCGCCATTTTGTCTGTCAATCCGGAAAGCTGAACCAGCTTGCCCAGACCGAGGGTATTCACGATCTTCATAGTCACCTGTTCCGCCGGTTTTGGCTGAAGCTCCCCGATTTTTACCGGCGGATAGGCAACGGTCGGTGTCAGATAGAGATCGTATCGTTCGTGGAATTGCCCCATTTTACGTGATGCAATGCCCCACTCTCTCATTGACTTTACAAAATATCCGGAGGAAAAGGTTCTTCCCAAGAGTCCAAGGGTCCAGGTTAGAGACTCCACATCTTCTCTTCTCGCCTTTCTCCCCAGTACGGATTCCAATTCCTCTATATCCGCGGCTATCTCTCCAAAGTACATGGCAAGATAACTCTTTGCCAGGGCTATTCCATCAAGATCGGGGCGATCTTCGTCAACATTATGTCCCAGATTCTCCAGGAGTTTTACGGCATTTTCAACAGCCCTGACACACTCTGGATGAACCTCGGTCTCTATCGGAGAGCTCGTGGTAAAGGCAATTCTGAGCAAACCCGGATCCCGTTCAATTTCCTCAATATAGGGACTTTCCGGCATGGGGATTATATAGGGTGCCCCGACATCGGCACCGCAGGTTGTATCGAGCATGGCCGCACTGTCCCGCACTGAACGGCTTAGTATGTGTTCCACCACGGCACCCTGCCAGATTGCTCCGTGTTCCGGCCCTGTAGGATTGCGACCACGCGTCGGTTTGAAACCAAAAAGTCCGCAGTGTGAAGAAGGGATCCTGATCGAACCGCCACCGTCACCCCCCGAAGCTATCGGCACCATACCACTTGCCACAGCTGCCGCGGAACCTCCGCTCGAACCGCCCGGCGTATGACCGGTATTCCATGGATTTCTGGTAGGACCAAAGAGCTCTGGTTCGGTAACACCCAGGAGTCCGAATTCAGGACAGTTCGTTTTTCCTGCAATAACAAGACCCGCTTTTTTAAACCGCTTTACCAGTTCGCAATCCTCGTCGGGAATATAGTTTTTATAGGCCCTGCTTCCACCTCTCAGGGGTACACCGGCATAGGCCGCAATCAAATCTTTCAGCAAAAAGGGAACTCCCGTAAAGGGCCCCTCGGGAAGACCACTCTCAATGGCCTTTCGTGCCAGTTCAAACATGGGCGTTACGACCGCATTCAATCTGGGATTGAGTCTTTCAATACGGCTGATGGCCTCCTCGCAGATATCAACCGGGGAAACTTCTTTTTTTCTGACAAGTTCAGCCAGGCCAAGGCCGTCGTACCTATCGTATTCTTTAAATGTGTTCATGGTAATTCCCCCCTTACAGGACTTCGATGAGCACCTGTCTTTATTGTGATTTCTGAATTACCGAATAGTTTTACAGATTTTATTGAAGCTCCCCCCGCGATCCCGTGTAACTCCAACACGTTGCGGGGAATTTTCAACTGATAAGGAAAATTTTATTTTTACTCGCTCGCTAACCCCGCTGCAAGCAACGGGGATTGTGCTCGCTTTTCAGTTCAATAATTTTAAAGACTCTTCTTATTATATACTACAAGCTCCCCTTTTCAAAAAAAATAATCTCCGGTGCCTTTTTTATTGACTAAAGTCCAATTGATGTTAATTAGATGCTGAAAAATCTCTCAATCCAAGTGGGCGAAAAAACCCAGACACTTCAGGGAAAGGAACCATGACTCATTCAAAGCTTGTTCATGCAATGTCAAGTCCGGATTTTTATGGACACAACCCGGACTCCGTTCAATTACTACAAACGCATATATCGTTCATCTTTATCGCCGGAGATCTCGTCTATAAGGTAAAAAAGGCCGTCGATTTCGGATTTCTCGATTTTACCACGCTGGAAAAGCGAAAATTTTACTGTGACGAAGAGCTTCGCTTGAACAGGAGACTTGCCAGCGAGATCTATCTTGAAGTTGTCCCCATAAGGGAAGATGCATCGGGAAATCTCTCCCTTGGTGCAGGGGATACCATAATCGATTATGCCGTAAAGATGAAGAGGCTTCCGGAAGAAAAAATGCTCAACAGGCTCATCTCTGAAGGAAAGGTCGATGATTCCGTTATGGACAGGATTGCCAAGAGGGTCTATGAATTTCACGAGGATGCCGCAACCGGTGGTGAAATTGACCGAATCGGGGGCATCGATACGATCCGTCATAATCACGACGAAAATTTCGAACAGACCATACAATATATAGGAACTTCAATTGACCGGGATAGATACCAGTTCATTCAATCCTATGCCGAAAATTTCCTGACGAATAACAGAAAACTCTTTGAGGAACGAGTGTCAGGCCACAGGATCAGGGATTGTCACGGAGACCTGCATCTTCAGCACATATGTATCGGCGACGAGATCCTTGTCTTTGACTGCATAGAATTCAACGAGCGTTTCAGATATCTGGACGTTGCTGCCGAGGTTGCATTTCTTTCAATGGACCTCGACTTTAACGGATACCACGGCTACGCAAACACCTTTGTAAACTCATACTTACGATACTCTTCCGACAGCAAAATCAAAAAGCTGCTCAATTTTTACAAGTGTTATTTTGCCTACGTGAGGGGAAAGGTCACAAGCTTTAAGATCGACGACGAAGCAATTGAAGAGAGAGAGAAAAAGGAAGCGATTGAGACGGGCTCGCGGTATTTCGACCTTGCCTACAGCTATGCCGCGCATTTGGAAAAACCGACGATTATCCTGATGACGGGCCTGATGGGAACGGGAAAGAGTGTTCTGGCTGAACGGCTGGCTCCCCTCCTGGAAACGGAGATACTGCGTACCGATGTTATCAGAAAAAACCTTCTCGATATCCCCTCGGCGGAGCATCACTTCGAAGAGTTCGGAGAGGGCATATACTCGAAGGAGATGACGGAGAAAACCTATGGTGAGGCGCTGAAAATTACCGAATCTATTATAGAAAAAGGAGGGTCTGTTATTGTAGATGCCTCTTTCAAGAAGAGGCCCGAAAGAAAAAAATTCTCCTCCCTTGCAGAGACAACCGGCGCCGATTTTTTCATTATAGAATGCACCTGTCCTGAAGACACAATAAAGTCGCGCCTGGATAAGAGAATGCTCAACAGAAAAGATGCTTCCGACGGAAGATGGGAGATATTTCAGGCCCAGAAGAGAGATTTCGACAGGATTGACGAGGCATCATCAGAGATTCATATAATCATTGGTACGTCGAATACACCGGAAACGTGCACATCTGAGGCAGTTTCCCGCATAAGAATAAGCGGCTAACTAATTGTAACGTGGCGGGGGTAACTTTTTAATCGGTTTTTGATTTTTTCTCGGCAAGTCGTTTCTTTGTTTCGCTGATGAAGTAACTTACCTTATAGTCCATTCCCAGATTAGCATACTCTTTGCTCACCACCTCGAATCTTCTCAATGCGGCTTCGTAGTTTTTCCTATTGAAA
>Ga0208905_1001261_pt1 | contig 12795 bp, 9 predicted proteins | sample AntAceMetag02UKS_FD_184776 | JGI IMG/M metagenome (GOLD analysis project Ga0208905, IMG submission 184776) | Saline lake microbial communities from Ace Lake, Antarctica - Antarctic Ace Lake Metagenome 02UKS (SPAdes) (version 2) | ecosystem: Environmental > Aquatic > Non-marine Saline and Alkaline...
TTTCTGTGGGTTCACAGGTGACAAACACACCATCTTTTATTCCGAATCTCAAAAACAGAAGAGTGAATGTCATTAATACAGATCTGGATCAACTCTACCCGGCTCGCAGAATGCGGCTTTTGATGGACCTGGCAGTACAGGCAGGAGCCGATCTGCTGTACAAAGAATACTGGGGTATCGGACATTCATTTGATTATGCTGACAAAGAAATCCCGATCATGATCGAAAGTATGAAGTTGCAACCGAGAAATATTTTCCAACCACACATCTATTGGGAAACATGGACCCCGAATTATGGAAAATGTGACTGGCTCGAAATTCTCCAAATCGACTCAACTATGATAAAAGCTGATTGGCACGAAGAATATCAAATTCAATTACCTGATGACAGGATCAGTTTCGGGTTCTATCCTGATGATGATTTTGATTATGATGGGGTTATGGTATATAATTTAGTTGAAGGAGAAACAACTGCCCGTCAGATGGGGCTTGAGGAACTGGATCTTATCATAAAAATGGATGGTATTACCCTTCATTCTCTGGATGATATGGACAGCTTGAAAACCTTCAAACAGCGTGGAGACTCAGTCAACCTTACTGTGAAAAGATATGATGAAGAGATTACCCTGTATGGGCAATTTCCTGATACAACCTACCATGATGCGATCGTCTATTCCAAACCATCAGGAGCCGTGCAAGCAGATTATTTCGGAAATGAATTCGTTCTTGAAACTTCACGCGTGAAAAAGCTTGCGATCTTCCTTCATCCTGATATGGTGAATTTTGATAACACTGTAAAAGTGATCATTAATAATAAAGTTGTATTTGATGAAGTTATCGATATAGATCGGGAATTCATGACTGATAATTTCCTGAGGAATAGAGATCGGACTGCGTTGTGGGTGAAGAAGCTGGAGTTTGAAATATAAAAATTCATCCAAAGTAATAAAATTTGACAGAAAGAATTGTTTTTCATTCAGTTTGATTTAGTGAATAAAATCCTTATTAAAATAATTAAGGCGGTGTTATGAAAAAGCTTAGTATGTATTTTATTTTCATTATATTATCAGCAACCTTACTGCACGCCCAGTTCAACCCACCACAGAATTTCTACATTGAACACAACTACATATGCCCTTGTAATTTTTACCACTTGTATTGGGGTGCACCTGAATCGGGAGTTCCGGAACTTGTAAACTATAATATTTATCGAAATTGGGAACTTATTGCCACTCTACCAATAAATTATTTGTCATACTCAGAAGTTGATCCTCCATGGTATCAAGGTACTCCATATATTTATTATTACATCACTGCTCTTTATGAAAATCCTAGTGGGGAATCGACTCCGACAGATACTATATGCTGCGGAGTTGCAGTAACGAATGATGATGAAGTCACACTTTCTTCAAAACTGGTTTTTAAGAACCATCCTAATCCTTTCAAGGGCACCACAACTATCGATTTTAGCATTCAGATGGATTCTTATGTAACTCTCTCCGTGTACAATGTGAAAGGCGAGATTGTTACGACACTTGTGAATGAGTTCAAGCCCATTGGTGATTACCACATTGCATGGGATGGAAAAGATGCGTCGGGTGAAGATGTTTCTTATGGAATATATTTTTATATCATAGAGACTGAATTTAATAAAATTTCTAAAAAACTTGTCGTAATAAGATAATCATTTTTCAAGAATTCACCTTTTCGCAAGCTTACCGAGATGAATCCCGACTTTGATTGAGCGGTCATGGACCACTCCCTGACTGTATGTGTGTCATGGAATGGTCCATGACACCTCGAACAATAGTATTATATTCTGAACATTATTCCAAAAACGATATGATGAAAGAATGCATAATTATACACTGCGTCTTTATCTGCTCCACCCTCTAAAAACCTATATCCTAACTTCAATTTCACTATATCAGAAACACATCCTGCCCACCCAAAGAATATATCTTCAGCACGTCCGTGAGGAGTTGCAATCGCATCACCTTCGATACGAAAATCCATGCAGGGAGTGAATTTCCATGCTAAGAAAAAGTTGATGAGTGGGAGAAATCCGACATTGCTTTTAGAGGATTCCACATATGCGCCCATATTATCTTTGCCTTTCATGGTGATCTTGGCATCTCTAATCATACCTGTAAGCCCAGCCCCAATTCGAAATTGCTTGGAGTTGATGAAATCCCACCTGTAGGAAAGCCGCCACGAGCTGAACTGATACTTTGCCTTAACTTCATAAATCGAAGAATAACTTTGTCCTGCAAAATTAAAATTCTGTTTTGGTTTCCCCTTATAAGTTTTTGTAAAGGGAGCTAAAAGCACAGATACGGTATGTCGCTCCTTAAAGGTATAGTTGAATTTTGTCCTAAAAAAGAGGGAAGCATTAGATCCAACATCATTTTGTAAAGAAAACGTGTTTCCAACAATGTTACCAGGCACTCTCACATCATTATATCCGCTCAGGTTTAGTCCGGTTTCCATATCTGCCATGAACTGCGCATGAATAATTGGAACACATATAAAAAGAACAAATAAACAAGATACTATTAATTTTCTCATTTTTATACCTCTAATTAATATTTATAATATGATATTCACTTTTCTTCTTTGAACAAATGCACATCAGTTTGCGGGAATGGAATCGAGATATTTTCTTGGTCAAAGGTGATCTTCACCTTCTCCTGCATGTCAAAATAAACATTCCAGTATTCCGCATTATCACACCACACTTTTACTGCAAAATTAACTGAGCTGTCACCAAGACTGGAAACTGCAATCAGCGGAGCCGGATCGCTTATAATCCGAGAATCTTCCTTAACTAATCTTGTAAGAACTTCTTTTGCTTTTTTTATATCATCACCGTAGCCGATTCCAAAAGTCATGTCCACACGTCGTATGGGCTCCCGGGAATAGTTTGTGATATTACCATTCGATAGAGTACCATTCGGGATATAGATCATTTTATTATCGAAGGTTTTCATAATAGTGTTAAAAATCTGTATCTCATGAACTTTCCCGATAAATCCCTGAGCTTCTATAGTGTCGCCTACTTTGAACGGTTTGAGTAGAAGTATTAGTACACCACCAGCAAAGTTCGACATACTACCCTGTAATGCAAGACCGATCGCAAAGGTAGCAGCGCCGAGAATTGCTATAAAGGATGTGGTAGCAATTCCTACCATAGATGCCACACTGATCAAGAGCAACACTTTCAGGGCAACTGTGATCATACTAATGAGAAATTTCTGCAATGATATCTCAACATTCCCTTTTTGCATTGCTTTCGTGAAAAGTTTTTTTACTCCTTTTATGATCCACATACCGATTATAAGAAAAAGAATTGCCAGTATCAGTTTTGGACCATATTCCATTACTAACTCAATTGCCTTATCAAAGTAAGGTTTTGTTGCTTGAACTGCATCCATATTATGTTCCTCCTGAAATTTATTTTATTACTTCGGTTTAATATACCAGTGTTTTTTGCCTTTCAAAAAACAATTTATAAATAATCTAACAACGCAGGCAAGTCAACTTTTTTAGATTTAGACAATTTATTGTGGTGAGGTTCCACACCCATTATATACTTTTCCATCAAGAAATAGCTTTACATGATACGGAAAGGTTTGATCGCTTTTTTTATCATAACAATTTTTCTTTGTTATCACAACTTTCAGAGTATTATCGTCAGATTGGGCAGTGTACACTTTATCACCTTCTTCAGAATCCACAAGCACTGCCGAGGGAAATCTGTACACTTTATTTTTCTTATCAAAAAATACTGCTATCTCATTATTAAAGATTGTGAGTGACCACAGAGGATCATTGCTCAAAGCCCAGAAATAATCTGCGGGAAGTTTGAGTTGTCTTTCATTTGGATTCACCAGCTCGCAGTTCTGATATGATTTATCACCGATCGTGATCATTGCCATATCACCTTTATTCCAGAATTCGTTTACTCCATCGCTGTAGCGAGCACCTGAAGCGGATATCGTACGTGGCAATTTATACACCTCGTAACCGTGATACAAATACGCAGCATCATCCTGAAAGTGTACTGTGTAAAACTCATCATTTTCACACTGAAATACAAACACATTATCGGAAGGGATGTTATATTTGGGGGGGGAACTTAAATTGCACCTCTTTGCACATGAGCAAACAAGAATAATAATCAAAATTAAGGGAATAAATATTTTCTTCATAGCATCTCCATAGCTTGATTTAACACATAAAAAATTCTTTTACTCATATAAGTTTTGTCAATGTTATCGGAAAAAGGGATATTTATTAGAAGAAAGTACCTAGTAATGATAGTAATGATTATTATGCTTCTGCGACGACTGAGTCGTCGACTCCAAATCATTTTCCATTTTAAATTTTCTATTTTACATTTTCCATTGCGAAGCGTCAGCGAAGCATAACCATCTTCCTCACCACAGCATTACCATTATATTCCAGTTTATACAAATATGTTCCCGGGGTAACCTGCTTGCCCTGCTCATCCGTGCAGTCCCAGTAAACCACAGCATAAGGTGCAAAATCATAATTCTCAGATGTAAATCGTTTCACTAACTGTCCTTTTGCATTGTATATTGTCAGAATAATATCTTCTATGTGATGGCTGTCGTGCACACTGAAGAGTATTGAAGTCCCATCATGAAAGGGATTAGGAGTATTCTGCAGAGTATAGAGCCAGTCATTATAATTTTGTGATGGATCAACAGAGATCGTATCCTGGTATTCATACGCTCCTATATCTATTCTGCCACCAGATATTCTTGGGTTACCTGCAAGATCGTAAGCCGGTAAGTGTAATCCGGTTGTGTCTGTTGTACCCGAATCTATACATGGTGAACCGTATGATAATGAATAAGGATACTCGCCTGAACAAATCCATAGAGGATCCCCATCTATATTTCCATCCAGCCAGTTAAGTGTATTATTCCCCAAAACCATAATGCCCCACATACCGCCCCGTATGAGACTATTTCGCACAGTAAGAGTACAAGGCATATCTCTTCCATCAACAACTATTTCTCTCGGAATATCTCCATATAAAATTGAATTAATAATATTTACCTCTGCACCATAATTTAACTTGACTGCTCCCCCAGTCGGTGTTGTATTATCACCAATAGTTGAGTTTATTAAATCTACCTTTGCATTATTTATTACTGTTAGTGCAACTGATGAGTAAGGCCAAAATGTATCATTATTAACATTATTTGTAATTTGAACATTCTTAAAAACTCCATGAAAAATGTCTGGGATTGTCATACGACCCGCAACAAGTATACCACCACCATAACCCCAATCGGGATCATCATCTGGTAAATTGTGATTTACAACACAGTTCTCAACTGAAAATTCTCGCTCAACTTCATCAAGAACAGATCCTAATCCCAAAGCAAGACCACCACAATTATCATAAATATATATATTTCTTAAAAGCAGATTGTCCGTATTACTGATTATCATTCCACTTTCACCTGATCCTTCACTGTTGTAAACAGTAATATTCTCTAAGATAACATTCTCATTATTTAATGATATTTTTAATCCACCAACATTTCTATGATAACCATTTGTAATTGTTATGTTTTTAAGTGAATAATCTTGATCAATATTTCTATTATTTATTAAATAAGAATGTTCTTCTCCGTCTAAAATTGTACTTTCCATGATTTCACCAATAAGAGACACATAACTTCTCAAGTTTAATGGAAATTTCTCGTCATTATTACTAGGAGAATAAATCCCATCAGCAATATGAATTGTATTAGGATGTAGACTATCAGATGCGATTTTTGTAAGTGCAAAAGAGATTGTTTGCAAGGGCTCATCCGGATTCATACCACTATTATTATTATCTCCATCCGGACTTACATATAAATCTTGATTAATAGGATCAATTTTTGCATGCAATATATTCATTGTAACATCATTTACAGGATAGCCATACAAATCTACAGATGTAACAAAATATGAGTCAGGATTCATTACCGTAAAGGTATCAACTATTATTTCAATGGGAGGACAGGTTGAAGATTTATGAAAATCACATCCTCTTGCGGCATAATTTATATAAATATTACAAAGTATTTCACTATTAAAACTAATTGTAGAGTAATCCAGTAAAATAATTCCACCACCAGTCTCAAACGCATGATTATTAGATATTGTAACTCCCTCCATAATAATCTGAGCATTACTGCAGAAAATGCCACCACCTGCGCTGGCAGTATTATTCTCTATTATACATTTTTTTATTTGGGGATTTGAATTATAAATTCCAATTCCTCCTCCATCATTAAAAAAACTATAAAATGGAGATCCAGAACCGTTCCGAAGTGTAAAACCACATAAAAGAGTATTCTCATTTTCACCAGAAACAATTTGAACCACACTCCCGTTTTGATTACCATCAATTATTGTTTGGCTTATAAAAGAGTCTGCTTCTGTTATAATATATAAGCTGGCAACATTGATGTTTTTTCCATTAAAGTTTATGTTTTCATAATATATTCCTGGATAGACGAGAACGGTATCACCATCTGTGGCTGCATTTATGCCTTGTTGTATAGTGGTATAATTTCCAGGTTCTGTTGTATCTATGATAATAGTATCTGATAAAACTAAGGAAGATGATAAAATAAAAACTAATAATAAAATTGTTTTTTTTTTATTTTTTTCCTATGTAATGTGAATATAATCTTTAGTTTCATAACACATCCCCCAATCCCCTCCTATTAGAGGGGATTTCTGGATGTGTGTATTTATACTTATCGAATCATCAATAACATTCTCTTGATTATTTCATTTTTCCCGGTTGAAAGTTTATATAAATAAATACCGTTACCTAATCGTTTTCTATTATCATCTTCTCCATTCCATGTTATACTATGATTTCCTGCCGGTAATTTTCCATTGACAAGGGTTTTAACTCTTTGCCCTCTGATATTATAAATAGTGATTTCAACAACAGCTTCTTTTGGTATTGAATAGGATATTTTAGTAGAAGAACTGAAGGGATTTGGAATACTTTGTAAAAGAGAAACTTCGGTGGGAATTATAATATCTTCACCAAGGTTAAGTCGAACTATTGAATATTCCTGTTTCCCAGCTATTAATTTTCTCTCAATATATACAGCATACGAGAAATCATATACATAATAGTTATTAACTTTTTGTTTATCTCCCCTTCCTGTAACAAATTGAAAAGTGAGTTCATTATCTTCTTTATTTGCATATTCTGTATATGCCAGAATTTGTGCTTCAGTGCTGTCTACAACTGTGGCACCCACACATACATCATCTTCAAAAACACCAATTTCCATGATACCTTCATCAATCTCCACTATATAAATTGCTTCATAATCAGGTTTATCAGTATAGTCAAAATTCTGAGGTTCTGATTTTTCAGGATTAGAAATCTTTTCGTCTGAATTATTCCATTGGAAATCAGTGATCGTATTATGAATTCTAACAAGATATCCTTTTCCATATTCCATTGGTATAGGACCCCAAGGATTTATAATAGATTTTCCATTTTTATATTCCATTGATCCATCATGATAATAATAATCCTCAGATTTAATAGACCAAATGTTATCCCATTCATCCCCAAATGCAACATCAGACATCTGAGTTTGTGGTAGCCAATAACCTATCCAGTTCCATTTACAATAATAATCGTTTGCATATAAAGTTATAGGTGTGTCCGGTGCAACTCTGCTGCCATAAAGTGGTAAGTAACTATCATCTGTATTATCTGTCCAGAGTTTGTAGCCGGATGTGCTTTTAATATTATCCAATCCATTAAAATCCCAATCTCCATAAATATATTCCAAATACACATCATCTTCCCCTTGTAATTCTAAATATGTTGGGAAAGGTTCAATATTTTGTAACACATCAGGAGCAAAGACAGGGTCGTTACCGTCTCTTTCCAGTCTTGGGAAGGACACCCAGTTCCATTCGATTTTTATCTTCTTTATGTCATAAACGGTCGGGTAACATCCCATATCTGCCCTCGTACCGTCAGGATCGTTGTATTGTGAGCTGGGATCACCAGCATCGATACAGGGGCTACCTTCGAGGAGATGGTAAAGGTGGTTGCCTTCTTCCATTAAAAATGGGTACTCATCAATATTATTTTCAAAATTTCCTGTATATGAATAATAGCCACCAATAGCATCTAATCCGCTTTCAATATCACAGTAGTAGAAATTAGGATCAGAAGATGTATCATTTAAATATACTTTATAATCATGATCCCAAAAAATACAATTCCTAAAGGTTGGGTCAGAATTAGATGTGCAGAATATAGATCCCAAATAACCCCAGTTACCGTAAATGGTACAACTTAATAAATTAGGATTACTATTTCTAAGAAATAATGCTGCTCCAGTGTTACTATAGCCATTTTTTATTATTAAGCAATATTTTATTGTGGGTGAAGAATCGTACAAACAGACTCCTGCTCCGGGAGAACACAAATTATTCTTAATGGTGCAATTTAATATCTGAGGATTTGAACTTTCACAATAAATCCCACCACCTCCTTTAGTATTGGGCCATTCAGGATTTGACCAAGCAGTATTATCCATTATAATGCAATCTTTAATTATTATATCTGAATTTTTTAGATATATTCCTCCACCACCATGATTTGCATGATTATTTTCAATGATACAATTTTCAATAATAAGATTATCATAATCTTTTACAAATATTCCCCCACCATTAAATAATGGATCTGGGAGATAACGATCATCTTTACAATAACCATTGGATTTACCATACTCTATAATACAATATTCTAAGCTTGAATTATTAGCTTCAGGAGTTTCATTGAATGAGAGCCCTTTCCAACCGATATCATGAGGACCGGTAAATTTAATCATTTTTTCCTCTGTTCCTTCTGCCAACAGTTCTCCTTGTATATCTAATCCATAATGCCCTAAAAAAATTAGCTGTGATCCAGGTTCCATTATCACTGTATTACCATCGGGTATATTCAAATCACCATCTACAAAAAGAACGTAATCTTCATGAATAACACCTGAGTTTAGGGATCCCCCCTCCATAAAATATGATGGTATCATGAGAGAAGGATCACCTAAAAGATTCATAGTAACTATTTGCCAAAGCCAAGCATTTTCGTCATCTGGAGTACTTGGCATATCGCTATATGCATAATATTTTGCTATGTTCAAAGATAATCCAATGCCTCTTTTCTCTGATCCTGATAAAGTTGAATAATAAGCAAAAATCTTTGACATATGTATACCAGGGTCCTCCTGCAACCCAACCCGACGTTGTCCAATAGATATACCACCATCCCAAGCTAGTATTTCCAATATAAGCATATGCACCATTTGGTGCCAAGAGAAATTTCTCAGCAATCGCATCCGACTGACTGAATTCAGCTGAGAAACAACCATTTGAGATGATAAAGCCCCTGTCTGCATTCGTAAGTATGCTGGGATTTGTTATCTCCATGACTTTGTTAAAAGTTGCATGACCGAAATGATGCAGAAATCCAAACCCAGAATTTATAGTTCCAACTACAGATTCACCATTATATAATTTTGTATATTCTAAGTCATCACAATTATCTTCCACTATTTCATATACTTGTTCGCAAAAATCTTCTCCAGTAGCATGATCTTCTTGTATGTCCTCTCCAACAAAAACAAAATGATTACTGCTAGCTGAGCAATAGTTAATTGTTTTATCCAAAATATTTTCCAGTTCAACTGCACTAGAAACAGGAATTCTTCCAACGCGCACCTCTGGATTACTATCAATTTCATCATTCTCTGTAGTTGCCGCATATATCCCATCTCCATTACTATCCCACGTTCCATCCAAACCACCATAATATGTATCACATTCAACATCATAATCCCATCTTAATGGATTTTGGGTATGGCAGTATAAACGACGAGTAGGTATAATTTCAAAATCTCCTCCAAGCATAAGATATCTTAGTCCATAACCAACTGAAGCGTAGGCTTGATAAGCATCGATAACAAAATTCCTTATTTTATCCGCTCGGTCAACACCCGTATAATTAGTATATATATCTTCAATAGTAAATACACCAATCTTTTGCAAATTAGTAGTATTCAAATATGGATTACAGTTACTTTCCCTCCAATCAATATAGTCATCAAAAATAGATACCCACTCACTTTTTGTAATAATAATCATATCATATGGATCATTGGGATCAACAAGAGATTCTTTTATTGGTTTCCATTTATCGCAATTCTTATGGTAGGAATCAATTAATTCAGGATTTATAACAAGATCTCTAATTGTCTCTTTAGTTTCAAAATCATTTGTAAGCATAATATTTTGATTGCCTTCAATAGCTGAATCATATTCAGTTTCAATTACTATCTTACATTTTTGTTGCCATTTGATTTGTTTCTTTATAGGATTAAAAAGATAAGGGAATAGGGTCACATAAAATAAATCATGCCCCTGTAATCTTTGTGTGCTTCCTTTAGAATATCTTTCTGATGGAGTAAATGCATCCATTTTATAAATATCAGCATAAATTTCCAAATCTGTTTTTATCTGAGAAGATGTATAATAACCCTGTGATGGTTTAATAAATACGTTATCTATAATTTTTTCATTACCTAAAAAGTTTACTGTTATATCTTTTACTTTTTCACCCATAGGTAAAAGTATTGTTTTATTTATATACGGCAGCATTGGATATCCCACAGTTTGTAATACGTTGATATCGTTTGCAAAATACTGCTCTATAATAATAGGATCTTCAATTTTAATTACAAATTCCAATTTATCTGAAAATAAATAAAATGGAATGGTCATAATAACAATCAATAAAATAATCTTTTTAAAATTCCCTTTTGTTTTCATTGTTTCCTCCATGATTTCTATTCAACGATATAGGAATCGTCTAAAATTTTTATTTTGATTTTCGTTTTATTGTTATATGGCATCATTATGTCGATAAATTTTAGTGAATCATTTTGCATATATTCACCCTCAAAGTCACCTATGCTTGGACTACTCCTGGTTGTGCAACCCGAAGTGTGGCTTTTTTCAAACCTGAAAACATAGTAATCAGTTTCCTCACCAACTTCCAAGCTGTCTATCATTATAATATTGTCTGTACATTTGATGTTTAATTCCACATCATATACGGTTACTGAACTATTATTGTAAAACATGGCTTCGTGGATTTGATAGGTGCTATAGTCGCAACTTAAGCTAAATATAAGAAACAATAAAATAATAAAAGTGACTTTTATAGTATTCATCCTTTGATAACCTCTATCTTTTTCTCCTATCTATTGTCCTCCTTCCATTGTGGTGTCAATGAAAGAGTAATTCCCATAAGTTCATTCTCTGTTCCCAAAACTGTTCCTCGATTAATAAATTCCGTTTCCATATAAATAACTCCTCTAATTTGGGAAGTGCGATAGAGGAGTGTAACTATGTGAATTTGTTCTTAACACTTACGTCCATTATTTTTCCTTTTCAGATTTCATAATAAAATTGAAATTTTCAATTTAAACAAAACATGCATGTATCATTTTTTTGTCAAATTTAATTTTGTTCTTAAGAAATATCTTGTTACATTGCCACTATATAGCACGATTTACAAGAATTAGTATCAAATTTCTATGCTTGGATTCCTCAACGGATAAACCGTCAGAATATTAATGTATATCCCCAACATCCAACTAAGTTGTGTATAAAACAGGAATAATCTCTCTTTTTGTCTTGTGAAGGGTATCAATCAACAGCTATAGTAAGTATTGCATGTCCATATTAAATAGTCCGCTATCCTTGTATTCATAGACTCCTTTAAACATATTTATGAAATTTTAGATTATCTCTCTATTGGAAAACTTGATTGCATATCCCCCAATATTTTTCAATAATTTTGCAATTTCAGAGAGTGGAATACGGAGAAAGGGAGATGGCGAATGTACAATTTTGAATTTTCCAAAAGCGTTGCTATCCGCCAGCCCAGTTTACCTCATTAAATTCTTTTATTTATTTAATCGGGGTGAAATCTTTTTTTATTTTTAACCCGTGAAATCTGCCTTTTTATTTCATTGGGTTCATTCGGATTCAAACTTTCATTATTTAACTTGGAACGGTTTCCATTTCAAGAATAAGTACACTGGACTTCATCGCGATTCCTCGGAGTATTTGAGTCTCAACATGAAATATATTATTTTTATTTTCTGATTGTCTCGTTATCAGAAAACTTGCGGATAAATATTACTGCCAGGAAATATTGTTTATCTAAAAATGTAAACTAAATCAAACAAAATTCATGCATGTTTTATAAAAAAATAGAAACGTATCTCAAGCGCTCAAGCCAATTCTCGAGATTGCTTCAATCGGTCGAGACCTCCCGGGCACTTCGCCTGTCGGGCTTGAATAGCTCTGCAAAAGCTCTTGCACTTAGTCATGTTTTCAGCAATTCTGATAAATCCATTTTACTTGTTGCAGAAAATGATTCCATCGCACAGCATGCCTGTGATGATCTTGAAGTTATTCTGGGAAGGGAGAAAATATTTCATCTGTCGGGCTATGAATTGCTTCCCTACGAGCAGTTCTCTCCAAGAAAAACAGTCCAACTCGAACGAAGCAATACGCTTTCCGCAGCAATTTCAGGCAAAAGCGGTATTTATGTTGTTTCATTAAGAGAATTACTTCGAATCATCAGCACGCCTAAGATATATAAAAAACTGCTTCTCACTCTTGAAAAAGATAAAGAATATA
>Ga0208905_1001263_pt1 | contig 12783 bp, 13 predicted proteins | sample AntAceMetag02UKS_FD_184776 | JGI IMG/M metagenome (GOLD analysis project Ga0208905, IMG submission 184776) | Saline lake microbial communities from Ace Lake, Antarctica - Antarctic Ace Lake Metagenome 02UKS (SPAdes) (version 2) | ecosystem: Environmental > Aquatic > Non-marine Saline and...
AAGAAATATATAAAAGAAAAAGAAACAAGAATTTACGCTTTAACAAAAAAAGACCTTGTTGAAGGCGTTAATTACAGGTTAGATGAAGAATATAGAATAGGTTATGACTCGTTTCGATATGGTGATAAAGACAAGTATAAGCAGGCAATTATAGGAGAGTTTGTCAAGGTTTATGGTCATTACCTACGAAAAAAGAAAGAAGAATTGATCGAAAAGCTTAGAGATAGTCCAAAATGGGCAAGAGAGGCATGGATGGTTGAACGACTATATTCAGAATGGAATCTACAACATAAGAATGAAAACGTAAATGTCAATGTGAATATGGCTGATTTACTAACTAATCTTAATAAAAGTCAAGAGGTTATTGACTCTACTGATGATAATTAATGATATGTTATAATCTTATATTAGAACTGTATTATACAGCTAGTTTAAGCCAATAACTAGATTAACTTGACAAGTAATATTGTAAAACATAAAAAAGGCGTAATATAAAAAACAGAAAACAGAAAACAGGTATTGGGCTTAGTTATGCCATGTAGTACATATAAGGGTGTTGTCATTGAATGACGCACAATGTGTATTGTGCGTGATTCATTTATTATTATGTTGTTATACAATAATATATAATTAAAAGATACCCCCACCCAAGTTTTTGCGAACATGTTTTTAAGGTACTACAATATTGGAAACTCAACTATTTACCATTTTTACCTTTTCTTGACATAACTTCTATTATAGTATGTAACACATTACTAAATATTAATAATTAACATATAACATATAACATATAATAATTAACATATAACATATAACATATAATAATTAACATATAACATATAACATATGGGACATAAGAAGTATGAAGGCTTAGGAGGTATAAACAAACCACTAACTAATTTTAAGTATAATTGGGGAAAGAATAGTAAAAGAAAGATAAGTGAGGAATGTTTAAGACATAAGGAGTGGAGAATGGAGAATTTATGGTTTATAGAAGACTTGGTAACTAACGATTTAGTATTATTCAAGATGAAGCCTGAACAGAAGTTATTATTTGATAGTTGGGAAGCTGGAAAGAAGGAAGTGACTGGAACTCAAGATATCTGGAGAGAGATAATATTAAAAGCTAGGCAGATGGGAATAAGCACGTTTGCGTTAGTGTATATGATGGATGATGTGACGTTTAATAAGAATTGGAGAGCAGGTGTAATCTCGCACGATAAAGCTAGTGCAAAGAAGTTATTGAGGAAGATTAAAGTGATGTGGGAGCATTTCCCATTAGCTGATGCTTTAAGGAATGATGTAGATGTAAATAATGAGGAAGAATTTAGTATAAAGAGTACAAATAGTGGGATTAGTGTAGGCTTATCTTATAGGGGAGGAACTTTGAATCATCTACATGTATCAGAGTTAGGAAAAATGAGTAGTAAGTATCCATTAAGAGCTGAAGAGGTAATAACAGGTGCTATTCCAGCAATAACTCCTGGTGGAATGGCTACTATTGAGAGTACCGCTGAAGGTGTAGGAGGGCATTTTTATGAGATGTGGAATGATTCACCAGGGAATGGGTATAAAAGACATTTCTTTCCTTGGTTTAATGAGTGGAAATATGAGAAGAAGTTTGAAGGAGATATAACAGAGAAGTTTTTAGAGATACAGAAGAAATATAGTTTAAGTAATAGGAAAATATCTTGGTATTACGCTCAATCTAAGATTCTTAAGGATTTGTTATTTCAGGAATATCCAAGTTGTTCGGAAGAAGCGTTTTTACAGTCGGGAAGACCTGTATTTGATATGAGTTTAGTGAGAAGGTGTAATGTTGAAATGCCAAAAGCTATGTATAGCTACGCTGTAGGTGTGGATACTGCTACTGGTCTTGCTAGTGATTTCTCTGTTGCTACTATTGTTTGTAAAGAGACTGGTCAACAGGTTAGTACTCACCGAAGGAAGGACACTATTTCTATTTTTTCCAAGAAAGTTGTTGAATTGGCTATTTTGTACAACAATGCAGTTATTAATATAGAGTTGAATGGTGTGGGAATAGCTATGAAGGAAGCGGTTGAGGCACAAGGTTATACTAATCTACATTTAGATCAGTCGGGATACGATAAAGCTACAAAGAAATATACTAATAGGTTGGGAACTGTTACTACTTCAAGATCCAAAGAAGCTATGATGGTGGATGTGAGACGAGGGTTTGAAGATGGGTATTTAAAAATTTCTGATGAGAAGACTTATACTGAACTTGCTGCGTTTCAGTTTGATGAAAAAGGAAAAATGTCTGCTCCTGTTGGGAGTCATGATGATTGTTTCGTCGCTGGTACAAAAATATTGACTAATAAAGGACAAGTCCCTATAGAAAAAATAAAGGTCGGGGATTTGGTTATGACCAGAGATGGGTTTAAACCTGTTATTATGACAAGGGATAAGTTGAAAAAAGTTGTTAAAAACATCGGGCTTATAGGGACTCCAGATCATCCTATAATAACAAAAAACCAAGGAGAAGTACCCCTTAAAAAGATTAACGACACGAGTATACTATACATATGGAACGAGAAACTATTCTCTATCGAGGAAAAAAATTTTGTGAAAAGATTTGTGGGAAAAGGTATCATAGGGAAAAGGCGCGTTTACAATCTGCAGGTAGCTGATAAACAAGAGTATTTCGCTAATAACATCTTGGTTCATAATTGCGTGATGGCTTTATTCCTATCTGTTAGATCTTTGAAAGATGTTTATATTAGTGGGTATAAAAGTGAAAGACAGATACGGAATAGTAGAGCTAAGAGAAAAAGATCTAATGTTTTGAGTACTTCACGAAAAATAAAAGATGGTGTTTATTGATATTTTATTGTTTTTCTGATAATAATTACTTAAACCTATAAAATAAAAACTTATGTCAAAAGATAAGTATAGAAAATTTAAGTTTGATACTAATTATACTCCAAGTAAGAAAGATAAGGAGTATTTGACGTGGTGGCATGAACAAATGAGGAATATTGATTCATTTAGATCAGACAGGGTGAAACAATGGGAAGATAATGAGAAAAGAACTTATGATAGATTGATTACACCTGTTCAGGATAGTGATAGTGACTCTTCCGAAGCGATAAGACAACCTTTAGAGTTTGCTATTTCAGAAGCTAAACTAGCTAACCTTATACAGAAACCGCCTAAGGTAAACTTGACGGCTGTTAATAAACAGTATAAAGTGCATGAAGATTTAAATAAGCATACGCTTGAAGTGAAGATGGGTGAAGCTGATTTTAGCACAACACTTCCCGAAGCTATGCTCAAAACTATCAATTCTGGCGAAGCGTTTGTTAAAGCTTCTTGGGTAAAAACGTACGAGGATTTCCTTACATTTAAGAAAATTAAGAAAGGAAATATCTTGGAAATGTATTCCGAAGAAAATCTGGATGAGAGTAAAAAGAAAGAGCAGTTTATAAAATATAATGGGTTATGTTATGAGATTATTGATGGGAAAGATGTATTCTTAAGTGAAGGATGTGAACAGATATCTACACCTCATGGAAAACGTGAAGCTAAATTTATTTCTATTAGATATAAAATAAGGTTCGATGAATGGAGAGCTTCTTATGCTGACAATGGAGTGTTTAAGAATGTAGAAGCCGTTTTCCCTAAACCTTATTCCGAAACTGATTATTTGTCTTATTCGAACGATGAAGAATCAAAAATCTCTTCTGGGGAATGGGTTATTATGTACGAGACTTACGATGTACTGAATAAGAATATAACTTATATATCTAATGGGGTCATTAATTATAAAGGGTATTTCTCTATAAGTCGTCCGCCGTTAGTTATGCTAAAAAATATACCTATTCCAGGTAGATTGTATAGTAAAGGTGATCCTGAAGTGCTCCGTGGATTGATAGGAATGAGTAATAGCCTATTTAATAAAGCTGAATTACAGGCCGATCTTTCTACTAATCCTCCTATTGTTGTTGGTCATGGGATTAATGCAGACGATATACAAACTGGTGCAGGTGCTATTATTGAGGCTAGAGGGGGGAGCGTAAAAGATTCTGTTGAGTTTATTAAGTTCCCTGATATTTCACAAGGAGTGCAGTATATGTTGGACTATATAAAAAATTCTATTACGTATACGTCTGGGATTAATCTTGATGTGCTTAATTCACAAAAAGGTCAAACTGCGTTTGGGATAGCTATGCAACAAGAACAAACCTTAATAAGGTTAGGGCTTTTTGTTCGGTATAACGAGCAACACGGAATAAAGGATTTATACGAAATTTCGCTTGAGTTGATGCAAAAGTTTTTACCTATTAAGGAATGGGAACTTATTAATTCAGGTGATGAATCTATTCTAAAAGAAACTTTTCCTTCTATTAAAATAAAAGGACATAAAACTACGCTTACTTCTAATGATGATACTGAATATATTAAGGTATCCGAATCTAAAGGTAGTGAATCTAATGTGGAGGCTCTTCCTGAATTTTATTCTGGAATGAAGTTTGGGGTCGAAGTTATCCCTGGGACAATGAGAGATGATATGATGTTAGTGAAAATGGAAAAACTCTCAAGGATAATAACAAATCTTGCAACTGTTCCGAAATGGCAGGAGAGGATGTCTGAAGATATACCTGATTATTTAGTTGAAGCTTCAGGATTATCTACTGCAAAAATGCTTAAACAACCAGAAAGTGAAGGGCAAGAATCAGAAGATCAAGATATTAAGGCTGGTGCTTCTGACTTAGAAAAAGAATGGGTTGCGCTTAGTACTACTGATGTTCCTGTTAAAGATATTGTCCAAGATTCAGGATCAGGGAAAAATCATGTAGTTTTCTTGATGAAGAAATTACAGGAAACTCCTGATATGTCTCCTAAATATACTAGTCGTGTTCGTGAAGCTATTTCTTTTTATGCTAAATCAGATCAAGGGAAATTGTCTACTCCTGAATCTATGCAGGTTGGACAAGGGGCAGAACAACTTCAAGCCCAACCTACGGCTACGCCCGTATCTGCTCCTGAATCTATGCAGGTTGGACAAGGGGCAGAACAACTTCAAGCCCAACCTACGGCTACGCCCGTATCTGCTCCTCAACCTAAAAGTGATTCTGGTCCAGGTGGTGCAGATTCTCAAATAAGAAAGAATGCTCAAGAACGTTCAAAAGGTCTTAATCCTTATAACTAATACTCCTATGTTTAATAAAGTATTGACTAATTTTAAGAATTATTTTACACTTAATTTGGCTAAAAAAAACAAAGCTTTAAGAGGAGAGGTAGAGGTTTTAGAGGAACTTATTAAAGAGAAAGAAGAGATCCCTATGATTTTTTTTGATAAAGATATAAAAAAAGATTTGAGTATTACTGATAAAGATTTGGTTAAGATTAAAGAATCTTATGAGAATGCAGGGGAGTATCTTAATGTTATGGAGAAGATTATGTTGGTTGAGATTATTCGAAATACTAAGTTGGCTACGGATTTAGCCATTAAAATAGAGGATAGAGAAAAAGCAGTTGTTATGATAGATTGTTATAGATTTATAATTTCTGTTATGACCAGAGGAAAATTTTTTAAAGCAAAGAAAAAAGAAGAAAAAAAATCATTAATATTATAAAGTTTATTTTTATATAAGGTTTGTAACCTATAACCACAAAAAATATGGCAGAAGAAGTTAAAGTTGAAAGTACTGTGCCTAGTACTGAACCGATACCGAAAGACCCTAAGATCATTGAAACCAACGAGGAATCTAAAGATGAAGATTATTTTAAGCCTAAAGAAAATGCTAAGGCTGATGAAGGCTTAGATGATTCTGGAATGAAAGAACACACTAAAGTAAAATTCGATAAATTAAGGTCGAAGTATAGTTCTGTGAGAGATGAAAATGATGAGCTTAGAAAGGAATTAGAGGATATTAAGAATGCAGAAGAAGAGTTCCAAGAAGATAAAGATAAACAGGTAATTGATGATAAATACATAGAAGAAAAAATACAAACTATTACTGAACAGAAAAATAAAAATGATTCTATTAAAAATTTCCTTATCTCTAAAGGGTTTGAGACACAAGCTGATAGAGTTAAGAAAGGCGGAGCTATCGCTAAATTAGCTGATTCTATTGTTGATTCTTTGTCTGTGCCTTATTCTGAAGCGTTAGAAAAAGCTTACGAAGTTTCTAATAGTAAGAATAATGTTACTATGGATGTGGGGAGTATAGGGATTAAATCCAATAGTGGTGGAAAGGGTATCCCTAACATAGATAGGGAATGGGTAACTAAGGGGATTTCCAAGGAAGCTGTCGCAGAATGGGAGAAACGGAAACAATCTTAACTTATTATTTTAATATTTCATTTTTATGAATTTACAAGAAGCAAAAACCAAATTCGATGAGCTTAAAGTAAAAGGGTTTATAAACCTAAAGAAAGAAGAAAAAGCTATTTATCAAGAATGTGAAAAGTTTATAGAGTTGGATAATGGTGTTATCTCAACACCAAAAAAGCAACCAGTGCCTACAAAATCAAGCGCTATAGATAATAATCTTTTGAAAAAGCTTAATAAACAAATATCAATTCTTGCAAAAGCTGTTGATGTTAATAAGTTGAGTTCAGATGATAGGTCTAATTTTTCTGATATGCTAGAGAAGAAGTCAGGCATGTCTCTAATAAGGCTTAATTTCTGGAAAGGTAAGCTTATTAAATCTCATGAGTTGATTAAGGATAGTGTTATGGCTACACCTAAAGGGTTGGAGGAAGTTCAATTGTATAGACTCGTTCTTGAAGATGACACAACTGTTAAAGTGTCACTAGTTGATATGAAATTCAAAACTCAAAAAGTTTATGAATGCCTAGAAACTCCTAACATGAATAGAGAGGGTGATTATATTTATAGAGTGGAATATAAGGGGGAAACCTTGGAAATAAAATCTCAATTTATTAATTAACTTTATCCGTTATGTTTATAGGAGAAAGAGAAATAGAAAAGACTTCCGTTGAAGATGGTTATATTAGAATTAGATTCAAAGATTCAAAAATAACAGAAGTGTTTCATAAAGATGTTTTTACTAAGATGAAAACAAAAGACATCCGCAAACTTAGTCATATTGAATACCAGATGGAAAAACAGGATCTTGTATTACAGGATTTGTTTAAAGTCTTTAAAAAGTATCATGTGTTAATTGAAGATACTGGATTCATATTTGAAAGAGTTAAAATGTCATATTCCGATAGAATTAATAGATTTCTTGCAAGCCTTTATTATAAAGAATTACAAGGAAACGAAGACCCTCAAATGGTTCTTGATAAAGTGTCTGTTAATATGTTCGAGGAAAAAACAAAAAACTAAAACAAACTAAAAAACATAGTTCGTATATAAGGATATAAGATTATTATTAATCTTATGTTTTTATTTTTATTATTTTAAATTTAAAATTATGGGAAACTTAAACACAAATTTCTGCCCTATTACTAGTGGTGACGCTTGGGGAATCGAGGAAGTTCAAATGATAGCAAGTGTTGCCATGGAAGCAGGGTCAGGTATATATGCTCCAGGGGATGGTGAAGATACTATCGTCACAACTAGTTCAGCTAACTTTACAGGAATTCTAATTGAACCTATAGCTGCCACAGATGATGATTACGCAACAGCTAAGAAAAAGAAACTCTGTTTCGTGCGTAAGAAAAAAGGAGCTAGAGCTATATGTACAGTTAGTGGTACTTTTACTACTGATGATGTTGGTAAGAATGTTGATTTTGCTGATGCTGTGTCTCTTGATGTAGATACGTCTACACATGATCAAGCCACCATCAGAAAGTATATCTCTGCTACGAGAGCAGAATGTGAGTTTAATGATAACATCGAATAGTCGGTGTTATTTGGTGTGGTAAAAAATTTATATAAATAACTAATTTAAAAATGTCATTAATTGCACAAGTATCAGATCTTGTATCACGCGCGGAGCTTACTTGGATCGAACGTGAAATGAAAGATCGTAAAAATATGGATTCTATGAAAAATTCTGGAATCTTTGAGAAAGTTGATTTCCCTGATGGGACTGGGAATACTAGACAGTATACTTCATTGGATGTAGAAAAATACGCTAAGATTAAAAAATACGGAGAGAGTGCGAAAATTGCTACTTTTCAACAGGGGTATAAAAAGATCCTTACTATGTTGAGGTTCGCTTCTGATATTCCTTTTGAGCATGAAGATATCCATCAAAGTAAAGACCCTGTGATTAATAGGAAACTTAAAAGTATGTCTGATATGATCCCTGATCGTGTTGAACTTATGCTCGCACATCATTTCTCTTTCTCTACTGCTACGGATTACACTAATACAGAAGGTGATACTGTAGACGTTTCTATGGGTGATGGTTTTGCTATGGGGTATTCTGCGCACACGCTTAATGGGAGTTCCACTACTTATAGGACTATTCTTTCAGGGAATCCTCAATTCTCACGAGGGTGTTTAGAAGCTCTTGAGAATTTGTTTAGAACTCAATCCTATAATGAGTTAGGTCAAAATATCTCTGATAAAATTAAGCCTAATTTAATTTTAAGTACAAAAGATGCTAATACCGTTAATACTATTCGTATCCTTAATTTATCTACTGCTGATCCTATACAAAATAATAGCGGTGTGATTAATCCTGCTAAAGGGAAATATAGACATGTAGCAAATGATAATATCGGTACTGATGCTGAGGGTATCCATACTACGACTAAAGCTAAATATGTTTTTTTGATAGATGTAGATTATGGTTCAGCTTATAACGCTATTCAAGAAGCAGCGCATATGTTACCTCCTACTCTTCCTGAAAATGATTCTAACCGAGCAGATAAAATAATCTTTGGTGTTCGTGGTAGTGAATCATCTGTTATTGTGGACGCAAAAAATATCCGTATGACAAAAGGTGATGGTAGTGCGTAATATTTTATTCTCTAAACTATTAAAACATGGGAAATACCATAAAAGAAACTTCTTCGAATGTAAAAGATCCAGAAGTTAAAGAAACTCCTGCTAAAGTTGAAGCCATAAAAGAAACTCCTGCTAAAGTTGAAGCCATTAAAGAAACTTCTGCTAAAGTTGAAGCCATTAAAGAGGCTCCTGCCAAAGTGGAAGCCACGAAAGAAACTCCTGTTAAGGAGAAAGTTGCGAAAGTAAAGAAAAAAGCAGTTGTGAAAGTAAAGAAAAATTTAGAGCTTACTTATCGGAAGGTTAAAGTAGTTTCTGAAAAACGTGATGGGGATATAATTACATTAATCCTCGCTAGCGGAGAAACTCATAGATTTAGTATTCATTCTGATGAATACCTAAAAGGCTATAAACAAGAAAATTCTAACTTGTAAAAATAGGAATGGTTGGGTGGTTGGTACAAATTCTATTTTTTAAATTAATTTTTTATGTCATTATACAATGTAAATTCTGGGTACGGAGGTATCCTAGCTAATCAAGTAGCTAATGCTGTGGGAGCTGTTCTTGGTCGCATTCTGATTGTTCAAGAAGATTCTGACCCAGATGAAGTTAAAACTATTACAAGGGAAACTTTTCAGCCTGATTCAGAGGGGCGTATTAAGTATTTTACGGATTTAGTCACTGCTTACGGTGAAGCTGAAAGTAATGCTAATGATACAATCCTTATATCTGCGCATTCGGCGCATTCCTTATCTACTCCTATTGCTTGGACTAAGAATAGAGTACATCTAATAGGAATGGATGGTGGTGACAGATTAGTGCAACAGGGGTGTAGGATTCAAAATGCTTCTGATGATGATACTGGATATTTAATAAAAAATACTGGTGTCAGAAACTCATTCCGAAATATTAAATTTATACAAGCTTCTGCTGATGCAGCCTCTTTGAATGTATTCCAAATGGGAGGTGAAGGAAATTTGTATAAAAATTGTTCTTTTGTGTTTGGGGTAGCAGGTCAGTTAGATGAAACTACTTCAAGTGAAGTGTTATGTGGTGAAGATTCTGGTACATTTATTGATTGTACTTTTGGGAATGATACATTGGTAACTTCTGCTGCAAGATCAGTTTTTAAGATTGACCAAGTGACAGCTAATCAGGAATTTAAATCAAACATTTTCGTACGACCTAGATTCTTTATATCTTCATCAAGTTCAGATGCTGAATTTATTTCTATGGCTGCTGCTGGGGATATCTTATATACTAATGTGTTCGAAGAAGCTGCATTCTATGCTTCGATAGATTCTGCTGGTGGTGCTGCAATTGATAGTGCAGTTTCTACTGCTAACGGAACAGTTAAAGGTACTCTTTATTTTGATAATCCTAAAACTTTCGGTTGTACAGATTTTGGTACAAATGGGACACATAATGATGGTCTTTATGTAAGAAGTCCATTAATGGTTACTACTGACCTTGTTGGTGTTCAACCAGTTGCTACTTAGTATTCTTAAATCCTCTCTGAATTTATCGGGGAGGAAAATAAGAATATTATATAACTTATAACTTTATGATTGCTGATCCATACACACTTTTAAACGCTAAAGCAGGAACTGGTGTAGGTAATATGGCATTTATAGGAGATGCAGAAGCCGTTAATATTGATGTTAATACTGCTAGTTCTGCGAATTTGACAGTCAAATTCGCTACATCAAACCAGAAAGACCCGCCTACAGTAACCTCTGCGCAATCTTCGACTAATCAATGGGACTATGCTGATGTTCTTGATAAAGAAGACGGCGTTTCAATTGATGGTGATACAGGTTTTGTAGTAGCAGGATCTGACGATCATAGAATGTTTGAATTAAATAATAGTGGAGCTAGATGGTTAATTCCTGTAATTACGGCTAGAACTGCAGGAAGTGTTACAGTTCATGCTACTTGTATAAACCATAACCAATAAAGATGAGACGAATTATATATAAAACTGCTAATTTAAAGCAGGAGGAAAAGATAAAAGAAAAATTAAAAGAAGAAGCTGAAGCTCTTTCTTTAACAATAAATAGCCAAGAATTATTTTTAGAAAAACTTGCGTGTAAAAAAATAGATAAAGAAAAGGAGTTTGTGCAACATTGTAATTTGGTTGATTTACAAAGAGGGCTTTTATTAGATTTGCAAGAGAATATTAAAAAAGGGAAAGAAGTTTTAAAAAATATTCAAAATAAAGAGAAAAAAGCTAAAAAAAAGTATAAGGAGTTTTCACAGGATATAACTATAAAAGAAGAAAGAATTAATAAAAGATTGTTTTATCTTAATATGAGTTACTCTAATTTGTTGTTAAAAAAAGAAAAAGTGGACACAAAATTTAAGATAACAATTAAAGGAGAAGAGCTAAAATTGGCTAAGTTGGGTATATTAACAGAAGAATTAAAAACAGGTAAGAGCAAATTAGTTAAAGAGTCTGGTGAGCTAAAAGCCATTGTTGGCATAGAAAAAGAAAGATTGTTGTACTTAAATTCTGAATGTGAATGTAAAATAAAAGTTATTGATTCAATTAATAGTAAGATTGAAAGTGAAAATAAAATTAGTGAAGATATTAAAAGTTTGATTAAAAAATCAAAAGAACAAAAAATATTGTTAGATAAGGAGATTCTAGGAAAAAAGATTGTTTTAGAAAAAACAGTAAATTCTATAGAAAAAAATAAGAAAGAACTAGATGAACTAAAACTTTTAACTTTACAAATTTCAAAAAAAGAAGGGAGTGTTAAACAATTAATCATTAAAGCTAAAAAAATATATCAACAAGCAGGAATCAACTTAAACGTTTAATTTTATGTCCGATAGAGCAACCGATGTAAATCTAAAAAATTCACTTGATACAATAATAAATCCTGCTAATGAAGAGAAACAGGATGATATTATTACAGAACTAGAAACTTTAAACAGTTTAGTGCCTTCTGTATACGATTATATAAGCCTTGCTTATACAGGGTCTAACCTTACTACAGTAACATTTAAAACAGGGGGCGCAGGAGGAACAGTTGTATCAACTTTAACCCTTGCCTATACTGGGGATAATTTAATTTCTGTAACTAAAACTTAATTGAAAGTAGTTTTTAATCCATTTACAGGCAAGTTTGATTACGTTGTTACTAGTTCTGACATAGATAATTCAGAATGGGATGCTGCTTATACTCATATTGGAGAAAGTGGAGCGAGCCATACTTATATTAATCAAGATGTTCAAACAACGGCTTCACCTACTTTTGCAGGATTAGATTGTGATGGTGCAGCAGTATTTAATGAAGCAGGAGCAGATGTAGATTTCCGCATTGAGGGAGTCGGCAAAGTTAATGCATTATTCGTTCAAGGTAGTGATGGTAAGATAGGAATAGGGACAAATGCTCCAAGTTATGCTTTACATGTTAAAAGTTCTGATGTATTTACCTTTAAAAGTGAAAGTGATAATGCAAGTTGGTCAGGTTTTGAGATATTAGCAACAGCAAGTGAAGCAGACCCTTATCTCCAATTCAATAATTCTGCCGATAGTGAGTTAGGATGGATCCAATTAGACAGTTCTTCGCAAAAATTTATTTGGCATTATGATTCTGATTTATTAACTTTAACAAAAACAGGAAAGTTAGGATTAGGTGTTTCTCCTAGTCATCTTTTAGATATTGAAATAAGCGGAATTGCGTATGAAAGAATAACTACTACTGCTAATAATGAAGTAGGATTAAGAATACGAAGAAATGAAACTGCTGGTAGTTTTAATGATGAATGGTTATGGTATATTCCAGCGTCTTCAACTGATTTTAGATTATATAATGGTAGTGATTTATTTACCATTAAGGCTAATGGTAATGTAGGAATAGGAACTTCTCCAACTGCCAAAC
>Ga0208905_1001266_pt1 | contig 12779 bp, 16 predicted proteins | sample AntAceMetag02UKS_FD_184776 | JGI IMG/M metagenome (GOLD analysis project Ga0208905, IMG submission 184776) | Saline lake microbial communities from Ace Lake, Antarctica - Antarctic Ace Lake Metagenome 02UKS (SPAdes) (version 2) | ecosystem: Environmental > Aquatic > Non-marine Saline and...
TAAAATGAATTCTCGAATTGCCTCGGGCTTAATTCCTCGGTCTCTAAGGGATTGGAGTGACCATGTTCGGGGGTCGTTCCATCCGACGTATTTTCCGGAGTGTACTTCTTGTGAGCCTTTTGATTTGGATATTTTTGCGCCTTCGATTTCGAAGAATCCGTTGTAGATTGATTCGGGGTTTTTCCATTTGAAAATGTTTCTTATGAAGTCTTGGACTCGTGTTGACATTTGGTGGTCGATTCCTCTTAGGACGTGAGTTACTCCGAATATGTGGTCGTCGATTCCCCAGGAGAATTCCATTGATGGATAAATTCTATATTTTTTTCCGGTTTTTGCGTGAGGCCTGTCGGAAATTTTGAACATGACTCTATCTCTGAAAGCTGGGTCCGGGTCTTGCATGGAGGTTTTTAGTCTTACGCACATTGAGCCTTCTTTTGCTTTGAATATTTCTTTCCATCTTTTTAATTGTTCTTCTGGGGCGAAATGTCGGCAGGAGCATTCTACTCCTTTTTCTTTAAGTTCTTTCCATTCTTCGTTTTTGCAATCGCAAACATACATGTATCCTTTTTTGAGTAGCTCTTCGGCATATGCGTAGTATTTTTCTATTCTGTCAGATTTGTATATTATTTTTTTGTCGAAGTTTACTCCGAGCCATTTGATTCCTTCTTCGATTAGTTTGTATGCTTCGGGTTCGATTTGTTTGACTTCTGAGCCGATTGTGTCGTCCATTACTAATAGGAGTTTGCCGTCGTACATTTTGCAATATTCGTCATTTAAAATTAAGGGTCTTGCGTTTCCGATGTGCAGTGGTCCGGACGGGAATGGAGCCATTCGCATTACGACTTTTCCTTTTTCGGCATTTGGTAATTCTTTGAGACCTTCTCGGATTTCTCTTTTTGAAGTTTTGGAATCTAGTTTTGAGAATTGTTCTTGTTGTTTTTTTAGGGGGAGGGCGTTTACTTCTTTTAGGACTTTTTGTATTGTTGGCATGATGTCTTTTATTTTTGATTTTTCTAAACCTTCTGCGAAAAGCCCGGCTAAAACTGCTCCTTGGTTAGCTTTGCCTTTGTATTTGATTGCGTTTTCTAGGGCGTAGGCTTGGATTAATTCTTTTGGAATTAATGTTCTTGGTTCTTGGTTCTTGGTTCTTGGTTCTGTCATAATATATAGAAGGAATTGGAAGTTTTAAATCTGTTGGACTACCAGCCCATGACGCCGACAGAGTTGTTTGATGATTGACTGATGTCGAGTTTTTTCTCTAGGAGTTCGATTCGGTTTTCGAGTTTGTATATTTTGTTGTCTAGTGCGGTTATTCTTTCGGACTCGTCTTTGTTTGTTGATGCTGTGGGAGTTGAACTTGTGGACGAGGTTGAATCCATAAAGCCGAAAAATTCTGAATTTGAAGAGGGTGATGAAGATGTTTCGGTGTTTGTTTGTTTTGTTCTATTTCCAAATTCTACGAAGCCGTCTCGGTCTGTTGGGACTACAACATCTTGTTTTGGTATTCTTACGACTCCTCTTCTTTGGAGTTCTCGTACATCTATCATTCTTTTTTTCTTTCTGAAAAGCATAATCAGATCAGGGATGGGGTTTATTTAAAGGTTAGGGCGAGCGAAAACGTTTATATAATGCTTAAGGAACCAAGGTTCCTTAGGGCTTCGATTTCCTTTGAGATAGTTTTATATAATATTGATTCTAAATATCGTTATGAGTGATGAAAAACCGGTGAGGAATATAGCTGAGGCGATTGAGCGTGTTATGTTGGCTGTGTATAAGCCGAGGCAATTGGATGCGATGGGAATGTGGGATTATGATGGATCATATAAAGATAAAGATAAAGAAGATAATGAGAATAAGAATGTGAATGGGAAGTTTAAGCCCACTTCTCAACATGAACTTGGTTTTGATTCTCAGCAGAATCAATTGGAGCCTTCGTATTATTGGTTATTGGATTGGATTGGCGAGAGGGGTTGGAAGTGGGAAAAGTTGGTTGATAATTTTATGGCTTCGCCGGGGTCTGGGCAGTTTAGTGAGATGAATATGAAGGCGACGAAGATGCAGGAGGAGGGGATGAAAATTCTTGGTGGGATGAATCAGGTTATTAAGTCTGTTTTAAATTTGGTTTATGATTTGAAGGAGTTTGAATTGAGGTTGGCGCATTATGATGATTATAATTCTGAAGATAAGGGAAAGAAGGAAACGGGGACTTTGGCGTTGAAGCAAATTTGGTTGGATAATGTTGATTTGAAACGAGGGCGGGGTGCGATTCATCAGATGGCGACGATGGAGATGGGTTTTTCTACTTTGAGGGAAGCTTTTATAATGGCGAATTCTGTTGAGGATTTGAAGAGGATGAATAAGGACGAGGAGGGCGGTTTGATTAATGACCAGGTTATGAGGATTTTGATTCCGAGGATTAGCGAGTTTTTGAAGTGGACTTCTTATTCGGAGAAGGAGTTGAGGAAGCGATTTAGTATTGAGAAGAATTATTTGAGGTCGCAGGTTGAGACGATTAAGTTGTATTCTGGTTGGATGAAACCGTATTTGATTGCGGCTGAGAATTTGAGGCAACGAGGTTTTGAGAAGGATGCTGCTTTGGTTAATTCTTTTTCGACTTCGATGTTTCAGTTGGAAATATTTTCTGAGAAGGATGTTGTTCTTGAAGAGGGTCCCCATGAGGGGCCGCGTAAGGGGAAGCGGGGTTACAAGAGTATTTTAGTTATTGATTTTGAATTTCGTGGGCATGTTTCGCAAAGGGTGACGCAGAAGGGTGATTATGGTTTTGGAATGGGGGGAAAAATAAATATGAGATATAAGAGTTATTGTTTGAATGATGAGGAGATTGCTGCGGCGAAGGCGCTTTTGGAAAAGGCTGATAGGGATAGTGCTTTGAATTTTTCTAGTGATGTTGCGGCTGATGCTTTGAAGGATTTGAAAGAGGATTTGGATTATTTTTTGATGAGCGATGAGGATAAAGCGAATGTTGAATTTGAGGGGAAAAAGAAGGAGGCGGATAAAATAGATATTAATCCGTTTTCTGCTTTGTTTGGGTTTGGGAAAAAGAAGCCTAAGAAACCTAAGAAGGGTGAGAAAAAGAAGCTTGAGACTATGGAGGAAATTGAGGAGGCTATTGAGGCTATTAAGAGAGATAGTTTTGTTGAGAAGATGTTGCGGGGGGAGGGTTCAAAGATCGCTTCTACTTGGTTGCACTTCGCTTACGATATTTACAAGAAGGCTCATAAGATGGCTTCGGCAGAGGGTGAAGGGTTTGAGACGTATGAGACGGATAAGGTTGATGAATATTCTGAGGGCGATGATGTTGGGTTTTTTGGGATGTTTAAGGGAAAGGAAAGTCACTGAGGCGTCTTTGACTCCGAGGGTTGGACATCTTTGATGCCCGAAGGTTGTCGTCTTCGTCTCCGAGAGTAGGCATCAAAGATGCCGGAGCTTAGTGGTTGTGTTTTTAGAAAGGTAAATAAAGTTTGTTTCTATGTAATTGTATGGTAAAAATTAGGGAAATTAAAAATAGAGCTTCTGAGGAAAATGAAGACGTTATTGAAGATATTATTGAAGAAGTTGAAGGTGGTATTTTTGATGAGGATTTTGAAGAGTTTGATGAGGAGGATTTGGCCGAGCCTGTTAATAATTTTGAGGAGATTGATGAGGAGGCGCCGGCTAGTGATTTTGATATAGGGAGTACGATGTTATCTATTTCGGCTCCGGTTGAAAGTTGGAGTGGGCAGAATTTGGAGGATACGCTTAGTCGTGAGAGAGTAGAGAAAGATTGGAGCGATGATGAAGATGCTTTTGCTGGGGATTTTTATAAAAGTTCTGCGGGTGGTGATGTTTATGGCGTGGTGGGTAACGACGTTTACTCTTCGGGCGGTGGTCGGGGTAATGATGTTTATAGCGAAGGTGGGAGTGGTGGCACTTATGATTCTGGGAAAGATGGAAATTATTCTTCTACTCCTGGAGATGTCGGCTCTTTGAAAAGTCATGAAGAGGTTAAGGATAATCGGAGGGGTGGTTCGATGTTGGAGAGTATGGGATTTGAGGATAAGGGAAAGAAAAAGCATGATGAGTTTACTCGGGAATTTGTTGCTCTTGGTGATAAGGACGCGGCGTAAAGAGGAAAGCTTTGCTTTCTGATGGTGGTCGTTCTTTGAGCGACGTGGTAGCGGTTTCTTCGCGATGGTAGGCATCGAAGATGCCGGGGCTTGGTGGCAAAACAATTAGTTTTATATAATAAGGAGAGTTTATGTTTTTGGTGATGTATGGCTGAAGGGAAAAATAGTTATGAGGGTTTTTATGAAGGGGGTGCGAGTTCGCTTAGTCCTGATTATGGGAATTTTACTGGGTATAGAATGAGTGCTGCGCAGTTGGGTTTTCCGGGTTCGCCACAGACTGCTAATCAGTTGGGTGAGGCGGTTAATGCTATGAAGCAGGGCGTTAAGGCTTTTGAGGTTACGATGTTGCAGGCGGATACTGGCGAGACAATTCCTAAACAACATTTTGCGGAGATGCGAGCTTTGATGAAATTGAGTGGGGTTAAGCCGTCGGTGCATGGTCCTTTGATTGATGCTGCGGGTTTTGATGAGAAAGGGAACTGGGGACAGGAGCTGGGTCGGCAGAGTAATGAGCGGAGAATGTTTGATACTATTGAGAAGGCGGCGATGTTAGATTCTAAGGGAAATGTTCCGGTTGTTTTTCATTCTTCAGCTGGTGCTCCTGGTGCTGAGTTTCGTCCGGGGGATAAGAAGGCTGGTGAGAAGGAAATTATTATGGAGAGGGGTGCGATGATAAATAGGGAGACTGGTGCGGCTCAACTTATTAAGAGGGAGTATAAATTTAGGCCGGAGTCGCCAGAGTCTTTGGAGAAAGGTGGGGATCGGGTTCTTGAAGATGGAAAGGTTGTGTTTAAGGAAATTAAGGGTCGTCCTGCTGGGGTTTTGTTTAGTGCGGAAGGGACTATCGGTGCTGCTAATTTGGGTGATTGGGAAGAGAAGTTGATGGGGGTTGCTCAGATGAATAAGCATGCGGAGGAGATTATAGGCTCTGCTCCTTTAAAGTTAGGGGAATATCAGAATGCGGTGATGGTTGGTAATAAAATTATTGATTATAAAACTGGAGAGGAGCTTCCTCTTTTTGATGAGGAGAGCGGGCAAAGGAATTCTTATGACCAGATGAGGAGAGCGGGACTTTTTCTTGATAATGCGGAGTTATCTTTTAAGGGTGCTTTTCATCAGGCATATAAATATGGGAATCCTGAGCAGAAAAAAAAGTTGAAGAAGTTGTCGGAGGATTATGCTAAGAAGCTTGAGGCTAGTTCTGAAATTGTTCCTGTTAATGGAAAAAGGGCGGGGGTTAATATTTGGAGTTCTGTTCAGAGGAAGCATCTTATTGATGAATCTCTTGGGACGTTGAGGGAGCTTACGGATCCTAGTTATGGGGGAAAACTTCCCGAAGTTTACCAGGAATCGAATGCGTTTGCTATGGATAAGGCGGCGACTACTTTTGGTAATTTGGCCATGAAATCTTATGATGAACTTGGTGGGGATAAGGCTCCCATCTTGGCTATTGAACCGTTTCATCCTGGAGCTGGTTTATCTGGGACTGATGATATGATTAAGTTGGTTAAGAAGTCTCGAGATAATTTTGCGAAACACTTAGTTGAGGATAAGGGTTTCAATAAAGGTAAGGCTAAGAAGGTTGCCGAGGAGAAAATTGGTGTGACGTGGGATGTTGGGCATATTAATATGATTAAGAAGCAGGGGTTTACGGATAAGGATATTGCTAAGCAGACGAGGAAGATTGCGCCGATGGTGAAGCATGTTCATTTGACTGATAATTTTGGTTATGCGGATACGCATTTGGCGCCGGGAATGGGGAATACTCCGATTAAGAAAATTATGGAAGAGTTGGAGAAGACTGGGCGTCTTGGTGAGATGAGGAAGATTGCTGAGTCTGGGGCTTTTGTTCAACATTTTAAAACTTCTCCACATCCTTTGACTATGGCGGCTTTTGGTTCTCCGATTTATTCTATGTCGCAGGGGCCTTATTTTAATCAGGCTCATCAGATTAGTGGTTCGTATTCGGGTGGCTATGGGACGCTTAATCCGCAGACGCATCATTCTTATTTTGGGGCTGGGTTTACGACTATGCCGGTTGAACTTGGCGGACAGATGCCGGGCGGGGAGTCAAGGTTTGGTGGGACGCCGATGTCATGATTTGTTAATAATGACAGATGGTAGGTGCTGTTGCGCCGAGGGTAGAAACTTTGTTTCTGGTGGTAGTCGCTTTTGGCGACGATGGTAGGCATTGAAGATGCCGGGGCTTGTTTGAGTATTTAATAAGCTTTATAAAATATGATTACTGTGTATTAGAAAGATGGTGAAGAAGGTTGTGAAAAAAGAAGGTGCTAAAAGGATTACTAAAGCTTTGAAAGAGGTTTCTCCTACTTTGGGAATATCGGGGGAGCGGGAGATTGCTGCGGATTTTGCCACGAAAGTTTATCAGGAATTTGATCAGATGATTAAGTCGATTGTTTTGTTTGGTTCTTCGGCGAGGCAGATTGCGACTCCGGATTCGGATATTGATATTGTAATTATTATTGATGATGTTTCGGTGAGGTGGGATAACGAATTGATTGCGTGGTATCGTGAGGAGCTTGGGAAAATTATTAGGAAGAATCCTTATGCGAAGGCGTTGCATATTAATACTGTGAAGTTGTCGACGTGGTGGGATGATATGATGAGGGGGGACCCGGTTGTGCTTAATGTTTTGAGGTATGGGGACGCGCTTATAGATTTTGGTGGGTTTTTTAATCCGTTGAAGGTTTTGTTGAAAGAGGGGAAGATTCGTTCTACGCCGGAGTCGATTTATACTTTGTTGCAGAGGGCGCCGGGGCATTTGACTCGGGCTCGGCAATCGATGCTTGCGGTTGTTGATGGACTTTATTGGACGATGGTTGATTCTGCGCATGCGGCTTTGATTGCTGCCGACGTTATGCCGTCTTCACCTGAAAATATTCCTGAGGTTTTGACTGAGACTTTTGTGAAGAGTAAAAAGTTGAAGAGTAAATATGTTGATTATTATGCGGAGATTCATGCGGTTGCTAAGCGAATTGTTCATGGGAGTTTAACTTCTGTTAGGGGTGAAAAATTGGATGATTGGTTTGAGAAAGCGGATTCTTTTTTGGGTGAGATGGCTAGTCTTGTTGATAAGTTGATTGATGAGAAGGGTTCTGATTTGAAGGTTTGAACCTTATTCGAAATTTCTTTTAGAAAGTTCTCATCTAAAATCGGTCGTTCTACTTCGCGATTTTTAGGGTTCGGATTTGAAGGTTTAGGGGGTGGCGGGTGCTGTTCTTTTTTTGATTGCACTTACTGTTTCTTCAAAAAGTGTATCCGTTAATTCTGGAAGCATTGCGAAGTCTGTTCTCGTTTCTTCGAGTTTTGTCTTTTTGTTTCTTATTTCTGTAAGGTATTGTGCTTTTTCTTTCGCATCAAAATGTTGTGGCATATTTCTTAGTTTCTTTTCTTCTTCTGTGTCTATTGTTTCAAGTTCTGTTTGATAGGCAGTTCTTAGAGTTGTTAGTCCCCTGTGCGTGCTTGCAATGAAACTGTCTGTGCCAACTTTTGCGATTGCCTTGAGTGCTGTTCTTTGTTCGGATTCTATATCTATTCTAAGTGCTTCATCTGAGAATTTTACAATTATTCCTTTCATGTAGTCTGGTGCGGCAGCTATTCTTGCTTTTAGGTGGGCTTTTGGATCTTCTTTTATTGTTTTTATTCTTGCTTTTGCTTCACTAACCGTTTTTATTGCTGTGACATATTCCCTTGATCCTTGTATCTTTGAACCTTCTTCTGGAGAAAACGCGTATGCTATTTCTGTTCTTTTTTGTTCCTCTATTTTATTGGCGATTGGTTTGGCGTGTTTGCTGATGAATTCTTCCAATCCTTCACCGTAAGCCTCTTTTATTTGTCTGAGTTCTAATGCGATAGCATTCTCTGTTCTCCCTTTCGTTTTTAGTCCTGTGGCATCTCGATAAGCCTCTAGTCCTTCTGTTGTCGATGGGTTTGCTTTTAAAAGTTTTTCTGAGAAATTTGCTGCGCTAGTTAATGTCTCTGAATCATAATGAGGATTGACTGTTTTGTATCCTGAATTCGGATTTCTCAGTTTACCCATTATTCCTTCTAATGTGGTTGTCATAACTTATGTAGTCGCTTATCCTTTATAAAGTTTTCTATCCGTTGTATCTACAAAGGGGTAACAGTTAATTAAAAATATCTTCTTTTTTAGGATTTTCTTCTTCTGTCTCTTCTATAATCTCTATGTCGCTTTTGGGTTCCTCTGCTCTTTCTTCTATTTCTTTTTCTATTGATTCTTTATTATCAATTGTCTCGATCGAAACTTCTGGTTTCGATGTTGTTGGTTGTTGGTTTTCAGTTATTGGTTTTTCTCCTGTTTCTAGTTTGTGTATTAATTCTGATATTTCTTTTGCTACGTCGGCGTTTACTGAGATTGAGTCGATGCCTTGTTTGACTAGGAATTCTACCATTTCTGGTTTGGAGCCTGCTTGTCCGCAGATTGAGGTTTCGACTCCATTGGCTTTGCATTCTCGGATTACTCGTGAGATTTGTTTTAGGACGGCCCAGTTCATTTCGTCGTAGATGTATTGGACGTCTTCGTTTCCTCTGTCGATTGCTAGTGTGTATTGTGTCAGGTCGTTTGTTCCGAAGGATATGAAATCTATTCCTTCTTTGCAGATGTCTTTGATTAAGATTGCAGCGGCTGGGGTTTCTATCATTACTCCGAATTGGACGTTTTTTATTTCTAGTTCGTTGAAGATTGCTCTTGCTTGTTTTACTTCATCAACTGAAATTATTTGTGGGAACATTACTCCGAATTTGTGTCCTTTTTCTGCTAGCTCGTTTATTGCTTCGAGTTCTGCTTTGAAAATTTCTTTGTGTTTTAGCGAGAATCGAATTCCGTGGTCTCCTAACATTGGATTTTTTTCAGTTTCTTTTGGGGCTCCTTCGAGATTTGAATATTCGTCGCTTCGGATATCTGAGGACCTGACCCAGATTGGTTTTCCGATGAATGTTTCTGCGATTTTTCCTAATCCTTCTTTTAGCATTTCTTTATATTCATTTAATTTTCCTTCTTTTTTGTAAGCTAGTGGGTGTTTCCCGGCTGTTGCAATTAATCCTTCTAGCCTTACTAGTCCGATTCCGTCTGCTTCTGTTTTTGCTGCTCGTTCTGCGAATTGTGGGAGGTCGACTAGGACTTTGATTTTTGTTTCTGTTTCAACTACTGGTAATATTTCTACTGATTTGTTTTCGGCTTTTCCTGCGAAGACTTTTCCGTGGAATCCGTCGACTGTTATTTCGTCACCGTCTTTTAAAACGTCTAGTGCGTTTTGTGCTCCGACGATTGCGGGGATTCCCATTTCTCGTGAGACGATTGCGGCGTGTGCGGTTACTCCGCCTTCGGATGTTAGGATTGCTGCGGCTTTTTGCATTGTTACGACCATGTCGGGATTTGTCATTGTTGTTACGAGGATGTCCCCTTTTTTTATTTTCCCAAGGTCATCCATTGAATAAATTATTTTTACGATTCCTGATGCTACTCCTGGTGAGGCTGCCATTCCTTCTGTTAAAAGTTGTCCGTCTATTTCTGCTTGTTTTTCGCCTGTTGGTTTTTTTAGAGTTGTAATCGGTCTCGTTTGTAAGATGTATGTGTTTTCGTTTTCTATTGCGAATTCTATGTCTTGTGGTTTGTCGTAATGTTCTTCGAGTTTGATTGCGTATTCTGCGAGTTGTTTTATTTCGTAGGTTTTTAGGACTCTCTCGGTTGATTTCTCTGGGGTTAGTTGGACTGTTTTGGTTTGCCCTCCGGATGTTCTTATGATTGCTAATTTTTTATCGGAGACTTTTTCGTCTATGATTTCAAGTTTTCGCGATGTGGAGTATTGGTCGGGTTTTATTTTTCCTGAGACGATTCCTTCGCCTTGTCCGAATACTGCCTCGATTAATATTTCTTCGTTATTTTTTACGGGGTGTCTTGAAAACATTACTCCGGATTTGTCTGAGTTTACCATTTTTTGGACGATTGCTGCGATGCCGACTAGTCCTTCGTAGCCTTTTTTCTTTCGATAGTAGAAGGAGCGTGCGGTGAAAATTGAGGCGAAGCATTGTTTTATTTTTTCAATTAGTTCGCGGTTTCCTTTTACGTTTATGAATGAATCTTGTTGGCCTGCGAAGGATGCTCCGGCCTGGTCTTCTGCTGTTGCTGATGATCTTACTGAAACGAAGATTGGTTCTCGTGCTGATTTTAGGATTGCTAGTGCTCCGGGCGAGCCTTCCATTCCCGCTAGGTCGACGTTGAAATGGTCGTATGCTTCGAGGATTTCTTTCTCTAAGATTTCTGGCATTTTTGCGTTGATTATTAGTTCTCGGATTTCTTTTGTTCTTTCGGTTAGTTTTTCGGTGTTGTCAACATCGATTGTGTGCATGATGTCTTTTATTTGTTGTTCGAGTTTTGTTTCTTTGAGGAATAAGTAGAATGCGTTTGTTGTTACGACGAATGCTTGGGGGACGGGGAATTTTGCGTTGAACATTTCTCCGAGGTTTGCGCCTTTGCCTCCTGCGAGTTGTAAATCTTTTTTGAAGAGGTCAGAGAGCCATGCAATATATTTATCACCCATGTTTGTTACTAACTTTTATTATATTTAAATGTTGAGTATTGTATGATGGGTTGTGGGGATAGATATTTATAGAAGAAGGTCTTTCGGTTTGGATGAGAGTCAGAGGAATTGGTGTTTGTTTTATTGTGTTGAGTATTTTAATTTCTTTGACTAATGTTAGTTTTACCGGGGCGGTTGTTGGCGTAGGATTATATGGTTTTTTGAATTTGGTTGCGGTTGCTTTTTTTCTTGCTGGGATTGTGATGCTTTTTGCTTCTGGAACTTTGGAGCAGGTGGCTGATTCTAGTGCTATTTCTCCTGGTGAGCTAATGGAGCGTGTCGATAATGTTGGACCCCATGGAGATAAGGTTGTTGTCGCTGACACTTCTGCGTTGGGGGTTTATACAAAGAGAGGTATTTGTGTTTTAATGGATGGCTTGAGTGAGAAGTATGGCGGGGCAGTTATTCCTGGGTCGGTTCTTAGAGAGCTTAGGGGGCCTGTTGCTGATTTAAGAGACCCTGTCTTAAAGAGAAGTGTTCCTCCTTTTGATAATTATAAATTATTTTTGGGCGAGGCTAGAGAGTGTCTTGAAACTAGTAGGAAGGCCTTTTATCATCATGAAATTATTCCTATTATTCTTGGTGAGAAGGAGGCTCCTAGCTCTAGGCGTGAGGCGGCTCCTTATATCGCTGCTGTTAAGAAATTGATGAGGGATATTTTTTCTAGTGGAAAGGCGTTAAATAGGAGGAATTTGGTTGGAGAATCTGAGCGTCATTGGAAGGTTTCGGATACTGATGTTGATGTTTTGGCTGCTGCTATGGCTGAAGCGAGTAGGGGGAGGGACGCTATTCTTGTTGAGAGAGATGTTGATTTTAAGTATGCTGTTGGAGCATTAAGGAGAAAGAATCCCAAATTAGGTTTTAGGGTTCATCTTGTTGATACCTATAAGGCTTAGGTTTTGTGTTTGTTTTGGGCGGCTGCCCATTTATGCCTGTATGATGTTATGTATAGGTTGTAAAGTATATGTTTTGATATAGTATATTGTAGTATATGGGTTTGAATAAATTTTTTTGAAATAAAAAAGGTTTAATATATTGTGTAAAGTATATGTTTTGATATAGTATATTGCTTAGGGAACTAACATTTTCCTGAAGCTTCACCCTCCCTTGAGTTAGCTCTAAATATATACTCTAAAGTATATATTTAGATATATATATTGTAGTATATAGGTTGGGGCCAAAAAAAAAACTAAGTTCCCGAAAGGGTGTAATTAGTTTTTCTCTAACCTAACGACTAAGCAGTTATCGCGATATCGACTTCTTCGTTCTTTGGCAGTAAAGAGATGTTTCGCGCCTCTGTCTTTTTTCCTATGACGAAGAGGTCAAACTGTACTACATCTCCTTTAGCAATGGGAAGACGGGGAAGACGGTCTTCGAACCAAGACAGTTTGAAGAAGACATCTTCTTCAAATCCCCGACAATCAAAGGGTATGTGGATAAAGCCATAGCTTTTACATCCGATAACCCTTCTTACAACTCCGACTACTCCGTGACTAATTAATCGATGTTCTATCATCTTCATCCTTGATTTGAGTTGAGGTCCATAAGAACAAGAAGGTGCAGGGCTAAAGATTCCAGCCGTAGCATTCTCTTTGAACCCTGTACCTTTGTCAACAACTGATGCTCAGATGTTCGGTTTTTTATTCGATAAGCGTGTTTCCTTTCCTTGGGGTTGAACTTCTACTTCTTGGGTTTGGGATTGCGCTTGCGATTAGCAAGAGAATCAACTTTTGTCGATCCTTCAGCTACTTTATTCTCCCTCTTCATCGCCTCATACACCTCTCTTCTGTGAACAGGAACATGAGGGGGTGCATTAATCCCAAGCCTTACCTTTCCTCCACGAATGTCAACGACAGTTATTTCAATGTCGTCTCCAATCATGATGGTCTCATTGCGTTGCCTACTCAGAACGAGCATAAGGCGTCCTTTCCTTGTGGGGAAGATTGGATTGTGTTTCTGCTTGTTGTTCGCATTGTTTCCCTAGAAGGGGAAGGGAACTCCGATGGAGCCAAGGATGACTCCAATTATTACT
>Ga0208905_1001269_pt1 | contig 12760 bp, 11 predicted proteins | sample AntAceMetag02UKS_FD_184776 | JGI IMG/M metagenome (GOLD analysis project Ga0208905, IMG submission 184776) | Saline lake microbial communities from Ace Lake, Antarctica - Antarctic Ace Lake Metagenome 02UKS (SPAdes) (version 2) | ecosystem: Environmental > Aquatic > Non-marine Saline and...
AAAATCCGATCTCAATGGGTATGTATGCGACACCGGACTACTATCTTGAATTCCGGTATGAGAACGACGCAGCGATGGTGCGTTCAGCAGAGGCACTCAAAGTGGCCGGAAAAGCATTCGGTGAGCAGTTCGGACGTGACTACTCAGGTCTTGTGGAGTCCTATAAGATGGAAGACGCTGATGTCGCCTTTGTGGCACTCGGTTCCATCTGCGGAACAATAAAAGACGCTATCGACGAGATGCGTGAGAACGGCGTAAAGGCCGGACTTGTGAAGATTCGCTGTTACCGTCCGTTCCCGGCTGAGGAACTCCGCGCAGCACTTTTCGGTGTGGGAACGGTTGCGGTTCTTGAGAAGAATATCTCTCTTGGCTCTGCGATGAAAGGCGCCGTTGGCCCTGAAGTCAAGGATGCCCTGGATGGCACCGGAACAGCAGTCTACAGCTACGTCGCCGGTCTGGGTGGTCGTGATATCCGGAAACGTGATGTTGCGGCGATTGCTGACCTTGCCCTGAAAGGTGAAGGAAATATGTTCTACGGTCTTCGTGAGGAGCTGATCTAAGATGGCTGACAAATCATGCGAACTGTTTGACGCCGGACACCGTGCCTGTGGTGGGTGTGGACCGGCGCTTGCAGCACGCCTCATCATGAAAGGGGCCGGAGAAAATACGATTGTCGTCGCTTCAACGGGATGTATGGAAGTGTTCTCCACCCCATATCCGGAGACGGCATGGAAGGTGCCGTGGATTCATTCGCTCTTTGAGAATGCGGCAGCGGTTGCTTCCGGTATCGACTCCGCTCTGCAAAAACAGGGCAGAGACGAGCACATTATCTGCATCTGTGGAGATGGTGCAACCTTTGACATCGGTATGCTCTGCATCTCAGGTGCCTTTGAACGGGGTCACAATATTACGTATATCTGCTATGACAATGAGGCGTATATGAACACGGGCATCCAGCGGTCCGGTGCAACACCATACGACGCAGATACGACGACCAGTCCTGCCGGTAAAAATTCGACCGGTAACAAGACGAGGAAGAAGGACCTTCCGGCAATTCTTGCAGCACACGGTGCCCCGTATGTGGCGACTGCCTCAACGGCGTATCCAAACGACATCATAAATAAAGTAGAGAAAGCAGTCAATATCGAAGGGCCGTGTTATATCCAGATACAGACGCCCTGCTGCACCGGATGGGGATTCGACGGTGCAAAGACGGTTGAGATTGGCAAGATGGCCATCGCCACCGGTCTCTGGGTGAACTACGAGATGGAGAATGGCGTGGTTACCAAAGTCAAGAAACTCCCGATGCGAAGACCGGTCGAGGACTATCTGAAAGCCCAGAAGCGGTTCCGCCACCTCTTCAGGCCGGAGAGAAACGAGGTTGAGATCGCAAAGATTCAGGCGATTGCAGATGCCAATGCTGAGAAATTCGGCATTGATATGAATATCGAGAAAAAATAAACTGAATCTCAATATAACTTTATTACCGCCTTTTTCTTTTTTCCGCAGATTTTGATTTACGTTGCACGTTCTGAGTTTAATTGGTTTTAACAACCTGTATTGGTCTTAAAATCATTAAAAAAAGGGAGCGGTCCTCTGTCCTCTTGGCAGAAAGCAGGATCTGTTTCTTAGAATCTGAAGAGGGGAGGTTACCGGCGTCGTCGCAACATAAAATACGGCAGCGCAAAGATAACCACCATCGCCAGCCAGAAGGTCCCGAATGCAAAAAGAATCGTCTCCTGTAAAATATCGTAGAACCGCATATGGGCAAACCTGACTCTCTCCCATGAGACCGTTACGCTGTCCCCGTCTTCCTGTACCTGTCCGCCGGTGCTGATCTGGGCAAGCGCTTTATTCGAGATACTGAAGGTGTTCGGCAGATGGACAGTCACATTGTAGGGAGCATCGAAGAGCACTTCAAACGTGCGGTCGCTCACCGGTGCTGAATAAGTAAGGGTATAGTTGCCGGGAGGGACGCCGTAATAGCCCGATCCCTCTTTGGTTGTTTCAATAATTCCGTTTTCGGCAGTGACCACGAGGTCATCAGGACTGATGGGAATTGCCTCACCCATCATCCCCGGACCGGTGATACGGAACCGTCCGTTCTCCCCGACCGAGATTGCTGTGGTTGCTTTATATGAGGTGCCATCGTCTGCTATCTGATATTCTGCCAGGAGCGCCGCAGCGGGTGGTGTCAGGCAGAACAGGAGGCAGAGGATCAGCGCAAGACAGAAAGCAGTGCTTCTTTTGTGGCGTCGATCTCGATTGGCGGGTTGCATTGTCTTATCACGGTCTCCGGGTCTTTCAGCAGATGGCCGGTTACGACACAGACAATCCGCTCGTCACGGTCGATTCGTCCTTCCTCAAGAAGTTTTTTGATGCCTGCCACAGATGCCGCTGATGCCGGCTCGACGCCGATGCCCTCTTTACGGGCGAGGTCACGCTGCATCGCAAGAATCTCCTCGTCGGTGACTGCTTCGGCGGTTCCGCCGGTTGCCCGGATTGCTGTGAGTGCCTTTTCAGCGTTTACCGGGGCACCGATACGAATGGCTGTAGCAACCGTCTCCGGGTCTTTCTGGTTGATGAGTGGATTGAGGTTTTGTTCAATGGCGTCGACGACCGGGCGGGACCCCTGGGCCTGAATGCCGGTCATCATCGGCATATCCTCGATAAAACCAAGCTCAATGAGCTCACCGAGACCTTTGTGCACCGCTGAAATATTGCCCGCGTTACCGACCGGCAGCACTATCCTGTCCGGAACGGCGCCAAACTGATCCACGATCTCGAAACCGATGGTTTTCTGGCCCTCCAGCCGGTACGGGTTGACGGAGTTTAACAGATAGATGCCTTCAGAGAGGCAGAGATCGTGCACCAGTTCAAGTGCCCGGTCGAAGTTGTCACGAATTGCGATAACCTTCGCGCCGTGCATCAGGGCCTGGGCGACCTTGCCAAGTGCCACATTGCCCGCTGGGAGCAGCACCACCGCGGGCATGCCGGCTTTCGCCGCATAGGCCGCAAGACTTGCTGAGGTATTCCCCGTGCTTGCGCAGGCCACGGTCTCCATCCCAAGCTGACGGGCCATTGAGACACCGACGGTCATGCCCCGGTCTTTGAAGGAACCGGTTGGGTTCATGCCTTCATGTTTGGCGTATAGTTCTTTGATTCCCAGTTCCTCACCGATGCGGCGGAGATGGTAGAGAGGAGTCCCTCCTTCCTGCAGGGTGACTGGTTCACCTCTTACCGGCAGCAGTTCGCGATACCGCCAGACGGAGATGGGGCGTTTTTCCCAGTCCTTCTGTGTGAAGGTCATCGCATCAAGGTCGTAACTGACCTTGAGCAGATGGTCACACTTCGGGCACCGGTATAGGATCTCATCGGCGGAGTATTCTGCCTGACAATTGATACAGACGAGACGGTACATAACTGTCTTATGTATTTGCTTCTCTGGTACCTAAGATTACCTCCCGTCACCTTTACCTACCTTACCGGATATGATCATGCATGAAAACTGCGTATCCTTTTCTCTGTGCCGGTGTCTGGACCGAATCAGAGGATCAGGCCGATGTTCTCTACCCTTTTACCGGAAAAGCGGTGCATAGGGTATGCCGTGCAGGCTCTGAACATATTGAGGCGGCACTTACCGGTGCGGTGCGTGGATTTCATGCAACAAAGAAACTGAAGACCTGGGAGAAAACCCGCATCCTTGAAGGCATCATCGACTGTCTCCGGGAAGAGCAGGAGACGCTTGCCCAGACAATTACGCTGGAATGCGGCAAACCAATTACACAGGCACGTGGGGAGATTGGCCGAACGATTCAAACGCTGGCCATCAGTGCTGAGGAGGGCCGGCGCATCGGCGGCGAAATTCTACCCCTGGACTGGTCTGAGGCGGGTTCTGGCTATACTGCGTTTATCCACCGGGTGCCACGGGGGCCGGTGCTGGGAATTACGCCGTTTAACTTTCCTCTGAACCTTGCCTGTCACAAACTCGGTCCGGCGATTGCCGCCGGGAATCCTATTATCCTGAAACCATCTTCACAAACACCACGGACGGCGCTGATGCTTGGTGAAGCGGTTCTTCAGGCTGGTATGCCACCGGAGGCAGTCAGCGTTCTTCCCTGCACGACGAGTCATGCCCAGGCGCTTGCCACCGACTCACGGATTGCCTATGGAAGTTTTACCGGCAGCCCGGCAGTAGGATGGCATCTCAAAGCCTGCGCCGGTACGACACCCATGGGTCTGGAACTGGGTGGCAATGCCGCGACAATTATCCATGACGATGCTGACCTTAAGCGTGCTGCGGAACGAATTGCCATCGGTGGTTTTGCGAACGCAGGGCAGGTCTGCATCTCCGTGCAGCGGGTTTTTGTGCAGGAAACAATCCAGAACGCGTTTTTGGATTTGCTCCTGCCGAAGGTCAAAGCGCTTCAGACAGGCGACCCGATGGATGCGAAGACCGATGTGGGGCCGATGATCTCACCATCTGCGGCAGCAATGGCCGATTCAAAAGTTAAAGAGGCAGTGGCTGATGGTGCAACGCTCCTTACCGGCGGAACCGTGAAGGGGACTCTGTTTACTCCGACGGTGCTTACACATACCCGCCCGGAGATGGCAGTGAATGCCATAGAGGTCTTTGCGCCGGTAGTCACAGTGACGCCGTACCGGGACTTTGCCGATGCAATCACTCTGGCGAACGCTACGCCCTATGGTCTTCAGATGGGTGTGTTTACGCATGACATCCGGCGGATACAGTATGCGGTGACCCACGCAGAGGTTGGGGGCCTGATTATCAACGATATCTCCACCTTCCGGGCGGATCATATGCCCTATGGCGGCGCAAAACATTCCGGCGCCGGAAAGGAAGGCCCGCGGTTTGCAATTGAGGAGATGACCGAACAGCGTCTGGTGGTCCTGAGGAGTTAGGATTTACCCGAAGGCATTGAGGCGGGCACGGGCGAAAAGGAGCTAAAAGCAGGATGATAGACGATCCGGTGCAAAACTACGAAGAAGAACGAGAGGAACTTCTGGCACTGGTAGAAGAGCATCTCGTTGATCTTCATCGTTCAAAGGAAGATTTGCTTCTTCCCTCTGGTACCGTCCATCAGGCACTCGTTCTTCTCTTTTTCCTGCTCTTAAACGGGGCAATCTGGATATTGTGGTCGGATTATATTGACCTCTGGATAGTCTCATCCTTTCTGTTTCTGATGCTCAATCCGTTCCTGCTCCTCATCCCCGAACACCTGAGGAGAAAGGAACATGCGGAGCGCCGGACCCGCCATCGCATGAGGAAACTCTACCATGAAGTGAAAGGTGAGATTTCTTCTCATCTCGACGATATAATGCGGGAAAGCCGTTCTCTCTCGGAGATCGGATGGAATATGTTCTTTGTGAACTTTCAGCCTCTGGTTCCCGGCATCATCCTGATTTTTTCCCTGAATATTGTTCTTGCTCTCTATGGTGCCTATGGGTCCGGAGTGATGAGCACCGGAAGTGTAGTGATGGTGCTGTTTCAGTCGGTCGCTATTATTATTTTTTATCTCATTATTCAGATCGTAAGGCCTCACTCGCCTGGATTTTTTGGCCTGTTACTGGACCTTCCGGGGGATTACCACCAACGAAAGGATCTGGGGTGGATGTCGGCTCTGAAATTTGTATTTGTCGTCGCTTTTATCATTGCTGCGGTAAGTTTCATTCTTGTTGCCGTCTTTCTGCTGCCCCGCTGGACGTTAGAGCATGTGATAACGATGGAACAGTTTGCACCCGACTGGCGCCTCTCTCCACTCGTTCTCATTTTTTTCACGCAGGTCACACTAGTGCGTTTTTTACAGGGAATCTACAGCAGGCACCTGCTTCTGGAGATGCTGGGCTATAAGATTCAGGTTCTGGAAGAAAAGGTGCTGGAAAAGACCCGGGCTCTGCCAGTGTCACTTACAGGGTTTACTGATGCCGGGAAGTTCGCCTGTGTCGACCGTCTCAGAGCGATGCGGGTGATCACGATCAAGACGGAGATTTATACTGCCGATGTGCGGGCACGTTTTGGCATCTTCCCTGTTTGGTTTATCACGCCAAACATTGGGCTGATTCTGGGGGGACGCGGGGAACAGAAAAAAGAGGAGTGATATCAGGCGGGGCTGTCCTTCTCGAGGATAACACCGTAGTTGTAGGGCTTTCTAAGGTCGAGACTTCCCTGTGAGGAATCAGAAGGCAGGTCCGCTCCCCAGGTCTTGACGTTCATTGAATAGATGGTGTCACGGCGGGTTTTGTACGGAATGCCGGCAACTTTCACGTCTTCAGAGGTCTGCGGGTTGAAAGAGGCGGGCACCGCGTCATAGTTGTACGCGAAGAAGGTCATGTAAATCGGTGTTCCCGGTCCGCTGGCGCCAAGCGTGTTGGTCGCGTTAAAGAGCACCGAGACGTGCACGTCATTGGCTGTTTCTTTGGCATCAAGCGTAGTCTTAATGCCGTAAATACCTTCACCGACGACTCTGATGGGTGTGGTGACGGCATAGGTGGGCGCCGGTTCGGCAGTTGGGGTAACAACGGGCGCTGGTGTGACGGTGGCGGGCGCGGCGGGTTCTGTTCCGCTACACCCAGCGATGGCAATGCAGCCGAGCAGGACGGCGGCACAGAGTATCCAGAGGAAAGGAGCTTTGTTCATAGGTTCCTTTTCCGGCTCTGATCTATATGTAGGTTTTGAAGAACAGTGAAACAGGAAATGTTCGATGAAGCCTCGAATGATGTCTCAGAAACCGTTTGGAGGTGCCGCTTTTCTGTGTATTTTCAGCCACCTTTATCCCCATTCAGGAAATAAATAGGAGATACAAGGTGAACATCTAACGTGAATAACCCGTCCGGCGGTGCAGGAGGTGCCGTGGTGCTGCAATCCCCTGCGGTCCGCATCAAGTCACATCAGTTTAGCCTCACGCTCACCTCCCGTGAGGTTGTCTTCTCTCCCCTGAAAGATGGCTCAAAGCCGCTTGCGTATGGTTTTGAGCGAATACAGGGTGTTGAGCGGACCACGAATGAGTTCGGCGAACCGGCGATTGGTGTCTTTGCACTCTCTTCAGGAGGGAAATCCGGCAGAATCGTGGTGACGTTTGAAGGTGTCGAGAACGCACAGGCCGAGCGCGATCGTGTGCTGGCGACATTTGAGTCCATGGTTGGCGGCGCCAGCGGAGGTCACACTCCTTCACCTGCTCCAGCTCCGCGTCCTGCTGCTCCAATGCTAACACAACAGCAACCAGTCTACCCGGAGGCTCCGCCGACGTATCGGCCTCCTCCTCCTCCGCCCCCCCCACAATATGTTCCACCAGCGCCGTCCTATCAGGAACCGGCACCTCAGTATGCGCCACCCCAACCACAGTATGAGGCGTCGTCTGCCGGGAGAGGGTATGATTCGTATCCGTTGGACGGCGGGGTTGCGTCCCATGGGCTTGAAGCCTATCCCCTGAGTCTGAAAGAGAAGATAGTCGGATTTCTGAAGTATCCGTCAGAGACCTTTCAGGAAACGGCCGGAGAGTCACTAGGCGAAGGTCTGAAATATCTCCTGCTAATGGCAGGGCTCTATTCTGTCATCACCATTCTCGTCGCTGCAGTGCTCGCGAATATGCTTGCGCCTGATGTCGGGACCTTTGGCACCCTGCTTTCCGTCCCCGTTGACATGATTCTGATTATTGTCGAATTGCTGGTCTTCGTGGTGCTTGGGGTGCTGATTTATGGTTTGCTGGGTTTTGTCATCTTAAAAGGCGGTAAGTGGGATCTTTACGCGGATGAGGCACTCGTGTCTACCTGCCATGCGGCGACACCGCTTGGAACCTTTGGCCTGATTCCATTCTTTGGAACTTTCGCTGCCCCGCTGTGGATGGTGGCATTACAGTATAAGGGATTTTACGAGGCCCATAAGGTTGACAGCGGATGGGCTGCGGCGGCGGCGATAGTGCCAGCGATTGTCTTTGGGCTGTTCTATTACCTGCTGATTCTGAAAGGAGGGTTGGTTGCATGAGAATGAAACAAAAAAATCTGTTCGTTGCCTTTGGCCTCCTTTTGGTTCTGTTGCTGCTGGCACCGGCAGCAAATGCAGTTCCAACGGCTGATTTCTCTCAGACTATCTATTACTATAAGGATGCTTATGATGATGTGGTCTGGGAAGTCCACTTTACGGATCAGTCAACAGGTGCCGTGAAGTGGACTTGGGATTTCGACGACTGGAGCAGTGGCTCAAGCTCGCAGAATCCAACTCATGAATATTATGATTCGGACAATTACAAGCCAAAACTTTGTGTATGGGACTCAGCAGGGATTGTGAACTGTGGCGAACATACCCTGACCGACTGGGACTGGGACGATGCAGTGCCAAAGCCGACTCCTACCCCGACGCCAGCACCGACCCCGGTTCCAACGGCAGTGCCAACGGCCGCCCCGACACCTGTACCGACTGCCACCCCGACGCCCGAACCTACGCAGGTCTCGTTAGCAGAAAATATTCCGGTGCTGGGTGTTGAGATCCTGAAGGTGCAGAACTGGCATGACGATTATCTGGGGCTGTTCTTCAGAATAATTGGAATCGAGCAATCTGTATAATCTCAGTTTCTCTTTTTTCTGTTGAAGATCACCGAAAGGAACTTCTGGATAAATTAAAACATTTAAGTTCCGTCAGCAGCAATGTAGGTAAGATGAAAGACGGTTATCCCAGTGTAACTATCGACGGCAGGGAAGTGCCCTATGATCCTGATCAGCTCAGAAAAATCCGGGAACATCCCTGTTACAGTGAGGACGCTTGTCACCTTTTTGGAAGGATGCACCTTGCGGTGGCCCCGAAGTGTAATATCCAGTGCAACTACTGCGTGCGTCAGTTTGACTGCGTCAATGAGAGCCGCCCGGGTGTCTGCAGTAAGTTATTAACCCCGCAGGAGGCCGTTAAGCTGGTGCGTAAGGTCATGGAAAAGCACCAGTTTATCAAAGTAATTGGTATTGCCGGTCCCGGTGAACCACTCGCGAATGAAGAGACCTTTGAGACGCTGAAACTCTTAAAAGAAGAGTTCCCGACGCCCATCAAATGCCTCTCGTCCAACGGTCTGATGCTGGCGGAGTATGTGGATCTTCTCTATGAGTATGGTGTGGGCAATATGACCGTAACCCTGAATGCCGTTGACCCGGCTATCGGCGAGAAGATCTACTCCTTTGTTGAATGGGAAGGAAAGAAACTCTACGGCCGTGAAGCAGCAGAAAAACTCCTTTCACAGCAGCTCAAAGGTATTGAGCTTGCTATTGCAAAGAAGATGCTCGTTAAAATCAACTGTGTCTATATTCCAGGCATAAATGACCAACACGTTATTGAAGTTGCAAAAACTGTCGGTCAGATGGGGGTCTTTACGTTCAATGTAATTCCGGTGATTCCACAATACAAGTTCAGCAACATAACTCCCCCCACACCGGAAGATAAGATTGCGATGCAGGATTCCTGTGCTCCGTTTGTCCGGCAGATGCGTCATTGCCAGCGATGCCGGGCTGATGCAATTGGCTGCCTCGGGCATGACATTCAGGACGAAATTAACGCAGAAGAAGATTAAATTACTGTCTTCTTTTTTCAATATTTTCTTTTAATTATTCTTTAGGGGTTTCTCTGTGTTCCGTTTTTTTCTCAAATGATTTTGGAATATGGTCAATCAAATATAAAATATAATTAAATAACCCACAATATTAAATAATTTACTACCCTATTTCATATTATTCAGCTACGAAGTAGTTGTAGGAGGAAAAAAATGACTTTCTGGGATTTCTGTGTGGTTTTTGATTGGGGATCGTTTATTAACAGCATTATTACCATCGTGAACCTTTTCACGAGTGTGCTGTAATCTAACGTTCCACCTTAACACCAATCTTTTTTTTAGATCCTTCTGAGTGCTTTTTGTTTTCTGTCCCTTTTATTGCTTCCTCTGGTGAGTTACAAAAAATATGCATGAAATGAATATTGTAAGACACGTTTTCCTACAAAAGAATTGGGAGGATAGCCCCCTTTCTGGCACACCGGTGCAATGCCATCGTGCCTTTAGTGCAGAATAAAATATTGATACTTTTGCAAAAGTTCGGTTACCGTCCGCACCTTTGCTCCGTCTTCCCGGACGCCGGCAAGGTATGCCGAGAAGAGCTGGTCGGAAACGACATGCAGATTGGGTTTGAACATATCGGCGTGAAGCTGCAAATCAAATGAGCGGGCTTCTGCTTCACTCAGATGCAAGGCATGATACTCTCCGGTGTGTGGAGTGAAGACGGGGTTTTCGTCAACCGGGGTCTTGAGTGAGAGGGTGGCAAGTGGTGTGCCGGGAATGGGTTCGGCGATTGAGATGAATACATCATCCAGACCCCAGCTGGCAATCCGTTCTTTGGTTGCCTCGTAGTCTGCCTCGGTCTCGTTAGGATAGCCGACAATGAAACTCCCGGCTACGTTGAGTCCATGGTCGCGGCATGCTTCAATGGCCCGGTCAGCATCGGCGACGGTGGCGCCTTTACCCATGGTCCGGAGCATATCATCACTCCCGCTCTCAAGTCCGAAGAAAACCCATCCAATAGTATAGTCGTGGATAGCGTCGAGAATGGTATCACTGATGGCATCAACCCTGATATCCGGTGAGGAGATATTTTTTGGACCCATGATCTTTGCCATTCCTTTTAGCAGTTCGGCAAATGCATCCTCGTTGAATTGTCCGTCATGGTACTGGAAGTAGGAACCTGTTCCGCCGGAGATGGAGAGACGTTTTGCCCCGTGTTTCTTAAATTCCCGAACTTCCTTAAGAATTTCAGGAATCTCCCGGCTCCGGACATCTCGTCCGAAGAACCGGGGAACCTGACAGAAGGTGCAGGCTCCTGCGCATCCACGATGGGTCTCAATATAGGCGTTGGCGCCCCGCACGTCCTGAGTTGCTATTTCCGTGGGAATAACCGGCGGTGGATGATGAACTGTAGGGAGTGGTGCCGGTGCCGTTCGGGTTATTGTCCCATCTGTGTTCCGGTAGGCGATACCCGGCACAGCGTTGCAAGGTCCTTTTTTCAGGAGCAGGGGCAGAATACTCTCTCCTTCACCGATACAGACGGCGTTGACCTCAAGTTCCCCCAGCACAATGTCGGGCACCGCAGAGACCGGCCCGCCAACATAGACGGCATTGCCCGTCTGACGGCGTTCCTGCACAAATGCCTGAATTTCCGGGTCCAACAGCTGATGGGTCGAGAAGAGGCTTAAGAGAACAGTCTCTTTGGGGCGGGCCTTCAGAGTTTTCCGGAGTTTGACGCTATGGCCTGCATCACGGGCCACGCCGCCGATAAGCATGGCTCCGTACGTATAGATGCCTGGAGAGATTACTGCCACCTGCATTGTGATCAACGGTAATGTGGGCTTGCAGAGGTGTTAAGGATTGCAGAAAGGCCGTGAAAGAAAAAAGTTAGAAAGTGGGGAACATTAGTCTTTGCGCACCCGCAGAGCGATGAATGCAAGGCCGATGCCAAGCGCACCAATCAGTGCCGGAAGGCCCAGTGGTGACTTGGTTGGCTGAGCTGTTGATGTGAGGGTAGCGGTGACTGGGGTTGACTGACCAGCCAGCACTTCAAAGGACTGGGACCATTCCTGATAGCCGGGGAGGCGAAGGGTTACTGTGTAGTAGCCAGGCTGGAGGCCGGTGGCCGTGTACGGGGTAATAGCGTTTGAGTTCTGGTTGTTGAGGTAGATCTGCGCCCCACTTGGCGACGAGGTGATCTGTAGCGATCCACTGGTCGGTGCATTCGGTGTCAAATGAGCGTTGACCTCAAAAGACTGCCCGCCGCTGAGTGTTATCGTCTGCACAAAGGTCTGGTAGCCACTCAGGCTGACCTGCACATTTTGGCTGCCGGCAGCTACATTCGCGACAGTCAGCCATCCGGTGGAGGGTGTTACGCCCTTGTAGGAACCACCGATGTAGACCTTCCCGCCTGCTGGACTTGAGGAGACCATTACAGTGCCGGTAGAGGGAGTCTTCGGTGTCAGGGTTACGCTGATCGGTGTTGTCGAGCCGGTATACACAGTGAATCCTTGGAAATAGTTGTTATATCCGTCTTTTCTCAGCTCAAGGTTGTGAGTGCCGGGAGAAAGACCTGTTGTCATGTCAGTGAGTCCCTTGTAACTGCCGTCCACCCAAATCTCTGCTTTCGTTGGATAGGATGAGACGGAAGCCCATCCGTTGGAGGGCGTTGGGACCGGTGTTGGTACTGGCGTTGGATTGAGTTGCAGGGTAAGATAGACAGGAACAGTCTCGCCTTTTGTAATACTGGGAAGACTCTGTGAAGCGGTCTGATACCCGCTTGCCGTCGCTGTTACCGTTGAATACGGTGTTGCCGTCGTGTAGACCGGAACAGAAAGCTGTCCGCCGGAGGTCGTGCCTTTGTACGTACCGTCAAAGGAGATCTGTGCCTGGACGTTCGTGTGAATCGTATACCACGCCTCGTCACCACCGAGAGAGACTTCTGCTGCCACACCCGCCGGCAATAAAACCGCGACGAATCCCAGCACCATCAGAAGAATAAACCATTTTTTCATCAAAATCACCAGATTTTTGGTAATTGAGATATATTCACGGGTTAACAGATAAGCTTTTATGAATTCTCTGGCTGAAAAACGCCGAAGCTCCTTAAAAATATAATGAAACGGGCCTGAAGGGATTTGAACCCCTGGCCTACGGATTAAGAGTCCGTCGCTCTTCCTGACTAAGCTACAGGCCCCGTTAATAAGTGCCTA
>Ga0208905_1001271_pt1 | contig 12747 bp, 19 predicted proteins | sample AntAceMetag02UKS_FD_184776 | JGI IMG/M metagenome (GOLD analysis project Ga0208905, IMG submission 184776) | Saline lake microbial communities from Ace Lake, Antarctica - Antarctic Ace Lake Metagenome 02UKS (SPAdes) (version 2) | ecosystem: Environmental > Aquatic > Non-marine Saline and...
CGGATGTTGTAGCGGGGACTAATACCCTACAAATAGCTATAGATGCCTTACCAACATTTAGCGAAACAAGTAATATTGTAATAAATGCTTCGACTGATGGAAGTAATTACACAGATAGTGCGGTTGCGGATTTAGCAACTGAAACTTATGTTGACACAGCTGAATCGGATGCAAATATATATTCTGACGGATTGATTGTGGACTTGGCAACAACAAATCGGGTAAATGCGGTTGCTTTGGCAGGAAGTAACTATACAGATAGTGCGTCACTTGCGGGAACGAACTACGCAAACATGGTGGCATTGTACGGGTCAAATTACGTTGAGAAATTGGAGCAATATGGAACGGTTGACATAACAATCACGCCAACAAATGCGTTCACTTTTGACGGGGCTGGGACGATAACAGCATACAGCGGAAGTTATACTGATATCGTGATTCCTTACGAAATCAACGGAATTGCGGTTACTGCTTTAGGTGCTGATGTTTTTACTGATGATGCGAACGTTGTGTCAATTTCATTGCCGTCAGTCACTACCATAGGGGAATTCTTTGCATACAATTGTGATTCGCTAACATCAGTATCATTGCCGTCAGTCGCTACCATAGATGATAACTTTGCATTCGATTGTGATTCGCTAACATCAGTATCATTGCCGTCAGTCGCTACCATAGATGATAACTTTGCATTCGATTGTGATTCGCTAACATCAGTATCATTGCCGTCAGTCACTTTAATAGGTGATTTCTTTGCATTCAATTGTGATTTGCTAACATCAGTATCATTCTCTTATGATGCACCTACACTGGGAAGCGACCCTTACTCAGGCTCCCCCAACGTCATAAACTACGTCCTATCAGCAATAGCCACGGGATGGGGTGACACGTTCGGAGGTCGTCCGGTAGTATTTTTAGACGTTACAGCAAATGATTTAACAGTTTATGGAACGACAAAACTAGAAGCTTTGACCGATAATGGATTTGTAAAGACAAGTGGCGGTGATGGCACTTTAGAAATAGATACAGATGATTATACAACATTTGTGGAAACGACAAACATTGTTGATAATGCTGTTGCTGATTATACACTATCGACAGATTTCATTGCCTCTACTAATGCTTTGCAAATAGCTTTGAATGCTGCTATAGCTGATGACGTGGCTGGTACTAATGCGATGGTTGCTCTAATTGACGCTTTGCCAACTCATGTTGAAGTTACAAACATTGTTGATAATGCCACTGTCGATTTAGCAACAACATTATCCAATAGTTTTGTTGAGGTAACAGGGGATGCCCTGACTGGGTCTCTTGGCTTAGGTGGAAATGCCGTTACAAATCTTTCTTATATTATTTTTAGACAGGGAACGACTAATTGGTATGAGCAAATTCTTACTCACCCTAGCGGAACTAATGCTGTTATGCGTTGGGCAGAGGGAAGTGCTAATACAAACGTTTGGTTTATGGAGAATTGATGAAAAAAAACACAACAATATTAATGACTTTTTTGACTGTTATTGGAGCTGCTTTTGGGGCATACCATCTTGTTGCACCGTATAGTCAAGTAGATAATTATGGTTACGTGGTATGGCAATCAACAGAATTTACTGTTACTACAAACCTAAATTTTATTTCCACTTGGCGTACAACTACCAACAACGAAACCATCACTATTCCAACCAGAGTTGGTTTCTCTTATGAATGTGACGTTGATTGGGGCGATGGTAATGTAGAAACAATGAGTGGGTACAATGATGCAAAATGGACTCACGCTTATGTTGATTCAGGCGACTACGAAGTAACAATTGAAGGCACATTTGAGACTTTTTACTTTAACAATGCTGGCGATAAATTAAAATTGATTAGCATATCAAACTTGGGTTTTGTGGGATGGGCTTCATTTGAAAAAGCTTTTTATGGATGCACCTCCCTCAATAGCGTTACAGGCGATGCAGATACGTCTTTGGTGACGTCTATGTATTCGATGTTTCGTGGCTGTAGCTCAATGACGACAGCTCCCGCAACTGCAACTTGGGATACGTCTTTGGTGACGTCTATGTATACGATGTTTCTTGACTGTAGCTCAATGACGACAGCTCCCGCAACTGCAACTTGGGATACGTCTTTGGTGGCGTCTATGTCTTATATGTTTTTTAATTGCTCATCAATGAAAACAGCTCCCGCAACTGCAACTTGGGATACGTCTTTGGTGACGTCTATGTATACGATGTTTCTTGGCTGTAGCTCAATGACGACAGCTCCCGCAACTGCAACTTGGGATACGTCTTTGGTGGCGTCTATGTCTGATATGTTTAATGGCTGTAGCTCAATGACGACAGCTCCCGCAACTGCAACTTGGGATACGTCTTTGGTGACGTCTATGTATAAGATGTTTCAGGGCTGTAGCTCAATGACAACAGCTCCCGCAACTGCAACTTGGGATACGTCTTTGGTGGCGTCTATGTCTTCGATGTTTAATGGCTGTAGCTCAATGACAACAGCTCCCGCAACTGCAACTTGGGATACATCTTTGGTGACGGCTATGTCTTTTATGTTTTATGGCTGCAACTCAATGACAACAGCTCCCGCAACTGCAACTTGGGACACGTCTTTGATGACGTCTATGTCTTCTATGTTTTATAATTGCTCATCAATGACAAATGCTCCCGAAACCGCAACTTGGGACACGTCTTTGGTGACGTCTATGTACCGTATGTTTATTTATTGCTCATCAATGACAACAGTTCCGACATTTTCAACAACAAATAGCGTTAAGTTGGCAAACGTTAGTAAGATGTTCAACGGCATTGGTTCGGGGACGACTGGGACAGTTAATGAGTTTTGGAACACCACCAACTTTCCCAACATAACTACATACACAGATTTTGCAACGGGGGCAACTGGACTTGATAATTACGCAGACATTCCTGATTCTTGGAAAGGATTATAATGATAAGCAATAACAACGGAACAGGCGAGTTCGGAATTGAGGTTAGTTATTAATGAAAACATTTATACTAATGATTGCTAGCGTGATTGTAACAATAATACTTATTACTTATGCGATAATTAATTTTTTATAATAGGGAGGAATGATGAAAATTAACTGGAAAAAATTACTTGAATATATAGACGAGAAAATCAAAGAGATAATTGATTCATTTAAAGATAAAGAACCATTGCTAGTTGATCCGATTCCTGATGAGCCAGCTGAACCGATTGCAACAATCCCTAATAAACCAATTATCGTACCATTAACATTTTCAACAGAGCAGAAATTTATCTACTGGTCGGAATGCCAAACCATTTCAGCCGAGGTTGTTGCAGGTTTGGGCATTCATCCAAGCAACATTATTATAACCGATTCAAAGCTAATCAAAGCAAGGGTTGAAGCAGTCCAACGAACAGGGGCGTTGGTTTATATGGCGGTCCATCCTAGAGCGGGACGATTTAACGAGAAAACGAATGGCGAGGCTCTCGAAGTTGTTAAAAATAACTATAAGATGTACGATGGTATTGTGATTGATTTTGAGATAAATTTTCAGTCAATTGATTTCATGCGTGCGGTGAGGCTGTTAATTGGCAAAACTCCACTTAGTATAGCTCCTATATCAAGAATTGACTTTATGACCAAATTCTACCCACAGCTTGCCGATATGCTGGACTTGGGTATAATGTGGTGGAATTACTCTTATGACTATGCTTCAATGTTGGAGCATCTTCACAAATATCAATTTCACAAATCAGTTAAGCAAAACTTCCTACTAGCACTTGGCAACAAGTATAATGATATTTTGACTGATAAAAGAAACGAAGAAATAGTCAGAAACTTACCAATTCGGTGCGGTGCGTTCAACCCTAAGCGTTCAAATCGTGGGTGGTCTGAAATAAAAAGAATGAAAGATTTGTTGCAGGTGAATAAATGAAACTAGAATATGAGTTTATTGGTGAGCCTGAATATGATTTTACTGGCAAGTGGCAAGGGGGAAGACGTGTTTATATTTTGATACGTGATTGCTTTATAATTATAAATGGCAAGGTTTATAAGATACCAAAAGGGTATGAATGGGATGGTTGGACTATTCCAATGTTTATACAAAACTTTTTTGATTTGATGCAAGACCCTATCCCTGCACTTGTACACGATTGGTTTTATATTAATGCGGGGTTGTATAAAAGAATAACAAGAGCCGTTGCAGATAGATTGTTGCGAAACATTGCACTTGATAGAAAAAACCAAAGACGTGAGGTTTTGATTGCATATCGGGCAGTAAGAATTTTGTCTGGTCCTATTTGGAGAAAATATAAACGTAAAAACAAGAAGGATAAGGAGTAAAAATGATTAATCTAGTGGATGTTTTGTTAAAAGTTGTTGCCTTTGTCTTGGATAGAAAAGATAAAAAAGAGGCTAAAAAGTTTGAAACTAAAAAGGAGCAAAGTAATTATGATGAAGAAATATATAATGATATTATTGGTAATATTGAGTTTTTGCGTATCAAGCTGCAAGACCTTAAAAAGCCACAATGCTGACATTGTTTTACATCCTGATCAATATGTGATTATTGCTGATGTGGACGATGATATGATTGAGATTTTTATTCCTGAAAAAAATGGCATGATGACTTATTATGGATGGACTCCAATGAATAGCTATAAAGGTTGGACTTTAGTCAAAAAAACCTACTAATACACTTTCAAGGTGTCAAATATCTGTATGTGGTACACTTTAAAGGTGATAGATAGTTCCATATAATGCAACCATCTCGTTTGGTTAGTACAACTACCCAGTTTATTGATTCTCTAACTTAGATACCATTTTACTTAATCTGCCAATTTCTATAATCGTTTCCTTAAACTTTGTAGCCCTAGATATTGTTGCTAACGAATCCTGCAATTGCTTGATTCTAGCCTTGCAACTTTTTATATCACTTGGATTTGAGTTAATTGCTTCGAAAAAGTCCATAAAATCGTTACCTTTCATTATCTACCTCCAGTTTAATTGGATATTCGTTTTGATAATTAGGTGCGTTACAATTTGTAAAATCACACATTGATATTCTATCATCTTCATCCAAATTAAACAAATGCCTATTGGCAATATTACGCCTACAATTTAAGTTCTCACAGTTTTCTCTTACACAGAATGTTATGTCGTTATTCATATAGTTTTTTACTTTCCTTTTCCATTTTCTTCTGTCCAATTTTGGCAAGTTTCCAAAAGATTTTCTTGTCAACATTAAATGGTCTACTGCCAACAAACTTTAAATCAACACCTTCGTCTGTTGGAATCGACCAATAAGCAATAACCATCTTTCTTGTTGTTTTTGCAAACCATTGACAAATCTCCATTCTTTCTTGTTTACCGCTTGACAATAAGTTTTTATTACAGGTATTCAATTCTAAATCATCAATTCTTTTATTGTATTGCTTCATCATTACTCCTTATTTATTATACCCAATCAAGTATAAAATCGCCATATTGTTGATTTTTATAACCTATCAGGTATCATTTATTTTTGTCAAAAAGGGGCGTTGTTGGTAAAACATAAAGACAGTCGGTGTGGGATTTCGCACCCACATTTAGAGATTCTAGCTCTCCGTCCTTTTTAAATGAACCGACTGCACCGCCCCAACATTAAAAGCCGAAGAACGGATTCGAACCGTTGACCTGCTGATTACAAATCAGCTGCTCTGCCAACTGAGCTACTTCGGCATAAATCATTAACTACAACTCAATATCATGCTCGTGTATCAATCCTTGCGGGTCATAGATACATAGCTTTTGACTTGGCTGGCTTGTTTTTCTAATATCCTTTGCAAATGTTTCAACTCCACAAAGCGATCCAACCATCTTAACCTCAACGGAATGCTCCATCAAACTTTCCAAATGATGCTTATGTCCTATGAAAATTTTATATGGCTTTTCGTACATCATACTAATATTGGTTGCTGCTTTTTTAAGCTTATCTCTATCTCCATGCGTTCCAACAATGCAATGACCACATATATCTGCAACAATCCATTGCTCGTCAATCTCATTTTCAACGTGGGTAATATTTGGATAGTCAGCAAAAACTTGTTCAAGCATTGCAGGGATAAGCAACTCAAAGTTTTCTGTATCAAGTGCATCTTTTTTATTTAAGGTAAACCTAGAATGATTTCCATAGGTGTTGTAAAATTTCACCTCACATATTTGCGACAATTCTTTAAGCAACATTGCAATTAGGTTGACTGATTCCCTCACTTGCCTTGTAACGTTAAACTCTGCTTCAACCCTTGTTGATACATGAATTAAACCATGTATCATATCACCTAAATTCATCACGTGGATTGTTTCGATATTATATAGCCGACAATCATCCCATACCTCTTCTAACAAAGCTTTAACCCTACTGGTTGCAACATCTAGATTAAATGTATTCCAATGATTGTCGCACTCCATACCAATATGCCAATCAGCAAGACATAGTTGAGCTTCAAGCGAACTTGTAACTCTTGCTTGGGTGGGTTCGTATTCACACGGCTTAACATCTGCAACAATATCTCGTGCCTTTTCTAGCCAATAATCTTTGCTACGATAACGCTCTAATTCTCTTTGATTATCAGCAATTTCTTTGGCTTGAAGTTTTGTTCTGTATAGCTTTTTCTTTTGTTGTAAGCTCTGTTCAACGCAATTGTCTATGTCTTCAAGTTCTTCATCCAATACGGGGACATCATCCTTGGTTATTCCAAATGCAGTTTTGATAACGTGAAAATCGTTTCTATCTATATTGAGTTCCAAGCAAGCTTGATTGATAGTCATTTTTTGACCACAATATAGATTTTTCAACAGCTTCAACTTAATCTTGGTTATTGAAACACTTACCTTATTGCTATTGACAATGAAGTAATCTCCCTTGTCTATCTTTTCGGGGACTTGCTCATCATCTCCAGCAAGCTCAACTGGTTCTGGAATTATAACATTTTTATAATAGTCTTGCTTCATTGCGACTCGCTCCGTAATTGGAACACGTGAGAATGCCTTTGCAATTGTGTTGTTATTAATTCCAAGTGCCTTTGATATAGCACTATAATCATGCCCAGCTTTGTACATTTCTTTTGCTTTTTCTTTCCAATTGATTTTCTTGTTGTTCATATTTATTTGATCCCTAATTTGTTTTTATTATTATCTGCGTTAATCTTAACAATTGGATCATTCGTTCCAATATAATACGTCCTATTTATTTTATCGCTCTTATAAATTCCCGCACCATCTTGAACCATTCTAATAACCGTTCTTCTCTTATCCTTAGACGTTACGCCCAGTTTCTCAATGTATAGCTCCAAGTCTGCCCGTACCAACATCCCTACTACTTTGAGATGCTCAATAGTTTTTTCTGTAATATCAGTCAAGTCAACCTTTTTCTTGCTCATTGAAGTTTTTGGATTGTATTCCAAATCACTCACAACAAAATGCCCCTGATTGAACTTAATCACCAATGGTGGTCGTGGCTCATAATCTCTAGTCATAATGTCAATACAATAGCAATCTTCTTCCTCAGCGTGTGGTGTCATTGTTATTGAACCATCGCAAGCCCTACTTGGAGCGTTACTTCCTGCACCTCTATCTCGCTGATCTCTATCTCCTGCAACTCCCTTGGCATCGTGATGCACCAATATCAACGAGGCGTTACTCTTCCCACATATTCCTCCCAAACGACCCAACACCCTTTTCATGTCTTGTGTTTTATTCTCATCGCCATCATGCACCAAGTAAAGGGGGTCTATTATAATTATAGCAGGCTCGTGTATCAACGCCTCTTTTTCAACCACGTCAAGAATCGGTTCTAATGTATATTGTCGCAAATTAAGAATAATCAAATCAGAACTTTTGTTATCTATTGATAAATTATTTGCCATTTTTCTCATACGTTTTTGCAATTTACCCATTTTAAGTTCCAAATTGACATACATAACCTTATGTGCTTTTGTTGGTTGTAGCTCCAAAAAACTCTTATTGTGCGAAACTGACAAGGCGAGTTGCAATGTGAAAAATGTTTTCCGGCTTTTACTTGGTGCAATTATCATCAGCATATCTGTACGCTCAAGAAAATTTTCAATCAGCACCTCTTCTCTGTTAAATTTAGTAACCATAAACTGGTCGAATGGATAGGATACACTTTCATATTGATTTGGTGGCGGTGGCTCTTTAACCTTGTTTAAGTTTCTCAGGCTTAGGATGGGGCATTCAATCACTTCGTTGTATTCCTCGCCTAGTGCCTTTGTAGCGGAGTTATAATCTCCACCATGTTCAAGTATGGAATAGACTGCAAATGGCGTGTACCCCTGCCCAGCTTCGAATCCTGTGGCATTAGACGTAAACATATACAAATGTTGACCATTCCAAGTTGCCGAGATACCTTGTTTCTTTCCTGGTCTAGTCCATTGTTGCTCTGCCCCATTCTTGAATAAGCTCCAACCATGATTGACAAGTAGTGTTGGAATATCTGCTTTTTCGTTATAAGTATCGCCAGGACGTTCCTCGTTGGTTGATGAAGTTGACAAAACTGATTGTTGCTCGTCTTCTTTTGCAAGCGAATAGTCTTTAAACTTTTTTGACTTCATATTGACTTTAATGTCGGCATCGTGCGATAAGAAACGAAGTCGGTTGTTATTCTTACAAGCAGCATCAATCTCAATGCCATACTCATTCAAATAGTATTGCTCTAAATTAAGAAACGCATCTTTAAACTTCTCACTCTCAACCTTAACAATTGTAGCAACTCCTGTGCCTGATACGGATAGGAAAGATGACAGAGTAAATGGATCGCTTGCAATCTTATCCCTAAACTCTGTTGGGTTATCAATGTGGTCAAAATCTATGCACATTAAACCATTAAGGCTATTACAACCACCTTTTTTTATTGACTGAAAATCCCCTGATAAGGTTACACTTGGAAGATGCGTTTTAAGGTGCTTATCACCCTTTTTTATCATTGTTATTAATCGCTTTGTTGCTGGCTTTGGATTCTTTATCTTTTCAAAAAATTCTTGTAAGGTAATCAATTGTGGTTTAGATGTACGAGTCTCAAAGTAGCTGAATGAGTAATCTTGTTGCATGGTTTCCCTTTATTATTATAAATTAAATTGTTGTTGATTGAATTGTGGTTCTGCCAATCTTTTTGTTGCTATCTCGAAGTACTTACCATTTAATTCAATACCTATAAATCTTCTGTTAAGATTTTTACAAGCTACTCCTGTTGTTCCAGAACCCATTGTGAAGTCTAATACTGTTTCATTTTCGTTGGTGTATGTTTTGATTAGGTATTCCATTAGTGCTACTGGTTTTTGGGTTGGGTGAACTCTGTTTAATCTGTTTGCCATTGAAAATTCTTGTATACTTTTTGGATAGTATAAGTCATTTACATATTCTTCTTGTATTGAGTTACTGGTAGCAATTTCATTTTTTTTCATAGACATTCCCATTTTTTTCCTCATTTTCCCTTTAGTCTTTTGAGGAAAATAAGTTGCTCTTCCTTTAGAAGAAAATACATGGATAAGTTCATGTATCTTTAGAGGTTGATGTTTTGCTAATTGTGCATTCCCTGCAAGTTTTTTATTAAACACCCAATCATACTTATAGTTCTTAATATTACTCATTCTTAAAGCAGAGCTAAAAGGTTCACTACCAAACAATACAATAGCTCCGTTTGGTTTTATGAGTTTGTTTAGTCTTATCCACATTTCATCGAAAGGAATAACACTATCCCATTTACAAGCTGTTGTACCGTATGGTGGGTCTGTAATAATCGCATCAACCTTAACTCCTTGCTCTATCAGTCTATCCATTACTTCTAGGCAATCTCCTTTATATAAATCAATCATTCTTTTCTCCTTGATGCCTTATAAAATACTTAGCTTGCTCCAATATCCACTCGGCAGTCAAAACTCTAGTACCCAAAAAATAGAAATGGCAGTTATAATCAGCTCGGAATGCTTTGAGTGATCCAATCACACCCTTCCATCTAACATCAGGAGCAACAATTCGCTTCAATCCTTGCTTGCGTTGCATTTGGTATATCTTGTTGCAGACTGGCAACATATCCCTAGCAACGCCAGAGATTGCTATTGCGTAGAAGTCAAATGTTGATTTCATTCGTGCCAGTTCTCTACCAAACCGCTCTCTGTTCTTATGATCACAAGTGCCAATTAGGTCTTTGATAGACTTATGCTCAATGCAGAATTTATCTTCATATCCCTGAATTGAATAGTCACCAGTTTTCAACCCGGCAACAACCACCTTGACATTCGTGAAGTTGAGTGGTTTCTTTTCACGAGTATCTTGTACTATCACAAGATCCGACATTAGTAATCCCTCGTTTTAGAAGTTTCAAGTTCCTCCCTTAAAAAATTCAAATGCCGTTGTTGCAACTCAATATTATCCATAACGTGAGTTATCCTTAATTGTTCAGATGCAATTTTACTTTCCATGCTTGCAATTTCTTCTTCTATCAAATATGATTCATTCATTTTTACTCCTTATTTTATTCCAAGTTTCATTATCTTCATCAATATTTTCTATATCATCGCTGTCCAACCCCTCATCTTCACGTTCTAAATATTCGTCAAGTTCTCTGTCCATATACATATCTCTACGTTCTGCTGAATATCCATTCATTTGTTTTCTCCTTGTAATTCGTCAAGTATTTCAAATATTTTATCATCATCATTAACACACAATGCGTCAATCATTTCAATATTCCCAATTAATCTTGATTTGGGTATGTTTCTTTTTTCACACTCTTCCGTAAATTCATAATACGTCATTTTATACCCCTTTCTTATCCATCAAATATTTTTCAACCCAATTCAATTTGGCTCGCTCAAATTGTAAATTAACGGTCAACATATTTATTGTCTTTTCTGTTACTATCTTCTCGTGTTCCAGTTTTTCTATACTTAGATTTTTTAAATGTCTCATAATGCCCTCAAAAGGTTGCCCCATTTCAGGGGCGTTGTTAGTTAGAATACCACAGTTGTATCACCTGGAACTGTACTAGCTCCAATGGGTGGTGTTGTCACAAACTCTTGTACTGGTTGTGCCGATACTGCGTTGTTTGATTTGCTATAAGACTTGATGTCGTTATTCTTGCCATCTTTAGATATTACAACATCAACCATCAGCGGAATGTTATGCAAATCTTCTGAATCAGCAACACTCTCACCCTTTCCACAAGCAAAGCACAAAGCAGATAATGCCTTATGTGCTATCGATACCGCCATAGGATTTGGGTTTTTGATGTTATAATTTTGATACAAAGTTCTATTGGTTTGATCCCCAGATAGAATCGTATATTGTAAACTTAGATATGAGCCATCGCCCGCCCTAGTATCTCTCAATTCGGATGCAACAATCATCACTTCATATTTTCCCTTAGGCAATGGTGTATAAGCTCCCATTGAATCTGCTTCTGCCTTGTCTGGTGTAAAATTAATATTTGCCATTTCGTTTTCCTCTATTTCGTTTTAATTTTTTGTTATTCTACTACTAACTTCTTCAACCAACTTTTCAAATTCCTCCAATCTCTTTTCTATCATTTTCATTTCCTCCACTATATCACACTTTTCTATTCTGTCAACATAAATATTTGTTTTTTTTGGATAACTTGAACAATAACTAATAAAATCAATCCATTTACGCCCTGATTCACGCAGATTAAAGTAGCATTGCCATTTGTAAGAAGGATCAAAACTTCCCCGCTCAATTGTAGCATAGTGAGTTGTTGCTATTACTGACTTAATCTCAATAACGCCATCATCTAGCACCAATCCATCAGGGGAACAACCGGTCTTTCCATTGTCGTAAAAGCCACCATTGCCAACATCAACAAAGAACATATCTTCATATAACATTCTAGCAATTGGCTCTTCTTCGTGTCCACGCTCCATGTGAGAGTTTTTGTAGTCATTCGTTGTGATTCGTTTACCTGTGATCCGCTCAACTGCAATATCAACCGCCAACTTCTTTGCAGGTTCGCCAAATGACTTGCCATAGTTTGCCATGATTTTACCGATTGCCGAGCCTGTAACTTTTCCAGCTCTCATATCCAGCCACTCATCGGTATTTTGTTGACAATCAATCCACATTATTAGCCACCAGTTCAGGGTTGTCGTGGATGTTGCCGATTATTTCTATATCGTCGTCTGTTATCAAATAACATCCCGCAATTCTATCATCACCATATCCAACATATCCAGCAAGAGTTTTCACATATTCAACGACATAAGATTCTTCATATGTAGGATTACTTATTATATCCCCCTCGTAAATCTCGACACCGTTCTTGTCTTTTAGTCCAGTGTATAGTTCGATGATAACATTTACAATCTCTTCAACTACTAAGTTTCCAAATTGAGATGCAAACAATACAAAAGGTTGACCATCTGAACCTAATTGTATTTGACCATCTTTTCTGTACTTGTTTATTTCTTTATCCCAAGCTCTAAACTTGATATCTCTCATGATTTTGCCTCCTCAATCAACGCCTTTTCATTTGCCAGTTCGGGGTTGTCGTGGACGTTGCTAGCTTTTACAAAATTATAATTTAATTCTTCCCAAGCTTCAAAATCATCTCTTTGCAAATACCAACCCACGTTCATAGTATGACTCTCATTCATTCCGTCACAATACGTAACAATAAATCCGTCTTTATCGACATCCCCCTCGTAAATCTCGACACCGTTCTTGTCTTTTAGTCCAGTGTATAGTTC
>Ga0208905_1001273_pt1 | contig 12733 bp, 9 predicted proteins | sample AntAceMetag02UKS_FD_184776 | JGI IMG/M metagenome (GOLD analysis project Ga0208905, IMG submission 184776) | Saline lake microbial communities from Ace Lake, Antarctica - Antarctic Ace Lake Metagenome 02UKS (SPAdes) (version 2) | ecosystem: Environmental > Aquatic > Non-marine Saline and Alkaline...
TTTAGTTAAAAATTTAATAAATCTAAAAATAAATTTATTTTTAAAAATTATTTTTTAATCATCACTTTGTTAATCTGTTGAATATGTATAATTTACAAACTTTTTGGATGAATTTGTGAATTATTCAGGTTAAAAATGTGTGGGTGCTAATTTAGGTTCAAAGAGTAGAACCATTTTATTTTATTTATCTTAAAAATTAGAAAATAAAATTTTTAATTAAATTATTCCTTTTTACAAATTCCAATATTTTTTTATAACTTTGTAATCTGAAATCTAATTTTATGATATTAAAATTAATAATTCCAATAAAATCGGAATAAAAAAACAAAACTATGTCAGGACACAATAAATGGTCAAGTATTAAACACAAAAAAGGAGCAAATGATGCCAAGAGATCAAAAATGTTCTCTAAAATCATTAAAGAAATTACTATTGCAGTCAGAGAATCAGGACCTGACCCTTCATCCAATCCACGGTTACGTTTATCTATATCAAATGCCAAAGGTTGTAATATGCCAAAAGATAACATTCAAAGAGCTATTCATAAAGCATCAGACAAAAATGCATCTGCTTTGATAGAAACAACCTACGAAGGACACGGACCTGGCGGTATTGCTATTTTTGTAGAATCTACAACAGATAATCAGCAACGAACAATAAGTAATATACGTTCTTATTTTAACAAACACGGTGGCTCTCTCGGGACAAATGGCTCTCTAAACTTTTTGTTTGACAGAAAAGGCATATTTATCATACCGCAAAATGACTTAAAAGAAGATGACTTTATTTTGGAAATAATTGATGAAGGAGCAGAAGATGTTGAACTTGAAGACAAGTTCTTTACTATAACAACTAAAATGGAGGACTTTGGCTCAATGATGAAAAAAATTGAACAAATGAATATTGAACCTGAAAATGCAACTTTACAAAGAATACCTAAAAATACTGTGAAATTAGATACTGAAACAGCTAAAAAAATTCTTAACTTAATAGATATTTTTGAAGATGATGATGATGTTCAGGAAGTATATCATAACTTAGAGATTACAGATGAATTAATGAAAGGAATGTAAATAGAGGCAGTGGCAGTTAGATTTAATTTTTATAACCCACCTTCAGTAATTTTTTAATAATAGTTTTATTATCTGAAGAAAGTTTTAAAAAATATATCCCTTTTGACAGATGTTCAAGGTTGTTGATTGACATATAGTTATATCCGTTGATTTTCAAAAGTTTTTCCTCTGTATATATTTTTTTGCCTATAATATCGTATAGTTCAATATTTATTGTCTGTGTATATTCTGAATAAATGACAATATATATAGTATTAATAAATGGGTTTGGAAATATATCTGCTGAGTTTTGGAAGTCAAAATTATCAATATTAAATCCTGATAAAATCATATTAGCGAGTGCAAAGTTTGGGATGCCGTATCCCATAAGGAAGTTTGGATTATTATACTGGCTACTACTTTTTTCTATAGCATTAATTATTTGCATATTTGTCAGGTCTGGATGTGCCTGCCACAGACAAGCTGTCATTCCGGCTATTATTGGAGAAGAGAGAGAAGTTCCGTTTCCTGCCAATATATCTCCTAAAGGTGAAGCAATAATAGTTTCTTTTGCCTGTGCTACAATGTTAGGTTTAATTCTTCCATCATAAGTAGGTCCTGTAGAACTGAAGTCAGCATATATTCCATTGCTGTCAACGCCTCCAACTGTTAATACACTATCTCCGTCAGCAGGAGCTCCAATATATTTCCATTGTGAGTCGCCTGAGTTACCGGCACTGTTAACAACGATTATTCCTTTACTTGCGGCAATATCAGCTCCAGTAGTTATACGGGTAGTATTTCCATTCATATCAGCATAAGTATGATTTTGTAAGCTATCGTCAAAGATTGTATATCCAAGAGATGAGTTTATAATATCAGCTCCGGCACTATCGGCAAATTCTGCTGCTGCTACCCAGTTATCTTCTTCAATAATATATTCTGAGTTAGAATCTTCGCTTCTTAATAACCAAAAGTTTGCTTTTGGTGCAGTGCCTATTATTTTATAAGGATAATTTCCTCCCATTAAGGAAAGAACCATCATTCCATGATAATGTTTGTCAAAAACATTTCCATTTTGTTCAACAAAGTCATGAACACCTAATATTTGATTATTTTTCCATAAACTATCAAAAGCATGCAAAGAATCAACATGCCAAAAACCAGCGTCAAGTATAGCAATGGTCATTCCTTCTCCTTTATATCCAAAGTTATGAATGTAATTTCCTGCTATCATATTTATCTGATTATATGAATAACCATAATTATATGCTTGATTTGCTACTATAGTTTTGTCATTTTTGTTTAATAGGTTTTTTTTGGTTGTATTTATGATTTTGAAATCAGCAGGAAATTTTTTTGTATAATATTTTTCTTTTGTCTTATTAATGATTTTTTGAAATTTTGAAATTTTGAGAACAAAACTAAAAGAGTTGATTTTTTCAAGAGCAATAGAATCAGTTGTATATATTGTAACAGCATTAAACCATTTAGATTTATTTAAGATAGTTACACCTGTATTTTTTATGCTGTCAATATATTCCGTGTTTACCGGCAAATCATTTTGACGGATATTTATTCCTTGTTTTTCTCTTCTGTAAATTGCTTTTTGGGATAAATATTCAGAAGGATTATCAATAGAATAAGACGAATTGTTTTTATCTGTAAATTGTATTAGATATTTTGATGGAGCTATTTGAGATATACAAGTATAGTTTATAAAAAATAAAGCAAAGAGCAATAAATATTTTCGCATATGTTAGATGATAAAAAAAATGTTGGTATCAATTATTATAACAAAAAAAAATAAAATTATAATTAGTATCTGTCTTTAAAGTCAAATATAAACCCCGTAGGATATTATCCAACAGGGTAAACCGTTAAAACGGTTATTTTATATTATTGGGGCTCATTAACCCACGACTTTAGTCGTGGGTTAATAGTATTTACAAAAATTTGTAACCATTTTAATGGTTTTATTTTACAACTGAAATAAAAAAATACCGATATTATAGACAGACACTATTTAATCAATTAAACCTTAAGGTCTTTAAGACCTTAAGGTTTGGTTAGTTAAAATAAGAAAGGCAATAATATAATTATTTAGTTTCCATAAGAGTTAATAGTATATGAATAGTCCACACCTTTTTTTATATCTCCTGTAATTTCTTTTTCAAGGTGAATAAATTTTTTATAAATCATACCTGTATTTTTGGCATATACTTCTATTGAGTAGTCCTCGCTAATAAGCGTTGTTATATTTTTTTGTAAAACAGTAAGGGTAGAATCAAAAGTTATTCCGTTTATTGAATAAGGGACATCAACATCTATATATTTATAAGTTTGGGACTCATAAGTATTATAGATATTTCCATCCCATTTTTTGCTTATAATTACAGGAAATACGAGTTTTACAAATCTTACATCTTCTTCTACTTTTTCAGCTGTTGTATTATTAAGATTACAATACCATACATCTTTAATAGACCAGTTTAAAGTATCATTATTTCTTTTGTATCTTTCAATTCTTTGAGTATTTTTATTAGAATTATCTATAAAAGATGACTCTATATATTCTTTTATTTGGAAGACAAAAGTATCAGTATCTAATGTAAAATCGTTATAACTAATAGAATCCACATCATATATTATCCATTTGCCTGTATTTACAGGGAAGTATTCATATTTAAGGTCAATCGGAGGCAAAGTGGATTTTTCTTCACATGAATAAACTATTAGTAATAGAATTATTATTATAGATATGATTTTGTTTTTATATTTCATATGTTGATGTATTTAGATACAAATTTTACTATATCATATATATTTCGGTTCATCATATTGCATTAAAAACTTTTCTGCTATATCTTTTATTGTTCAGGGTTTTTTTATTGTCTTTTTCAATCCAACCAATCTTTTAACCCATAATTACCTATTTTACCAAAACATATTACCTCATCTTTAGAATAGCTCTTTCTTCCTACCATATCTTTTTTGTTTTTAAAAATCCCGGGATTCGTAATATTTATTTCTCTATATAATTCATAATTATTCATAGGTCTGTCAAATTCCAGTAATTTTTCAATTACATAATCATATTTTTTTCTGTGTAGATTTCTTTTAAAAATTATTCTATTATTATCTTTTGTCAGATATGCAATACTTTCAAATTCTGCTATAATTTTTTTAATTATTTTGTTTATCTCATTATAATCGTCAATATTTTTATCCGTTTTATGCGAACAATTTGTTATATATTTATCAAAATTTTGTATATAACTTTTTTTAATTCTTTTGTTATTAAGATCATCAAACAGCAGAGAAAAATTAAATTGATTAGTTAGTTTTTTATTTATCATATATATTTTTTGCTTATTTTCTAAGCATAAAGAAAGATGAGATTTTTTATATATTAAAGCAATTGCTAATGAATAAAATTCATAAGAAAAATTAACATTTTTTTTATTGTTGATGTTTGAAAAAAAATCCTGATTTAAAATTTGTAAATTTGTTTTAAAATCAATGTTAAGGTCTATATAATCAGTTAAAAAGTCCATTTTTTTAAAAAAAGTTGTTAAGGGTTTTTCTATTTTTAAGATTGTTTCAATTTTAATTTGTCTTGCTCTTTCCTTTGTGATGTTAACTTTTTTTCCAATTGTATAAAGTGATAATTTAGCTTCATTTTTAAATAATCTGCTTATATGTTCAAAGATGTAAAAATTTCTTTCTGAAAGGCCTTTTTTTAAAAGTAACAATATAAATTTAAAAAGAGGAAATTTTTTTTCAAAAAATAAACTTTCATAAAAATTTATTTTATTTTTTTTTATTTTAAAATTGTGATAAGCAAATTCTTTTATTTTAAAGAAATTATTTATATCATTATTTTTAATATCTTTATAATTATCATTAACAAAAATAAGATTATTTATATATTTTATAGATAAACTTATTAGTTCTTTGTCGGTTTTTTTCCCACAATTTGTAATTATTCTAAATGTTTTATTTTTTTTATAAAAAAATAAAATTTTGTTTAATGTATTTAAAGATGCTTTTTTGCAGACATTAGTAGCTCTGTTTGATAATTTATCTAAAATTTTCAGAGTGTCAATAGAGATAGGTTTTCCAAAATTTTTATCTAAATCAGAATAAATATTAATATCAATAAAATTTATTATATATTTTTCAGATAAACTTATTAGTTCTTTGTCGGTTTTTTCCCCACAATTTGTAATTATTCTAAATGTTTTATTTTTTTTATAAAAAGATAATATTTTGTTTAATGTATTTAAAGATGCTGTTTTGCATACATTAGTAGCTCTGTTTGACAATTTATCTAAAATTTTCAGAGTGTCAATAGAGATAGGTTTCTCCCAATTTTTATCTAAATTAGAATACATATATTTTACTGTTTTTAAATTATATTATTCAAATATAAAAAAAATATACTGAATTATATCATTCTGAATCTATCTATTGCCAAACTCATTTCAGTATCATTTTCAGCAATTTATTAATTTTTTAAGTATTTTTCTCTTGTATCCATAGGTATTATCGTTGACCTGTGATATTTAGCATCATCTTTAAATAATTTACGATAAGTAATATGTCTTTTAGCAAAAATAGCTCCAACAGATTGATGTAACTGCCTCATTTTTGGATTAAAATCACCTACCCATGATAGCTCTAATTCTGTATATTCAGGTCTTTTTTTCATCTTTTTATCAAGATTCCAAAAGATAGCTGATTCTATGCCTGATTTTTGATATTTAGGGACAACACCCATAATTACAATCCTTGCTCTTGTTATAGTTTTTTTATGTTTAAGGTATAAAAATTTCAGTTTATTACAGAGGTTCATTTTCCCATTAAAATGTTTTAATATTTGATTTACATCAGGAAACATAATAAAAAATGCTATGGGCTGATTATTATGATATGCAAACCAAATAAATTCTTCTTCAATAATAGAGTTTAACTCATTTACCATCTCTTTCAAGTCTTCTTTATTTATTGGCACAAAGTTTTCATGAAATTTCCATGCTTCATCATAAATTTTTTTTAAATCATCAATAAACTCATCAGTTTTTTTTAAGTTTAAATGTTTAAATTCAAATTCCGGTTTGTTAGCTATCCATTCAGCAATTTTCCAAAATCTTTCAGGAAATTTCTTTTTTAAGTCAAGATGATTGGTGATTTGCTCAAAATAAAATTTAAAACCATAATCTTCAAAAAAATCTTTGTAATATAAATGATTATATTGCATTCCTACACCGGGATGCGTAAATCCTTCAACAAGTAATCCCCAGAAAATATGATTTTCTCCAAAATTAATAGGACCATCCATTGCTTGCATTCCTCTTTTTTGCAACCATTCTTTGCATCTGTCAAAAAGCATAAATGCTAATGTTTTATCATTAACACATTCAAAAAAACCCATTCCTCCTGTTGGCTGGTCAAAGTTATAAGCTTTTTTTTTGTTTATAAAAGCAGCAACACGACCTATCAAATTTCCTTTATCATCTTTCATTATCCATCTGATAGCTTCACCGTTTTTAAAAAAAATATTTTGATTTGGATTAAATATACTATTTATCTGGCTGTCTAAAGGACAAACCCAAAACTTATCATCTTTATATATAATACGGGCAACATCAAGAAACTTTTTTTCTGTCTTTTTGTCTCTTACTTCTATTATTTCCATTTTGTTTTGTTTTTTTAAAAAAACAAAAATACATTTTTTTATTTAATTTAAATGTCAATAAACAAACAAGTTTAATATATTTGCATAGTTTATAAAAACAATTTTAAATAATGAAAAAACTTCATTTTTTAATTATAAAGTCATCTATAGGACCTTTTATAGCAACATTTTTTGTTGTATTGTTTATTTTAGTAATGCAATTTATATGGAAGTATATAGATGATTTGGTTGGCAAAGGACTTGATTTATATACTATCACTCAACTTTTATTTTATGCGGCTTCAACATTTGTCCCTCTTGCATTACCACTTGCAATATTGCTCTCATCATTAATGACATTTGGTAATCTTGGCGAAAATTTTGAACTGGTTGCTGTAAAAGCTGCAGGAATATCACTTCGTAAAGTAATGATACCACTTATTATTATGTCAATAATAATAGGTGGTATTGCTTTTTACTTTTCAAATAATATATTGCCTCTTGCAAATCTTAAAATGGGTTCACTGCTCTTTGACGTAAGAGAACAAAAACCTACTCTCAATATTAAACAAGGAGTGTTTTATAAAGGAATAGATAATTATGTTATTAGAATAGGTGAGAAAGATAAAAACGGTAAAGATATTAAAGATGTGATGATTTATGACCATACAGACAGAATGGGAAACACAAATTTAACAATAGCAAAATCAGGAAAAATGGAAATAACTCCAGATAAGAGATATCTTATCTTTACTCTTTATAATGGATGTAACTATTATGAAGATATAAAAAACAGAAAGAGAAATAATACATATCCTTTTCAAAAAGTTAGATTCAAAGAAGAACAATTACGTTTTGACTTGTCTGGATTTAATTTAACACGAACAAATGAAGATTTTTTTAAATCTAACTATAAAATGTTAAATTTAAGACAACTTCAAACAGCTGAGGACTCTTTAACTCTTAATTATAATAAAAAAAGAGAGAGTTTTGTATCAGATATAGTTAATAAGCTACATTATTACTCAATAATTGATACAACTAAATATGCAGATACTGATACAATTGCTACTTTAAAAAATGACTTTTTACATGATTTTACAAAAAAAGAAAAAATAAATATTGTAGAAACAGCTATAAATATTGCAAGAAATACAAATGATTATATATTTTTCATAAGAGAAAGTTTTGAAATAGGAACTAAGTTTATAATTAAACATCAAATTGAATGGCATAGAAAATTTGCTTTATCATTTGCTTGTTTTGTTCTGTTTTTTATTGGTGCTCCATTAGGATCTATTATAAGAAAAGGTGGTATGGGAATACCTCTTGTTGTTTCTGTATTGATATTTGTTGCGTTTCATATTATATCTGTAATTGGAGAAAAATTTGCAAGAGAAGAGGTCTTAACACCTTTTATGGGAATGTGGATGGCTTCATTTATTATGTTACCAATAGGAATAATGTTGACAATGAAAGCAACTACTGATTCATCAATATTAGACGCTGACTCATGGAACAAAATTTTTTATAGAATTTTTAAACGAAAATAACTGACAAATTTGTTAATTTTAATCAACCTATTTTATGCTAATATTATGTCAATAATAAAACTTCGTATAAAGCCAAATTCTGACAGGTCTGACGATTCTGTCAGGTTTTATGTCTGTGATATTTAGATATTCCTGAACCTGTCAGAGTTCGGTAATTGCCAAACCTGACAGAGTTAATCCGCCTTAGGTGGAATGACATTAGGGAACTTCTAAAAATTGTATTTTTTGAAACCACAAAGAAATAAAAATCAATATATTGCGATATTTGCGATTAAATTATTATTTGGATTTTTAGAAGTGACAATTATAAAGTTGATAAGACACTAAGACAAACTGGAAACTAAAAATATGAGAATATTACAAATATGCAGTAAATCACCTTATCCTCCAAAACAAGGCGCACCTATAGCTATGAATAATATTACTCAGGGATTAATTGATGCTAATAATTATGTAAAAGTTTTTGCTGTTAGCACTCCTAAATATTTTGTTGATATAAAAAAAATACCTGAATCTTATAAACAAAAAACAAAATTTGAATCTGTGTTTATTGACACTTCTGTTAAACCTATCAATGCCTTTTTAAATATCTTCTCAAAAAAATCTTATCATATTCAAAGATTTACTTCAAATGAAATAAAAAACAAACTGATACAAATATTAAAACAGGAAGATTTTGATATTGTCCAATTAGAATCGCTATTTGTTACTCCTTATATTAAAACCATCAGAAAATATTCAAAAGCGAAAATAATTTTACGGGCACATAATATTGAATATCTTATCTGGAAAAGAATGTCTTATAACTCTGCCAATACTTTAAAGACATTTTATTTTAGACATTTATCAAAAACACTCAAAAATTATGAAATTTCAATGCTAAATAAATATGATGGCATTGCAACAATAACAGATGAAGATACTTATTTTTTTAAAAAATCAGGATGTAAAATTCCTGTAACAGATATTCCTTTTGGACTTGATATTGAGAAATATATCCCGGATTCAAATCTTTGTGAGTTCCCTTCTTTGTTTCATATCGGCTCTATGGACTGGATGCCAAATCAGGAAGGTATAAAATGGTTTCTGGAAAATGTATGGCCCGAAATTTATAAACAACATCATGATTTAAAATTTTATTTAGCCGGCAGAAATATGCCTGACTGGCTTTTAAAAAATAATTATCCCAATGTAATAATTGTTGGTGAAGTAAAAAATGCTATAAATTTTATAAATTCAAAGGCAATAATGATTGTGCCTTTACTTTCAGGAGCAGGCGTGAGAATTAAAATAATTGAAGCAATGGCTGCCGGTAAAACAGTTATCTCAACAAATATTGCAGCCAGGGGAATTTTTTATGAAAATAATAAAAATATTATTATTGCTGACACACCAAAAAATTTTGCCGATGCAATAACAAAATGTATTAATAACAAAGATTTTTGTAATAGAGTAGGTAATAACGCAAAAAAACTTGTAACACAAAAACATAATAATAAATTAATAATTGATAAACTTGTAAATTTTTATCAGAAAATTTTGAATGTTAACCTGAATAATTCATAAGTTTTCGTTATGAGAGTTGAAAGTGCCAATAGAATTGGAAAGCACAGGATTGAGCATCGGAGATGTAGCAGAGCTACATTGAGAAGCGAAATCCGAGCATTTTCAATTATAGCAGGCAATTTCAACTCGTAATAGATAATTTATGAATTATTCAGGTTAAGGATTGATTAGCACAAAATTATTTGTTAATAATTCTAAATAGTGTCTGTTAATAAAGTAAGTGTTTAGTTCAGAATGTTCGAGTTCGAGGCTTGCGCAGTCTTGAAAACCAGGAGTTTACTTTTATAAATGACTGATTTGAAAGACAAGCATAACGAAGAAATTGGACATTATGAACAAACACTAAATAATTATCTAACAAAAAGTACGTAATGAAGATATTTATATTATTATCAAGGGTTCCATATCCTCTTGAAAAAGGAGATAAGCTGCGTGCTTTTAATCATATTAAATTTTTATCAAAAAAAAATGATATAATACTTTGCGCTCTTAATGATTCTAAAATATATAAACAAGAAGCTGTTAATGCCTTAACGCCTTTTTGTAAGTCCATATCAATAATAAACCTTTCAAAATTCAGTGTTTTCATAAATATTATAAAAGCTTTGTTTACAGGAAAGCCATTGCAGGTTGGATATTTTTACAGTAAAAAAGCAAAAAAAGAAATTGACAAATTAATAAAAGAAACTAATCCTGATTATATATTTTGTCAGTTAATACGTGTCAGCGAATATGTTAAAGATTATAATATTTCCAAGACCCTTGACTATCAGGATGTGTTTTCAAAAGGCATAGAACGTAGAATAAAAGTATCACCATTTTATCTTAAACCATTTTTAAAACTTGAATATAACAGGTTAAAAAAATATGAAAATTATATATTCAAACATTTTGACAATAAGATAATAATAAGTATTCCAGACCGTGAGCTTATACCTCATTATGAGAGAGATAAGATAATAGTTATACCTAATGGCGTTGATACGGAATATTTTAGACCTGTTAATTGTAAAAAACAATATGATTTACTCTTTACAGGTAATATGGGCTATCCGCCAAATATTTTTGCTGCTGAATATTTTGTAAAAGAAATTCTTGATTATGTTTATAAAAAATATCCGGATATTAAGTTGCTTATTGCAGGTGCAAATCCAAGTAAAAAGATATTTGCTCTTAAATCTAAAAATGTTGATGTAGCCGGTTGGGTTAAAGATATGCGTGAATGTTATGCAAAGGCACATATTTTTGTTGCTCCTATGAAAATAGGAACAGGATTACAAAACAAACTTCTTGAAGCAATGGCAATGAAAATACCTTGTATCACATCTCCTCTTGCTAATCAATCGTTGCAAGCAAAGCAAAATAAAGAAATATTAATTGCAAACACTACAGAACAATATGCTGAGCATATATTCTTTTTACTTGAAAATAAGCAGCAGGCACAAAAAATAGCTTTAAATGCTTATAATATGGTTTTGGAAAAATATAACTGGACTTCTTTAACTGATAAACTTGAAAAAGTTATAAAAAATTAGGACAAAAGTTGTTTCATTCACCCATTCGGTTTTAAATCTCTTCTATACTTGACAGAATTATCTCACACGATTTTTTAATCTGCTCTTCTTCAATGATAAGCGGAGGAGCAATCCTCATACAATTTGGAGCAAACAAAAAAGAATCTGTGATAACACCATTTTTCATACATCTCCTGATTACTTTATTACTTATCTCTGCGTTTTCAAATTCAACAGCAAGCATTAATCCTTTGCCTCTTACATCTTTTATCTTTGTATGTTTTAACAAATGTTTAAATAATTCTCCTTTATAATGGACAAGTTTGTATATTTTTTTTTCTGTTATAATTTTCAAACTTGCAAGACCTGCTGCACAGCAAACAGGATGACCTCCAAAAGTTGTTATATGTCCAAGTACAGGATAATTTTTTAATGAAGACATTATATTTTTTGAAGAGATAAAAGCACCCAAAGGCATAGAGCCGCCCAATGCTTTTGATAAGCAAAGAATGTCTGGAACAACATTAAATTGTTCATAAGCAAATAGTGTCCCTGTCCTGCCAAAGCCGGTTTGTGCTTCATCAAATATCAACAAAGTCTCTGTGTCATCACACTTTTTTCTGAGTTTTATCAAATAATCATTTTTAGGTAAAACAACTCCTGCCTCACCCTGAATTGGCTCTATAACAACGCAAGCAGTTTTATGTGTAATATTGTTAAGGTCATTAAAATTATTAAATTCAATAAATTTTATATCCGGCAATAAAGGACGGAATGCTCTTTTTGCTCTTTCATTACCTGTAATACTCAAAGCACCATGTGAACTTCCATGATAGGAATTTTTAAATGAAATAATTTCTGTTTTTCCTGTATATCTCTTGGCAAGTTTTAAAGCACCTTCTATAGATTCACTACCTGAGTTAACAAAATATACAGAATCTAATTTATCAGAAAGATTGTCAGAAAGCATTTTTGCAAAATTAACTTGTGGCGACTGAATAAATTCACCATAAGCCATAACATGTATATACTTATCTAACTGATTTTTAATAGCTTGTATGACTTCCTGGTTTCTATGCCCTAAATTATTAACTCCTATACCTGATATTAAATCAATATATTGTCTGCCTGTTTTGTCAAACAAATAAATACCATCTGCTTTTTCAATTTCAAAACTAACAGGAATATCAGATGTTTGTGCTACATGTTTAAAAAAAAGTTGTTTCTGCATAAATATTTTTTAATATAAAAAATTGTATATATTCACCCCGTAGGAAATATCCAACAGGGTAAAGGTATCCACATAAGGCGAATTAACCCAACAAATATACTTTGCGTAATATAATTTGTTCTTTATAGTCATTTGTT
>Ga0208905_1001274_pt1 | contig 12724 bp, 10 predicted proteins | sample AntAceMetag02UKS_FD_184776 | JGI IMG/M metagenome (GOLD analysis project Ga0208905, IMG submission 184776) | Saline lake microbial communities from Ace Lake, Antarctica - Antarctic Ace Lake Metagenome 02UKS (SPAdes) (version 2) | ecosystem: Environmental > Aquatic > Non-marine Saline and...
ATTAGAACTGAAAAAAGAAGGATTAATTTTTGATTTTAATTCTTCTATTTTTATTTTAAATGATTCTGCCCAGTTTTGACTTAAAACAATATCTAATTTATCATTCCAGATTTCTGCCTTTTTCTTGTTAGAAAAAGTCCTGTATATTACACGTTGATAAGGAAAAGGTACAGTTGTCATTTGTTCTCTTGTTAGATCAGAAAAAGATTCTTTGTTTTCATTCGCCCAAGCATTAATATCTTCATCGCAACTATAAATTTCTTGTTGATTTTTTGAACAACTTGCGAGGAACAATAATAATAAAACTCCGGAAATTATTTTAATGTAATTTTTCATTATAAATTATTTTTTTTAATTCTAAATACTCCCATAATTTTTACACAAGACTGGGAAAATAATTGTGCAGACAAGTAAAGCCTGAAAAAAAAATTGCCAGTTATAGTTTATTGTATTATATTCATTTAGAAGCTGCCCTGAAAAAACTGGCTTTATTCAGAACAGCTTAATTTATTAAAATTATTTTTACAAATTTTATAGATGTAATTTGTTGTATAGCAAGGTAAAAAATTATATTTTATTTTCTTACTAAGAAATAAAGATAGAAAGATTTTAATATTTTTGGAAAAATAAAGTTGAAATAAGATAAAAAAATAGACAAAAGAAAAAAATATCTGCCAATTAAATAATATAAGAAAATGGGAATAATGGTTTGCTATTATCTCTTTTTTTCTCTTTCTCTCTCTTTCTACAACCAAACTTAGTTTGTTGTATGTGAGCATTTTGTATATTTGATTTTTGGTGTTATGTAATAATAAATAATTTATTTTGGCTAAAAAATAAAATATTCAAATAAAACAAGAAATGTTTTTTAATTATTTACGAACAATTCTTTATGAAATTTTGAAAAAATAAAATCAAATATTTTAATCCCCAAACCAGTAACTATTCATACCAACTTGCATACATCGAATAACTTTTCGCTATTCTCTCAATCTCGCCTTCTATAAGTTTTTTATCAATTGTTTTAATTTTTTTGGCTGGAACTCCTGCAAAAACACTTCCGGGTTTTACTATTGTGTTTTTTGAAACTACAGCGCCGGCAGCTATTATCGAATTACTTTCAATTACCGCATGGTCCATTATTATTGCTCCCATTCCAATCAATACATTGTCATGAATAATACATCCGTGGATTATAGCATTGTGTGCGATTGAAACGTTATTACCGATAAATACAGCTGCAGTTTTGTAAGTACCGTGAATAACAGCACCATCTTGAATATTTACGTTATGACCAATACGGATGGAATGAACATCTCCACGTACTACTCCGTTAAACCAAACACTACAATTATCTCCCATTTCTACGTCACCAATAATTGTTGCATTTTCAGCAAGAAAACAATGCTTACCAAATTTTGGGCTTTTCCCTTTTATAGTTTTAATAAGTGCCATTTTATATGTTTTTTATTTATGAGTGCAATATAAAAAATCATTTTTATTTAATAACAAGGAATTGTTACAAAATTTTAAAATGGAATTATAATCTTATTCATTTTATGCACTCAACCAAAGTCCTTCGGGATAAACACAAAATATTTACGGATAATCAATCGAATAATGTAAACCACGACTTTCTTTTCTTTTTACTGCCATTTTGATAATAAGATATGCAACATTGATAAGATTCCTGAGTTCGCATATTTTTACAGTAAGAATTGATTTTTCATAAAGATCTTCTGTTTCCTGATAAATAATTTCTAAACGATCCAATGCCCGTTTTAATCGCAAGTTAGAACGAACAATTCCAACATAATTACTCATAATAGATTGGAGTTCTTTTGTTGTTTGTGTAATAAGAATCATTTCCTCATTTAAAACTGTGCCCGAAGCATCCCAATCAGGAACATCATTATTAAATTCGATAGAATTAATATTTTTTTTAGCATCAATACTTGCCCTGTGAGAGAATACTGCTGCTTCTAATAATGAATTTGAGGCAAGACGATTAGCGCCATGTAAACCTGTTGAGGAACATTCGCCCGAAGCATATAAATTTTTTATTGATGTTCTGCTAAATTCGTCAACAACAATACCTCCGCAACTGTAATGTGCAGCAGGAACTACAGGTATTTTTTCTTTTGTGATATCAATTCCAATACTTAGGCATTTTGCATAAATACCTGGAAAATGTTCTATAAGTTTATTACTGTTGAGATGAGTGGCATCAAGAAATAAATGTTTTTCTCCGCTTATTTTTAGCTCTGAATCAATTGCACGGGCAACAATATCACGTGAAGCAAGAGAACCTCTTTCATCATATTTCTTCATAAATTTTTTCCCGTCAGTAGTTTTTAAAATAGCACCAAATCCTCTTAAAGCTTCTGTTATTAAAAATGATGGTTTTTCATCCGGATTGTAAAGCGAAGTTGGGTGAAATTGCATAAATTCCATGTTATCAATTTTACCCTTGGCGCGATATGCCATCGCAATACCATCACCGGTAGCTACAACTGGATTTGTTGTTGTGCTGTAAACATTTCCTGCACCACCTGTTGCAATTAATGTAGTTTTTGCAAGAATTGTACAAATTTTATTATCTGAAGGATTTAATATATACGCTCCAAAACATTGAATGTCAGATGATTTTTTGTTTAGCTCCTTGCCCAAATGATGCTGTGTAATAATATCAACTGTAAAATGATTTTCAAGAAATTCGATATTTTTATGCTTTTTTGCTTGATTGACCAAAGCCCTCTGAATTTCATGGCCTGTGCTATCTTTATGATGAAGAACACGATATTCGGAATGGCCACCTTCTTTTGCTAGATCATATTTACCGGATTCTTTTTTGTCGAATTCTGTTCCCCATTTAATAAGTTCTTTTATTCTTTCTGTTGATTCAGTAATTGTTAATCTTACAATATTTTCATTATTAAGGTCATCACCGGCTTTTAAAGTATCTTTAATATGTTTTTCATAAGTATCCGGAGTGTGCATTACAGCAGCTATTCCTCCTTGTGCATATTTTGTTGAGGTTTCATCAATTTTCGATTTTGTAACAATCAATACTTTGCCACTACCAGCAACTTTCAAAGCATAGGTTAATCCTGCTATTCCTGATCCTATTATTAAAAAGTCAACTTTTCGTTTCATTCTATTCCTGATTTTAATAATGAACTAAATTAATTATTTATAATAATATACAAAATTCTAGCCTAAATAAAAAAGTCCACCTTTTTAGGTGGACTTTTTTAGACTTTTATTTAGAATGTAAAGTCCTATTCAGGATGAATTGCTTCAACCGGACATACATCTGCACATGCACCACAGTCAGTGCAAAGTTCTGGATCGATGACATAAATATCACCTTCGGAAATAGCCTCAACAGGACACTCGTCGATGCAAGTACCACATGCAGTGCAATCATCGTTAATTTTATAAGCCATAATAAATTAATTTTTTGTTTATAAATTTATAATTTGTAAAATATTTTACAAATATAAATATTATTAAGAACAAAGGAGATATTTTCATTTTTTTTTACTAATAATTTTCAATAAAAAAAAGTTAAAATATTTTTTAAAAAAAGTACATATTTATTTGTTTAATTAGAAAATAAATCATGTAACTTTGCAGCGATATTTATAACTTAAATTTCACATGGCTAAAAACAAGCTCACAAAAGAGCGAGAAGATGTTGTGGTAAGATTTGCCGGTGATTCCGGAGACGGAATGCAATTAATCGGCACACTTTTTTCAGATTCAACTGCTTATGCAGGTAATGATTTTGCTACTTTCCCGGATTATCCATCCGAGATTAGGGCTCCTCAAGGAACAATTGCAGGAGTTTCAGGATTTCAAGTACATTTTGGACATTCAGATATTCACACTTCAGGTGATAAGGCTGATGTTTTAATAGCAATGAATCCTGCTTCATTAAAGGCAAATTTGATCTGGACAAAGTCTGACGGAATAATAATATTGGATAATGATGCTTTTATTGATAAAGGTATTGAAAAAGCGGGATATGAAACTAATCCTCTTGAGGATAATTCATTAACAGGATATAACATTGTCAATCCTCCGATTTCAAAAATGACCTTGGAAGCAGTAAAAGATCTTGATTTGCCCAATAAAGTTGCGCTGAAAAGCAAAAATATGTTTGCTCTTGGCGTAGTATTATATTTATTCAACCGTAAATTAGATTCAACTAACGAATTTTTTGAAACAAAATTCAAGTCAAAACCTCTAATAATAGAAGCTAACAAAAAAGTATTGAAAGCAGGATATTTATATGCCGAAAATGTTGAGGCGATAAATCTTACTTACAATGTAAAACCCGCTCCTCTTAAAAAAGGATTGTATAGGAATATTACAGGTAACCTTGCAACTGCATGGGGATTTATTGCTGCTGCTGAACGCTCGGGAAGAAAATTGTTTTTGGGTTCGTATCCAATTACTCCTGCTTCTGAAATTCTACAGGAACTTTCAAAACATAAGCAATTTTCTGTAAAAGCATTTCAAGCGGAAGATGAAATTGCAGGTGTCTGTTCTACTATTGGTGCCAGTTATGCCGGTTCTCTTGCTGTTACTTCTACATCGGGTCCGGGTCTTTCTCTTAAAAGCGAGGCTATTGGTTTGGCTATTATGACTGAACTTCCGATGGTTGTTGTTAATGTTCAGCGTGGAGGTCCTTCAACAGGTTTGCCAACAAAATCTGAACAATCGGATTTAATGCAGGCTCTATATGGTAGAAACGGTGAAAGTCCTTGTATTGTTATGGCTGCAGGTAGTCCTACAGATTGTTTCTTCTCAGCTTATGAATCATCAAAACTTGCTGTTGAGCACATGACTCCGGTTATACTTCTTACTGATGGGTCAATAGCAAACGGGTCTGAGATTTTTAAAATACCTAAAGTCGCAAGTTTGGATGAAATTAATCCTCCCATTGTTAAAGCAAATGATAAGGATTTTAAACCATATAAAAGGGATGAAAAAACACTTAGCCGTCAATGGGCTCTCCCAGGCACAGAAGGTTTACGACATAGATTAGGTGGTCTTGAAAAGGAAAATATCACAGGTGATGTTTCACAAAATCCGGAAAATCATCAGTTAATGGTTAAATTACGTGAGGAAAAAGTTCAACGTGTTAAAAATTATATTCCTGAACAAGATGTAATTGGTGCTGATTCTGGCGAATTGCTAGTTGTTAGCTGGGGTGGAACATATGGTGTTATGCTTACAGCTGTAGAAGAACTTCGAAAAAATGGAATGGATGTCAGCCTTGCACATTTTAAATATATTAACCCGCTTCCCAAAAATACAAACGAAGTATTTAGCAGATACAAAAATATTGTTGTATGTGAATTGAATAATGGACAGTTTGTTCATTATTTAATTTCAAAATTCCCACATTATAAATACGAAAGCTTTAATAAAATTCAAGGCTTGCCATTTATGGTTGCTGAATTGGAAGAAAAGTTTAAAACAATACTGGAAAAAAACAATAAATAACATGGAAGCACAAGTATTAAAAGATATTCCACTATTAACTAAAGATGATTTTAAGAGTGACCAAATGGTAAAATGGTGCCCCGGTTGTGGTGACCACGCTATTTTATCTTCTGTCGAAAAAGTATTTCCACAACTTGGTATTCGTAAAGAAGATTTTGCTGTAATATCTGGTATTGGTTGTTCGTCTCGTTTTCCATATTATATGAATACTTATGGGATTCATGGAATTCACGGTAGAGCAGCTGCAATAGCTTCCGGAGTAAAAATTGCAAATCCGAATCTGAGTGTATGGGTTATTACGGGTGATGGCGATTCAATGGCCATTGGAGGAAATCATTTTATTCATGTTGTTAGAAGAAATATTGATCTGAATATTCTTTTATTTAACAATAGAATTTATGGTTTGACAAAAGGGCAATATTCACCAACTTCCCCGAAAGGAATAATAACCAAAACATCACCTGATGGGACTTTCGAAAATCCGTTTAATCCCGGTGAATTGGTAATTGGTGCTCAAGGTACTTTCTTTGCAAGAACTATTGATAATAATCCAAAAATGATGGTCAAGGTTATGCTTGAAGCTGCCAAACATAAAGGAACATCAGTAGTTGAGATTCTTCAGAATTGCGTTATTTTTAATAATAATACTCATGAGCTTGTTTCTTCAAGGGAAACAAAAGACGACAATCAGATATTACTTGAACATGGAAAACCAATGATATTTGGAAAAAATAAAGATAAAGGAATTATTTGTTCCGGATTAAAACTTGTAGTTGTGAAAATTGGTGAAAATGGAATTACGGAAGAGGATATAATCGTTCATGACCAGTATTCAGAAGATCCCGGATTGCATGCAATGCTTGCAAGAATGACTCCTCCATATTTACCTATGGCAATGGGTGTTATTCGTGCTGTAAAACATGAGACATATAATGATGCTCTTGATGAATTAATTGAATACAAAAAGGAAACATCACCATACAAAACTGTTGATGATTTACTTACCAGCGGAAATACATGGGAGATATAATATTCTAGAAATATTAAAAAATTAAAGCCTTTTACATAATTGTAGAAGGCTTTTTGATTTTTAACTAATGATTGTTTTGTTTTTGAATTTGGTGGTTTTTTCTCTTAAAATTTTTTAGGTACAAACTAATAATTATTTTTCATAAGTTTGTGTTTATTAATACGAAAATGTTATAAATTAGTTAAGTGGTAATGATTGAGCAATTTAAAAAATATATTAAAAAGAAAAATTTGTTTTCTGACAATGATAAAATACTACTTGCAGTTAGTGGTGGTATTGATTCGGTTGTAATGACCGAACTTTTTTCGCTTGCCGGATATAATTTCGCAATTGCTCATTGTAATTTTAAACTCCGTGGAAACGATTCTGATAAAGATGAAAATTTTGTAAAAGAACTTGCCACGAAATATAAAGTTCCATTTTTTTTAAAAGTATTTAATACACGGAAATATTCTGATGATAACAAAATTTCTATTCAGATGGCAGCTCGTGAGTTGAGATATTATTGGTTTACAGAGTTATTAAATTCTGAGGATTACAGATATACTGCAACTGCTCATCATCGCGACGATTCTATTGAAACATTTTTTATTAACCTGTTTAGGGGAACCGGTATTAGCGGACTTCATGGAATTTTACCAAAACAGGGCGATGTTATTCGTCCAATATTATTTACCGGAAGGGATGAAATTGAAGCTTTTCAAACCGAAAATAATATTATGTTTAGAGAAGATAAATCTAATTTATCTGACAAATATTTGAGAAATAAAGTAAGACATAAGCTTTTCCCGATAATAAAAGAAATTGAACCGGATATCGAAAAAGTGATGCAAAAAAACATCAGCCGTTTTGCTGAAACTGAGACCGTTTACTTCAAAGAAATTGATGAAAAAAGAAAAATTGCTGTCAGAAAAGAAAATGAAAAAATTCTTATTTCGATCGATGAACTCAAAAAACTAAAACCTCTCAGAGCTTATCTTTATGAGTTTCTTTTGCCTTATAATTTTAATTTTTCGGATGTTGAAAATATTATAAATTCTCTCGATGGTATTTCCGGCAAACAGTTTTACTCTCCTACCCATCGTTTGTTAAAAGATCGTAATAGCTTAATTATAATTCCTTTAACGAATAAAAAAGTTCAGGAAAATTTCATCAATAAATATGATAAGGAAATATTATTTCCGGTGAGTTTAAAAATAAGAATCGAGAAAAGCAGTGAAATCTCTTTTGACAAAAATTTCGCATTCCTTGATTATTCAAAACTTGAGTTCCCGCTTATTTTACGAAAGTGGAAAAGGGGAGATGTTTTTGTGCCATTCGGCATGACCGGAATAAAAAAACTAAGTGATTTCTTTATTGATGAAAAATTATCAATTATCCAAAAAGAACAAATTTGGCTATTGTGTTCAGGTAAAAATATAATTTGGGTTATTGGGTATCGAATTGATAATCGCTACCGTATTACAGAAAATACAAAACAGGTTTATAGGCTTACTTTTCAAGGATAAAATTAAAAATTGCATTGTGAAAAATACTTGGCGGTTGTGAGTGGAATAATGGAGTGATGGAGTAATGAATTAATGATATTCCTGTTATTTCATATATTTTGCCATTTCAAGATTAATTAGCTTACCAATTCTTATCAACGCAACCTTTCAAGAACTTCAGTTGTCAATTGAGTATTCTTTCATTAAGAAATAAGTTATCAGTTTTTAGTAATAGTCGATTTCGATTAATTAATACATGTTAACATTTGTATATAAAAATATCATTAATTATTTATTATTTTTGCATCCGATAAAAAGAAAATATATGAGAATGTTTAAAATTAAATCATTTTGGAAAAATATAGTAGTCTTAGTAATTATACTTATTTCGCTTCAGGGATTTTCACAAATTCTTGAACCTGTAAAATGGGAATTCAGTAAAACGAAGATTTCTGAGAATGTTTATGAATTGGTTTTTAAAGCTGAAATTGAAAACAAATGGCATCTTTATTCTCAGGATATTCCGATGAGTCCTCCTGCCACGGTTTTTACTTTTGAGCAATTCGAAGGTTTCGAACTTATTGGAAAAGTTACTGAAACTGAATCAATAGAAGAATACGATCCGAATTTTGAAATGACACTAAAATATTTTGCTCATGAAGCTATTTTTAAACAGAAAGTAAAAATTCTTACAGATTCTCACGCTACAATTAAAGGTTATCTTGAGTTTATGTCTTGTGATGACACAAAATGTTTGCCACCAAGCGATGTTGCTTTTGAATTTAATTTTAATATAGATGAAAATGCTGTAGTTTCAACCACAAGTAAGATTGAAAAAACTACTGAATCTAAAAAAAATGCTTCAGGTGTTGATGATAAAACGATAGTTGTATCTGATGTAGTGGATAATGAAAGTGAATCATCATCATTATGGTTATTTTTCTTTATTTCTTTTTTAGCAGGTTTTGCAGCAATTCTCACTCCTTGTGTGTTTCCTATGATACCAATGACTGTTACTTTTTTTATGAAAGGTAGCGAAAGCAAATCCAAAGGAAGATTTCAGGCTTTGGTTTATGGACTTTCAATTATTGCTATATATACAATTGCCGGTACTATTGTGGCAGTTACTCTTGGTGCCAATTTTGCGAACTGGCTGAGTACACACTGGATACCAAATGTATTTTTCTTTTTGATATTTATGTTTTTTGCTGCTTCTTTCCTTGGAATGTTTGAAATTACTCTTCCAAGCTGGATGATAAACAAATCAGATAAACAAGCTGATAAAGGCGGAATATCAGGTGCTTTTTTTATGGCATTTACTTTAGTTCTTGTTTCTTTTTCATGTACCGGACCTATCGTTGGTGCAATTCTCGTTGAATCAGCAGGCGGAATGGTCCTTAAACCAATAATCGGGATGTTTGGATTTTCACTTGCGTTTGCTATTCCTTTCACTTTGTTTGCATTTTTCCCTGCCTGGTTAAATGGTCTTCCAAAATCGGGCGGATGGTTAAACTCTGTTAAAGTTGTTTTAGGTTTTATTGAAATAGCACTTGGTCTTAAATTTTTAAGTATTGCCGATCAAACTTATCACTGGGGTATTCTCGATCGTGAAGTTTATCTCGCATTCTGGATTGTGATTTTTATTTTGATGGGATTTTATCTTCTTGGAAAATTAAAATTTTCTCACGACAGTGATTTGAAATTTATAAGTGTACCTCGGATTTTACTTGCAATAGTTACATTTACTTTTGTGGTTTATCTTATTCCCGGAATGATTGGTGCTCCTCTGAAAGCTATTTCAGGGTATCTTCCACCACAACAATCACACGATTTTGATTTGAATGATATTATTCGCAAGAATGTGAGAGCTATTTCTTATAACGGAAATTCTGAAAATAATAAATCAATTTGTGAAGAACAAAAATATAAGGACTTTCTTCATCTCCCGCATGGACTTAATGGATATTTTGATTACGAGCAGGGAATGAGATGTGCTAAGGAATTGAATAAACCTGTATTTATTGATTTTACCGGTCATGGTTGTGTTAACTGTCGTGAAATGGAAGCTAATGTTTGGTCTGATTTGCAAGTACTTAATCGTTTAAGTGATGATTTTGTTGTTATTGCACTTTACGTGGATGATAAAACAAAATTGCCTAAATCTGACTGGATTACTTCTGAATATGATGGGAAAGTGAAAAAGACTGTCGGGAAAAAATTTGCAGATTTTCAAATATCAAGATTTAATGTAAATGCACAACCTTATTATGTTTTATTAGACAATAACGGTGAAATTCTTGTAAAACCCAGAGCTTATGATCTTGATATAGAAGAATTTGTTGAGTTTCTTGATAGTGGAATAGAAGAATTTAAAAAGAGGTAGATCATTATTGAAAGTCGGAATTTTAAGATAGCCATCTGATGACTTATTAAAGGTGCTGAAAACCAATGATTTTTACATATTTTACCCAATGTTTATTTCAGCATTTAAAGATACTCCTTCATTATTGTTACCAACCATATAATACCAACTGAACATCCAAATTACCGATATATTTCGTTTCTTTTTTCCTTTCTCTGTGTTAAATATTATTTCCATAGCTATTGCTATGCAAAGAATATTTGCCTTGACAAAGAAAAAAATATTTCAAAATATTTATCAGCAATTTAGAAATTCAATTAGTATAATTTGCTGGAATTGACAGAAAAGATTCATTACCTTTGTACGAAAGGAAACCAAATCAATTATTATGGATATAGAAGTAAACAAGCCAGAACCTATTGCGTCTGAAAAAAAAACAGAGTCGTTTAAACGTGGGACGGATGTTCAGTTTGCGATTGAAACATTAGAGGCCGGTAAACCCATATTAATAGCAGAATTTTATAATAATGGAATGATACTTCTTCATGAGTTACAGGCGCATCTGAATAGAAAATTTCCGAATAAGTCTTTTCAGGAGCAGCGCGAGTATCGGTCAGAATATCATAAGCTGTCAAATCTTATTTTAATAGAAATTGTAGATCATAAATTGGCAGTAAAGAAGTCTCCTTGGATTGGCTGGTTGGAAAAGCTTTATCCAGAAAAAAGTGATTTCTTGTTATCCTTTCCTCAAGTACAAGGATTAAATAGTGCTTGGCAGTGGTACCAAAATGGGATTTCTATTCCTGTGCTTCGAAATAAAATACATCCATATTATGGAACTTACTTTCCTACACGTTTCGATCATTTGCAACTTTTTGACAATTGGTTGAAACGTTACAAAGGACCTAAAAAGTCAGCCATAGACGTTGGGTTTGGGAGTGGAGTACTTTCTTTACAATTGATAAAGTATGGTTTTCAAAAGGTTTTTGGGACAGAAATAAATCCCAATGCGATTGTTGGATTTACGGAGTTTATGGGAGATACAAAGTTGTCTAGAAAGATAGAATTAGACTTTGGGCATCTTTTTGGCAAGTGGGAAAAACAGACCGAACTGATTGTTTTTAATCCTCCTTGGTTGCCGGAATCTCATGATTTCGATAGTATTGATGAAGCTCTTTATTACAATGAAAATCTATTCCCTGATTTTTTTGCAGGAGCAAAACAAAGGCTTTTACCTGAAGGAAAACTTGTGCTCCTATTCTCGAATTTAGCTCAAATAACAAACGTGACCAAAAAGCATCCGATAGAGAAGGAACTAGCCGAAGGTGGGAGATTTCAATTGGAAAAATGTTTTAAAAAATCCGTGAAAGTTGCTTCTGAGAAAACAAAACGAGATCAGCACTGGCGTTCTTCCGAAGAAGTAGAGCTTTGGGTGCTCACGAATAATACCAATTGCTTATAGATAGTGTTGTGCGTTCGTAGGTTATTTTATCTTAACTTTTTTGGTTGAAATCAAATTTAATTATTATAATCAATATCTAATTGGTATTTATATAGTAAACCATCAAGATTGAATGCTGAAAATTTTGCTTTCTTTAATTTATTAAATTCAGGATCTATCGAATAGTTATTTGCAGTTCTAAAATCTACCTTTTCTAGTATGGTATTTGAAAATATTGCACCTGTTAAGTCACAATCAGAAAATACTGAAGCAGATAAATTTACTTCAGAAAAATCAGTCTCTTTCAAAGAGCATTTATCAAATTTTGTTTTCATCAACTTTGTGCCAAAAAACGTAGAATAATCCAAATGACAATTATAAAATGAAAAAGAGAACATAAATTTGTTACAATCCGAAAAATCAACACCTAAAATCTTACACTCTTTAAAGATTGCATTCCTAAAACCTACCCCTTTAATTTTTGTCATCGAAAAGTTGCAATTTTCAAAAGTACAATCTTCAAAACTGTTACCAATAAGATCACTTTTTAAGAAAATACATGCCACAAATGTACATTTATAAAATTCTCGATCTCTTAAAGTCTTTTCCGTATAGTCAATATTTGTAAATGATTTTCTTTCGTGAATTTTTATTTCATTTGTCATTAAATTTATTTTTATACATTGTGTGTGCCGGTATTATCATTATTCAATATCTTTCATTTTAAACAGAAACTATAAACAATATCATCAACCATATCTACATTATGCATCATCCGAAATTTGCTTGATCTCACATACTTAAACCCGACTTTCTCCATTTTTGAGATAACAAGTTCTATGTCAATATCACCAGGATGAGGAATTGCTGCCGGATAAATGCAAATG
>Ga0208905_1001276_pt1 | contig 12720 bp, 9 predicted proteins | sample AntAceMetag02UKS_FD_184776 | JGI IMG/M metagenome (GOLD analysis project Ga0208905, IMG submission 184776) | Saline lake microbial communities from Ace Lake, Antarctica - Antarctic Ace Lake Metagenome 02UKS (SPAdes) (version 2) | ecosystem: Environmental > Aquatic > Non-marine Saline and Alkaline...
CGGAATAACACTTATAAAAAAGTAATAAATAATAAAAACACTTACATGTTTTATAAACAAATAATGACTATTTCTTTTTTTCATTTAATAATAATATTTTTTTCTCTAACTCAATTACATACAGCGTCAACTCCTCAATTTTCTTAAGCAACAATGCATTCATCTCTCCAAGTTCAATACCGTTTTCCAGTACATCTTTTTCTGTAGGAATATCAGGCAAATGTTTGTTGTTTTCAATAAAGTTTTCTAATTGATCTAATGGCATAAGTTTGTAGCTTTCGTCAAATACCTCATCAGGCCAATTTGTCAACTGTACTTCTACTTCATGCGACCATATTTTACCATTTACTTTTAAATCAACCTCACGGTTTTGGAAACCTACAATAAACTCATTATTACGTAATACAGCATTGAAATGTCCACCTGCAAAAAATTGAATATCGCCATTTAAAGCTTTATTAATAATTTTTAAACTTAAATGCTCAGGGTTATTTCCCTTTGGTATCATAATTTTAGAAGCATTTTCGTTTACACTTCCAAGAATTGTAAGGAAATCAGGGTCAACCCAATCGGATTGAGTTATTTTACCTATTATAGCATCGTTTAAGCTTATATTCCCGTTAACATCAAGCTCTGTTTGCGGGAACTGGGTTTGAATTCCAACTCTACTCATTCTATAAATATTACCATCTATATTTTCTGACCAAATTGAAAAATCCTCCGGATTTTGCCAAACCGCCTGTCCATTAAATCCGCTACAAGCTAATACACGTCCGGCTTGTGCACCCTGACTTTGTAAACGAAGTCCTGTCATTTTTATAGTTCCTACAACATCAAGTTTTGTTTCGGGAAGTTCTTCACCTGTGCCTATACCCACGTTTCCCTGGTTGAAAAGGTAAGCTGCCTGAGTGCGAAAAACCAAACCACCACGATAATCGGCAGTAATTCCATGACCACTATTACCAAGTAGTAGATGAGCTTGTGCTCCGCTACTCCATGAATATGGTTCGATAAAAATAGCTGCTTCTTCACCTTGGTCAGCACGTAAATGCAGTTTTGCCTGTGGCACAATAAGCCCAAAACCATTGTCAACGTTACCTATGGCTATCTTTCCTGTGCTATTGAACAAGCCATTTATATTAGGAGCTTCACTTATGAATAGTGTTGGTTTGGTGCTTGAAAATCCTACCATTAGACTACGTTCCATATTGTTTTCAAGATATTTTCCTGCACTATAAGAACCGGAACCAATAACTATGGCTCTATCTCTATTTGATTTTACTGTGCTACCAATAGCAATGGCTTTAGTATAATTTGCAAACGAATAGAAACCAATTGCTGTAGAGTAAAATGCAGTAGCCTGTGAGCCAAAGCCTGAAGCAAATGTAGAATGCCCGTTTGCAACTGTATTTGTTCCAATGGCACTTGGGTTTATGCCGGAGGTTGAAGTTCCGCTACAATTTGTGCACTGACTATATGTTACAGAAGTAATAAGCAATGCAAGCGTAATAATTAGGATTACTTTTTTCATATTAATAATTTTTATGTTAATTGATATTTTAATTTTTAATCCATGTTCCTGAAATAATTGTTTTGTTGTTATCTGTTACCGAATAGTAATAGGTACCCTTTGACAGAGTATTTGTTTTAACAGTTGTTATTCGATCTGGCATTGGCTTTTTTAAGATTTGCCTTCCAAATGTGTCAAATAAATTGAATATACAACTTTTTAATGCAGTTCGAATATTAATGATTTCATTACCCGGGTTTGGGTATACAACAGCTTCGGAAATAGTAAAGTGAATATTTTCAGGAGTTTGAACAAAGCCTAAAGAATCAATCTTTAAAATATATCCATCACGTTGAAAATAGGTTGCTGTATAGTCATTGCGCGTACCTGCAAGCAACACACCTCCGTCTGAAGCAGCAGTAACCGAGTATAACCAATAATAATCATCGCCACCGATATATTTTTCATATTCCAAACCCAGAGTATCATTGAGCTTTGCTATGTAAAACCAACTTGGTTCATGACCGGTCATGCCTTGCAGATTATGATTGCCACCAAGATAGATACAACCCGGATAGTAAAAATCTATTCCTTGTACTTCAGCTGCCCTCGAATTGGTGTCGGGATGTGTTAGGTGTACTTCATGTATTACATTAAAGGCAGTATCTAATAAATATGCATTTATCAGATGTTCTACATCTCCGGTTTTAGGATTGGGTACACGGTCACTTCCTCCTGTCAGTAAAATGCTATCATTGTATAGCAAAGCATTAAATGGAGGAAAAAGAAATTCAGGATAATGTTTCACGCCAATTTGTTCTAGTTTTTGGTTTAAAACAATACAGCTACTAACATAGGAACCCTGTCCCTGATAATGTGCAAGCCAATTGTGTAGCCAAATTGCTGTTGAATCAGGGCTATAGGTCAGACCCCATACTTCACCTGCATCGCTACCGGAATATGTGACAAAATTGAGACTATCCCCCTCTGCTGACAACTTTAATATAAACATATTAATATTTAAATGAGGAGAACAAGCATACAAAATATCACCATTAATTAATTCCATAGCACTAGACTTATATGAACCGAAATAATAATTATTGAATTTAAAAGTCTTTTCCCAAACCAAATCTAAATCATCAGTAATGCGCCGCATTATAGTAAAAGGATGGTGCGGGTCCTCACCCTTCTTATGTCCCCAGCCTGTTAATAAATAGCCTTTGGGTTCTGTTGTTAGTTTGTCAATATAGAAGAAAACAGAAACAGTATCTTCTTTGGCATACTTAATACTTAGAGTATCACCTTGTAGGCTAATCTTGTATAAATAAGTATCATAAACATAAATACTGTCAGTTGGTGGAGCTTTTCTTACCAGTCCCACAAAACAGCCATCATCATTTAGTTTAAACAAAGTTGGAGCTTCATCGTAATCACTATCCATTATAATCTCAAAACTGTATTGCTGGGCATGTATTACTCCTGAGAGTACAATAAACAAGCTAAATATTACAATTAAAGGGTACTTGTTCAAATTCCGATACATATTTTTTGTTGTTAGTTTTAATCTATATAAGTTAGTATATTAATAACAGGTATTTCCATTATCAAATAGCGATGCCCTACATATATCCAATAATCATGTTGGATATGGTAAACAGGAACCCAGTATGGATTGCCTTCTATAATACAATCTTTAAAGTCTTTATTTGTCGTTGTCTCATAATTAAGGGCATAATCAATATAATGATTCATATAAAAGCTCATCTCTACCATAGGCAGACATTTTTCAGTATCAGTAATTGGGGCAACTGCTTCTGTTGCATAGAATATCTTATAGTCAAGATAATTATCAGGATTATTTGTTAAAGGATCTTGGGTTGGGATAATATATGTGTTGACCACGTTTGAATAACGCCAGCTTCCTCCCTGTGGTGGTTCCGGTAGTACATTATTAATTACTCGTAATTCCAATTGTGATGCTGCATCCTCAGGGGCATAGTTTCCACTTCCACACAACCCCATATTTTCACCGTAAAACCACACACCTTCTTCCAATGATCTTATCCCTTCATTCCCAATCAACGCACCAACACTAACAATAGCATCTCCGTTGCTATCAGTACCGGTTTGTTCCAGGTCAACAAGCAACAATTTCATGTTTTCATAATCCACGCGTCCCATTTGTGCTTGTATGGTATCAATTACTTTATCGTAATAAACCAGCATCAGGTTGGGGTCGTTTATTCTTTCAATTTCGTCCAATGGCATTGTTATTTCCGCAATTTCAAATGTCTTTTTATTGCATTCAATACCGGTATAACAAAAGTTATAGTTTAACAAAGATTCAAGTTCGAGAACTGCACTGTCGGCGGTATATAGTTCACCACCTGATTTTAGATCAGGGTTATTCCTGTAATATTCCATTTTAGTTTTAAATGCTAAAACATGTGAAGTCATTGCTTGTGATTTTTCATCAATGGTAATTTGATCGTTGGTTTGTTTGTTTAAACCTTCTTGTTGTTTTTGACAATTTGTCAAGTAAAACGTAATGCTTGATAATACTATCAAGAATATTACAAGCCTAATGAATTTTTTAATCATGGTGATTTTTTTTAGATGTGAATAATAAATAATTTAATTAATAGTCATAAAAAACAAACTAAATTAATTGTTAAATGTAGTAGTGAAAAGTAGTTCAAATAATTAGTATATTAATATGAGCAAATAAATAACAATTAATAAATAACAAATGTAGTAAAATCTATAATCCTTTGTCAAGTTTTTATTTGTAATTTAATAGATATAAGGGGAGGGTAATGACTTATTATCAATGTGTTAATTTGTTGATAAGTTTTATAATATTACTATGCAGGAAAAGTTTATCATAGAATTGAACGAATTATACAAATTTTTATCAGATGCGTTTATTAATTTTTCAAATACATTTTCAAAATGTTTTTTGCAGGTATTTTCACTATAGGGGATAAATTGTTGTAGTTTAAATAAAGTAAGAATTAACAGAATCTCTATGTAATACTCATAATAAACTAAAATATAAAAATATATTATTCAACTTATTTCAGGACAAGACATGTTAATAAAAAAAGCTAATCCCAAAATAAGGAATCAGCTTTTTTTATTAAGATTTTTAGATTCTTCTAAAAACTTGATCTAACTCTTTATAGGTTTCACCATAATTGTAAGTACTGTACCTACTAATACTGCAATACCTGAAACTGTAAAAGCAAGCGGGAAATTACCCATATCGCCTAATGCGCCACCAATCATTGGACCTACGATACCACCAACACCATAAGCGAGGAAGATAAAAGGATAATTTTGTCCAACATTTTTCGCACCAAAAATATCTGCGGTAATAGTTGGAAAAAGTGCAAAGTTACCACCAAAGTTAAACCCGATTATTGTAGCTCCAAGATAAAGAAGATATTCACTACCTGCCATATAAGTAAACAAAATTACAATAACACCCTGAATAGCAGTCATAAAAATAATTGAAGTTTTTCTTCCAATTTTATCACTTATAATCCCCCAGATGATTCTACCAAGACCATTAGCAAGACTGAAGAAAACAGCCATTGCAGTACCTGCTATGGCACTTGCAGAAACTGTATCCATCCCTGCTTCTTTTAAAGCTTCAATGGGATAAAGCTTCATTAATCCGATTGACATAAGTCCGGCTCCTGCACTAAATACAAAGGTGAAAAATATAAGGTAAAACTGAATAGATTTCAGCATACTGTTACTGTTAACATCTTTTACAGGAGTTGCTTTTTTCTCAGTAGTAAGTTTTTCTTCTTCTTTAAATCCTGCCGGTTTCCATCCTTCAGGTGGAAACACCATCCAGAAACCACCAATAATTACCATAATTGCAAAAGCAATTCCGTAAATTGTAAAAGTTGATGAAAGTCCAATATTTTCAATTAAATGCCCCCATGATCCAGCGAGTTTTACCCAACCCATAGCACCAAATCCAAAACCGGCCACAGCCAATCCTGTAATCATACCTTTTTTGTCGGGAAACCATCTCATACCTACTGCAATTGGGACAACATAAGCAAAACCAATTCCTGCTCCGCCAATCAATCCAATAAAAACAACGTACGGATGAAGTCTAAATGGATTAATAATAGAACCATTAAATGGCCAAAAGTTAATAGCCCAAAAATCTTCTGGGTTAAAAAATCCAGAAAGAATATACCCTAAACCTAAAACTAATCCACCAATTATAGCTAACTTCTTAGGACCCCATTTATTTAATTTTTTCCCTGCAAAGACCATAAATACTGCAAAAGCCGCAAGTCCGACAGAAAACACAATTTGGGTATCTAATTTTGACCAACCGGCTCCTATAAGATCTGGAGTAAATACAGACCATGCGTATATTGCACCTAAGGCAAGTTGAATCAAAATAGCACCGAGAATTACAAATCCTCTATTCATAACTTTTTTTTCCATAATTAATTTATTTTGGTTAATAATTTTTGTTCATATTTATGCGAAACATAATTGCAAAAATTTTATAAGTTTATTCCGCAGGTATAACTAATTCTAAACAGTTCCCCGATAGCTATCGGGGTCGCAAACCTTTTAAAAATTAGTTTAAAGAAAAAAGACACTTTGGGTATAAAAACCCAAAATGTCTTAATATTATTGAAATTATCTATCGTTTAACTTCAACTTTTGCTCCATCAATGATTGCATCAACAACACCCGGATCGAGTAATGTAGAAGTATCTCCAAGATTAGTAGCATCGCCTTCACCAATTTTACGTAAAATCCTTCTCATGATCTTACCTGAACGGGTTTTTGGTAATCCACTTACTAATTGAATTTGATCTGGTTTAGCTATAGGTCCGATTTGTTTAGTAACTGTCGCTCTAATCTCTCTTTCGATATTAGCAACTTCAGTATCAGAAAGTTCATCACAAATTACATAAGCATAAATACCGGAACCTTTAATTTCGTGAGGATAACCAACTACTGCTGATTCGTTTACTTTTGGATGCTGATTTATTGCATCTTCAACTTCGGCAGTACCAATTCTGTGACCCGAAACATTGATTACATCATCAACTCTACCCATGATTCTGTAATATCCTTCTTCGTCACGTTTTGCACCATCACCGGTAAAATATAATCCTTTGTATGAAGAGAAATAAGTCTGACGACATCTTTCGTGATCTCCATAAGTTGATCTTATCATTCCCGGCCAAGGGAATTTAATACATAAGTTACCTTCAACAGAATTTCCTTTAAGTTCTTTTCCTTCGTTATCAACAAGCATTGGTTGAATTCCGGGAAGTGGTAAAGTTGCAAAAGAAGGTTTTGTAGGAGTAATTCCTGCAAGTGGAGTTATCATAATTCCACCTGTTTCGGTTTGCCACCAAGTATCAACAATTGGACATTTTCCTTTTCCAATAAGGTCGTGATACCAACGCCATGCTTCTTCATTAATCGGTTCGCCAACTGTACCAAGAACTTTAAGAGAACTTAGATCTTTGTTTGTAACAAATTCGTTTCCTTGCGCAATCAAAGCACGAATTGCAGTAGGTGCTGTATAGAATTGATTTACTTTATATTTATCAACAACATCCCAGAATCTTCCTGCATCAGGCCATGTAGGTACACCTTCGAACATAACTGTTGTAGCTCCAGCCAAAAGCGGACCATAAACAATATATGAATGTCCTGTTACCCATCCAATATCAGCAGTACACCACCAAACATCACCATCACTATATTGGAAAACATTTTTGAAAGTATACTCTGCAAAAATCATATATCCAGCAGTAGTGTGCTGTACACCTTTTGGTTTACCGGTTGAACCGGAAGTATAAAGAATAAATAATGTATCTTCAGAATCCATTACTTCAGCTTTACAATCAACAGAAACATCTTTAATTGCATCATCCCACCAGATATCACGTCCTTCTTTCATTTGAATTTCTTCTCCTGTACGTTTGTAAACTATCACTTTTTCAACTGTTGGGCAAGTTTCTAAAGCTTCATCAACGATATTTTTTAGTGGAATAGTTTTAGTACCACGATATCCACCATCAGAGGTAACAACAATATTTGAAGTTCCGTCTTTAATTCTATCACCTAATGCATTAGCAGAAAAGCCTGCAAAAACAATAGAGTGGATTGCACCAATTCTTGCACAAGCAAGCATTGCAATTGCAAGTTCAGGTATCATAGGAAGATAAAGTGTAACTCTATCACCCTTTTTAATTCCTTGATTTTTCAAAGCATTAGAAAATTGGCTTACTTTTTCGAATAGTTCACCGTAAGTTAATCTTACAGTCTCATCTTTAGGGTCATTAGGTTCCCAGATAATAGCAGTCTGATCTTTTCTCATGAAAAGATTTCTTTCGAAAATATTTTCTGTAATATTTAATTTTCCGTTTTGAAACCAGTTAATATTTGGCTCATCAAAGTTCCATTCAAGAACTTTGTCCCATTTTTTATGCCAATAATAATCCTCAGCAATTTTTTCCCAAAATCCTTCAGGATTTGCTACACTTTCTTGATATTTTTCAAGATATTCTGCCAAGCTAGTAATTTTGTTTGTCATAACTTTTTTTTCTTTTTATTAATTAATAATTTGAATTTTGTCTAAAAAAAAATCAATAATATTTATTCAAAATATATATATTATCTAAATTTTGTGCGCCAAAGATATGAAAAATTATTTTAACTTTTTATATGATATTTGAAATAGATTTATATGCCAAATTAAAACAAAAAACAAAACAAAAATAATTTTCTAAACAATTAACGAATTACTTAATAATTGCAGCATGACAGGTATATTTAATAATTATCAAAATCGTTAACATATAAATATATTATTTAGAAAACTGTATATTTAGACAGTTTACAAATTTTAAATAACATCAATTTAAATTAAATTTTTATCAAAAACATGTGTACATTTGCAAACTTTTTAAAGCTAAAATGATTTAGATTTTCTAAATCTTGACTATTTGTAATTTCTGATAAAAAACATAAGAACAAAAAAAACAATATAAAAAATGAAAATATTTGTATTAAACTGTGGGAGTTCATCAATAAAATACCAATTATTTAATATTGAAAATAAAGAGATCTTAACAAAAGGAATAGTTGAAAAAATAGGACTAAAAGGTTCGTTTATAAAAAACAAACGTAATGACGGAGATACGGTAAATTACAAAATTGAAATACCAGATCACCAAGAAGGAATAAAACATATTCTCAGCATTCTTACTGACAAATCTCACGGAAGCCTAAGAAGTCTAAATGAAATTGATGCAATTGGCCACAGGGTTGTTCACGGCGGCGAAAAATTTAATTCAAGTGTTTTGATAACAGATGAGGTAATTGAAAAAATGGAGGAGTGTATTGAATTAGCTCCTTTGCACAATCCGCCAAATCTAAAAGGGATTTATTCGATGAAAAACATTCTTCCCGGCATCCCTCAGGTTGGAGTTTTTGATACAGCTTATCATCAAACGATGCCTGCAAAATCATATATGTATGCAATTCCTTACTCGCTTTACGAAAAACATTCAATACGACGATACGGATTTCATGGAACCAGCCACAGATATGTTTCTCAACGAGCTTGCGATATTTTAAATCTTGATTATTCAAAACAGAAAATAATAAGTTGTCATCTCGGAAACGGTGCTTCAATTGCTGCAATAAAAAACGGTAAATCTTTTGATACTTCAATGGGCTTAACACCTATTGAAGGATTAATGATGGGTACACGTACCGGTGACCTTGATCTTGGAGTTTTATTTTATATAATGAATGTGGAAAACCTTAGTTCGAAAGAAGCTTATGCTCTTGTAAATAAACAAAGTGGAGTTTTGGGTGTTTCGGGTGTTTCTAATGATATGAGAGAAGTTGAAGAAGCTTCCGCTAATGGGAATAAAAGAGCCAAGCTTTCTTTGGAGATGTATTTTTATCGTGTTAAGAAATATATTGGAGCTTATGCTGCTGCCATGGGTGGAGTTGACGTAATCATTTTTACCGGTGGTATTGGAGAAAACGGACCAGAAACCAGAGAAGAAATTTGTAAAGATTTTGAATTTCTCGGACTGGAATTTGATAAAGAAAAAAATGCCGGCAAAAGAGGTGAAGAAATAGAAATCAGCAAAACATTTTCAAAAGTTAAAGTTGTGATAGTTCCAACTAACGAAGAACTTGTTATTGCACAAGATACTTATGAGATTGTGACAAAACTTTAATTGAGAACCCGTAGTACGGCTTAAAGCCGTGCTACGGGTTTTATTATTTTTTATCAATTTTACTACAAATATTGTCAAATATCTGATCAATTGATCCGATACCTTTTATGCCTACAAATTTATTTTGTTTCTTGTAAAGGTCAATCAATGGGTAGGTTTGATCTTTATAAACTTGTAAACGATTTTTAATAATATCTTCTGTATCATCTTTTCTGCCTTCGATTTGTGCTCGTTTTAATAATCGGGTAACAACTTCATTGTCATTAACATCAAGAGCAAGAACCAAAGAAACAGATTCATTATCTTTTTTAAGCAAATTATCAAGTTCACCGGATTGGTTTAATGTTCTTGGAAAACCATCAAACACAAAACCATTAATATTTTGATGTTTATGAAGTGAGGAATCAAGAATATCAATTATCAGCTCATCAGGAACTAACTCACCTTTTTCAACAATACTTTTGAATTTTACACCTAATTCTGTTTGTTGCTTAATTTCGTTACGAAAAATATCACCTGTTGAAATATGAATTAAACCATACTTTTCAGCTATTTTTATTGATTGTGTCCCCTTTCCAGAACCGGGAGGGCCAAATAAAATAAGATTGAACATAAATTTTGATTTTAGATTATTGATTATACGAACAAAAATAAATATAATCTCAACACTGATTTAGTAAATTTGAATTATTTTTGCAAAAATATTTTTATTCTAAATAACTTTGCCCGATTAATTCATAAACTTAAATGACAAAATACTGAATTAATATGACGACAAAGAATAGAAAAGCTAATATTTTCTTTTTATATTAAAGATGACACAGGATACAAATAAAGTTTTTCAAGACACCGCCCAAATAAATGAAAATTTTGTTATTGGGACTTCTGTTGATTCTGTATTATCAGAAAAAGCTAATAATACGCAAAACGATTCTATAAATACAGGTAAATCAGATACTGTTGTAAAAGAAAAGAATCTTCAAAAATTTTTTACCGGAAAAGAAAGTATTAAAAAGGAAATTGCTCCAATCAAAATTACAAGTATAAATAATGACTGGATTCTCGGAATTATTATTTTATGTGCTGTTTTATATTCTTTTGTTCACACATTCTATTACAAAAGAATTCTACAAATATATTCGGCTTTTGGAGCCCGACACTATGCAAATCAAGTAAACAGAGAAGGAAACCTTTATAATGAACGAATATCAATTCCATTGTTAATTATTTTCTTTTTATCCTTTTCTTTATTTCTTGTTCAGGCTTTTATTTTTTTTATTGATGAAGAAAATTTATTTTTCCAAGCACATATTTATTATATAATTATTTGCTTACTATTATTAGTATTTTGGTTTGCAAAAATTTTTATAATATTAGTTATCAGTAAAATATTCCACACCGAAAAAATGACAAAAGAATACTTACTTAACATGCTAATTTATACAGCAATTACAGGTATAATAATTCTACCAATAAATATATTAATTATTTATTCTCATAATAGTTTTTTTATCTATGTAGGAATTATAATTACCTCACTTATTATTATTTATTGGTTAATAAGAGGATTTATTATTGGATTATCTTATCAAAATTATTCCAGTTTGCATTTATTTATTTATCTTTGCAGCCTCGAAATTTTACCACTTATAGTAATTACCAAAATGGTAATAAGAAATTGTTTTATATAATTATTTAAATTATAAAGTTGTGTTAGAAAAAATGGATAAAAAAAAGATTAAGAAGATCCTAGTTTCGCAACCAGAACCGCCAAATGTTGAAAAATCACCGTATGGTAATATGGCTGAAAAACACAAGCTTAAACTTGATTTTTACAAGTTTATTAAAATTGAAGGAATTACTTCGAAGGAATTCAGAAAAGAAAAGATTGCAATTCTGAATCATAGTGCAATAATTTTTACAAGCAGACATGCTGTAGATCACTTTTTCAGAATGGCAGAAGAAATGAGATGTGTTATTCCTGATTCTATGAAATATTTCTGTGTTTCGGAATCAACATCTTTTTATCTTCAAAAATATATTCAATACCGTAAACGTAAGATTTTTCACGGGAAACAAAATTTCAAACAATTAATTGACGTACTTAACAAACATAAAGAGGAGAAATTTTTACTGCCGGTTTCTGATATTCACAAACAAAGCATGATTGAATTGCTTGATAGCAATAAGTTAAATTATACAAAAGCTGTTCTTTATAAAACTATTGCAAGTGATTTATCAAAAATTGACATTAAAAAGTATGATTTGATAATTTTCTTCAGTCCATCAGGAATTACTTCGCTTTTTAAAAACTTCCCCGATTTTCAACAAAACGGAACAATCATCGCAGCCTTTGGGCCAACTACTTCTAAAGCTGTTACCGAGTCCGGTTTAGTGCTTAACATACAAGCACCAACAAAAACAGCACCTTCTATGACAATGGCTATTGAAGAATATATACAAAAAGAAAAAAAGAAAAAATAACTTGAAATCAAACAAATTTTATTGACTTGATTTTTTGATGGAGCTAAAATAGCTCCATCATAGTTTAAAGACATTATTAATAAATTTGAAAAAAATATTTAAATACAAATGCAGTGTTATTTATCATAATAAATAATTTTTTGTATTTTTAAATTATTATTTGTATTTTCAAAAGGGGGAAATATCAACCGGCACAATGCAAACTTTAAAGAGAAATGAGCGACTTAAAAAGAAGCAAATTATCCAGGATTTGTTTACTACGGGAAATACATTTCACCAATATCCAATTACAGTTTTATGGAAAAAAACTAAAGACTATGAAGCTTCTCCTGCCCAGGTACTTTTCAGTGTTTCTAAAAAAAGATTTCGCAAAGCAGTTGACAGAAACAAAATAAAACGTCTGCTTCGCGAATCATACCGAAAAAATAATAACTATTTTTATCAATTTCTTAATAATTCGGAAAA
>Ga0208905_1001279_pt1 | contig 12706 bp, 8 predicted proteins | sample AntAceMetag02UKS_FD_184776 | JGI IMG/M metagenome (GOLD analysis project Ga0208905, IMG submission 184776) | Saline lake microbial communities from Ace Lake, Antarctica - Antarctic Ace Lake Metagenome 02UKS (SPAdes) (version 2) | ecosystem: Environmental > Aquatic > Non-marine Saline and Alkaline...
CCGGAAAGAAAGGTCAGGAAGGATCACCCTGCCTTCTCGTGTTGAATCACCGGGCGTTGAACTGGATATTCGCGGTCAGCGTGTTGACGAAGGTCTGGACGCTCTGGACCGTTACCTGGAGAAAGCTTATCTGGCGGGGCTGCCTTTCGTACGAATCATTCACGGTAAAGGCACCGGCAGGCTTCGAGAGTCTGTCCGCCAGGCATTAGGCAGCAACCCATATGTTAAGAATTTTGAAACCGGGGGGAGGACAGAAGGGGGCGAGGGTGTGACGGTTGCCCACCTGAAGAATTCATGAGAAATAAAAGAACCGGCATTGCTAGAAATATCTCTTAGCAATGCGGCTCTCTTACATATGGTTCCCTATTCCACACGACGGATAGCGATGTTGTTCTTGGTGGTTTCAGAAAAGGTAGTGGAACCTTTGATTGAATTGATTGTTTTCCTCTGACGAATTAATCAAGGCGTCAGAGATGATAAAAGCTCACCCAATCATGGCGAGTTAGTTTTCATTTGGTGCCGAAGGTGGGAATCGAACCCACATGCCCGAAGGCACACGAGTTTGAGTCGTGCGCGTCTGCCTATTCCGCCACTTCGGCTGGTTTGTAATATTCTAACCGTTTGAGATGGTAAGGTCAAGAGCACCTCGAATATTTAGGACAATTTCCATTGCGGATCTGAGAAATGAATCTCATTTATTCACCCAAGGGAATGTCTGGTATCATGAAAGTAAAAGAGTGGTCTACTAATTTTTCGACACACTCAAGATGGAGTAGATGATGGAACTGGGTATTATCGGACTGTCGCAATCAGGAAAAACAACGCTCTTCAACGCGCTGACCCGCGGGGACGTCCCCACAGGGATTAGCGGTGGGAAGGTGGAAGTGCATACTGCTGTCATTGACGTACCTGACCCTCGGGTGGACGCGTTAACTGCTCTCTTTGAACCGAAGAAGGTCGTTCATGCCAAGGTCACCTACGCCGATATCGCCGGCTTGGAAGGCAAGGCATCTCAGGGTGGTATTTCAGGGCCACTATTGAATACGCTTGCGCAGATGGACGGTTTCATCCATGTCGTGCGTCATTTCGCCAATCCCAGCGTGCCGCATCTCGAAGGCAATGTGGACCCGCTTCGGGACCTGGCAAATATGGAGTCCGAGCTAATCCTGAATGATATGATCCTGGTTGAACGGAAACTGGAGCGTCTTGAGGCGGAACGTAAACGGGGCGGCGTGGGCAGGGATAAAGCACTGGTCGAGCGCGAGACAGTCCTGTTTGAAAAGATAAGTAGCCTGCTTTCTGATGAGGTTCCCCTGCGGAATGAGTCCTTTACGGAGGACGAAGAGAAGATGCTCTCCAGCTACGGCTTCCTGAGTCGCAAACCCCAGCTAATTGTTGTGAACCAATCAGAGGAACAAACTCCTATAGAGATCAAGACGCCTTATGCCAACACAAAGGTCGTGCATATCCCCGCTAAGCTTGAGATGGAGATCGCTCAACTCCCGGAGGAGGATGCAGCCATATTTTTAAAAGAATACGGGATTGATGAACCCAGCTTGAATCGGTTCATTCGCCTTTCTTATGAGCTTATTGGATTGCTATCCTTCTTCACCGCGGGTGAAAAAGAAGTGCATGCCTGGACGGTCAGGAAAGGTGCGACCGCTCCGGAGGCGGCAGGGGCGATCCATTCGGATATGGAAAAAGGGTTCATCCGGGCAGAAGTTATCTCGTTCAAGGATTTGGCTGCGTTGGGCAGTTTTGCTGAAGCGCGCAATCAGGGCAAGCTGCGCCTGGAGGGCAAGAAATATATTATCCAAGATGGGGATGTGATCGAGATCCGGTTCAATGTCTGAGCCCTTCATTTGTTAATTTAAATTTTTGTTATTTTAAGCTGGTTATCTCTTCTTTTTCGTTGACGCGCCAGGGTGGCAACGGTACAATCGTTGTCATCATGGCAGATATCCTCAGTGAACTCAATGAACAGCAAAACCAAGCCGTGGCAGCACCGTCAGGACCTATTCTTGTCCTTGCGGGACCAGGTTCTGGCAAAACGCGGGTCCTGACCTTTCGGATCGCATACCTGATTGCAGCCTTGAATGTACCGGCATACCAGATCCTGGCAGTGACCTTTACCAATAAGGCAGCCCGGGAGATGAAAAGCCGAGTCGAAGGCTTGTTAAGCAGTAAATCCGATGGGCTTTGGTTGGGGACCTTTCACGCTATTTGTGGGCGGATACTGAGGCGCGAAGCAGCACACCTCCCCATTGACCATAATTATGTGATCTATGATATGGATGACCAATTAACATTGGTCAGGCGAGTGATCCGGGAGATGCGCTTGAACGAAAAGGATTACCGCAACCGGCAGGTGCTGGCGAAGATCAGCATGGCGAAGAACGAGTTGATTGGTCCGGACGAATATCTCATATTAAGCCACCGTGATGAAACCATCAAAGAGATCTACCAGGCTTATCAGAACTATCTGGTCGCGAGCAATGCCTTGGATTTCGATGACATGCTGCTCTACACCGCCCGGTTGCTTGAATCTGACCCTGATGTACGGCAGAAATACGCCCGGCGGTTTCACCATATTCTTGTTGATGAATTTCAGGACACAAACAAAGCGCAGTATTACCTGCTTCATTATCTGTCTTCCTACCATAAGAACCTTTTCGTGGTGGGAGATGAGGATCAATCTATTTACCGCTGGCGCGGCGCGGATTACCGGAACGTCGAGCGCTTCGCAAAGGATTTTCCCAATGCGAAGAAGATCCTCCTTGAGCAAAATTACCGCTCAACGCAAACGATCCTGGATGCGGCGGTCGCGGTCATTGATGAAAATCCCAACCGCACACGTAAAGCACTATTTTCTGACCACGGCACTGGCGAGGAGATTGTGGTTTATGAAGCGAGGGATGATCTGGAAGAAGCCGCTTATGTGGTGGATACCATCACTCATCAGGTGATCGCCGGTCAGGCTGTGGAATCTGATTTTGCGATCATGTACCGGACGAACGCCCAATCCCGTTTGCTGGAAGAAGCTTTCCGGAGGGCAAACATGAGCTACCGCCTGGTCGGCACACAGCGCTTCTATGGGCGTCGGGAGGTCAGGGATATAATTGCTTTTCTGCGGTTGATCTATAATCCGAAGGATGAGGTCAGCCTGGCAAGGGTAATCAACCTGCCGCCGCGCGGGATCGGTTCCGTCACGTTGGAAAAGTTGCAAGCCCTGGCTCGGCAATCCGGGCAGAGCAGCGGTGAAATATTGCTTGCCCTGGGGATGGTAGCAGATGCCGGTCATAGAGATGAGCTTGGGCGAGCGGCAGACCGTTTGGATCCATTCAGCAGGATGCTGGTAGGCTGGCGAGAGAATATGGATAAGGTTTCATTGACCGAATTATTCGATCAGGTCCTGTTGGATACCGGGTATGAATCATTTATCAAAGATGAGAGTGAAGAGGAACAGGACCGCTGGGCGAATGTGCTGGAGCTGCGCAGCGTCTTACTAGAATATGAGGAGCGCAGCCTGGCGGAATTTTTGGAGGCGATGGCGCTGGTTAGCGATCAGGATACGCTCCCGGAGACGCTTGATGCGCCCACGCTGTTGACCTTGCATGCCGCTAAAGGTCTAGAGTTCCCCCAGGTGTTCATTATTGGTCTGGATGAACAGTACCTGCCCCACAGCCGGTCTCGGGATGACCCGGAAGCCATGGCAGAAGAACGACGGCTGTTCTATGTGGGATTGACCCGTGCGAAAAACAGACTTTACCTGCTGCGTGCCCGCCGGCGACGCAGCCCCTACGGCAGCTACGAGACCATGCAGCCGTCCCGATTTTTAGAAAGCCTGCCAGAAGACTTATTCCGGGGGCAGATCAGCACCACAACAACCCAACACGCGACCTATGATATGAGCGAGTTTAGATGGGACTTGCGCTACAGCTCATCCGGTTCCCGCAGGCGATCTGAAAAGCCAGAAGCGCCTGTGCAGCGATTCTTTCCTGAAATGCGCGTCATCCACCCGGTGTACGGAGAAGGGGTGGTCCGCAACAGCCGGCTGGAATATGGTGATGAGACCGTTGAGGTCTATTTTGAAGGTTTAGGATTGAAGGCACTTGTGGCATCCATGTCCAGCCTTGAAGCAATTAAGGAATGACAACAAGTAAAAGATGAGAAAACCAGTTCGATGTCTGGGTCTACTGATGTTTTTCCTTTTGGGGGTGTGCACTGCGTGTCAGGTGGAGTCGGGGATTTTGGAACCCTCATCAGCTACTGCTGCGATAATGACCCCAACAGAGACGAGTATCCCTGCTTCAGAGGCAGTGTCTGAAGGCCCTGATGAAGGACTGGCGACAATGGAGGAACCAGACTCAACGGAAACCAGCACACCTGCTGCTCTGGACGGTCCCTGGCTGGTTTATCCGGCTCCTGATGGGAGCGGGCTGCATGCCTATGATGTTGATGCTGGCGTTGTCATAGAAATCCCCCTGCCTGAACTGGTCTATCCAGGGGATCTGGTTGATGGGCTTTCTCCAGATGGGCATACACTGATTCTTCGGGCGGGTTCGCCTTTGAACACCGATGAACTGGCGCTCTATCAAATTGATCTCCCTTCCACTCAAGCCACAAAAGTAACCCCGCTGCTTTCCCTCTCAATCCAGCGTGACATCATCAATGGGGAAGACGCACAAGCGCTTACGGTGCTTTCTGCGGTTACCTTCCCTGATGGGTTAGCCTGGTCGCCAGATGGACGCTATCTGGCTTTTTCAGCCGCGCTGGATAGCCGCTCGAGCGACCTTTATGTCCTTGATATAGAAAAGGACAGGATTAACCGTTTAAATGGCCTTTACACCCAAAGCGTCTCACCCTCCTGGGCGCCTGGAAGTAACTGGCTGGTCAATCAAGAACTGGGAAGTTATGCGTCAGAGACGGGTTGGCGCGCTGAGGTTGTAGATGTCATCAGCGTCCCTGACTATGCTGACCAGAATGCGCTTTACATTCCAGGTGGGCAAAGCCAGAGTGAAGTCTTCGTCGCTTGGATCAATGCGCAGAGTCTTATCAGTTACTCTCAGACAGCCGATGGGCTGCAAACACTCCGCCAGGTGAATGTGATCAATCGTTCAGTCGGCATTCACCTTCAGGGTGGTTTTCGGCAGGTTGCGTTTGATCCAGAATCACGATGCTTGGCGTTAGTTTTAAGCGAGGAAGACGCCCTGCCAATGGGCTTGATGAGTGGGGTTTACCTGCTGCAGGCAGACAGCACTGTGCTGATGCTGCAGCGTGCTGGGAATTGGGAGGCCCTCAAATGGGATGAAGGTGGGGTATTTGTCGCTGCTGGCTCTCAGGGGGTGTTCGCTTTCACACCGGAAGGAAAAGGTTTGATCCTGCGGGATGAGGGCAATCTAAATGTCTCACCAAGCGGGAATTGGATGATCGCATGGGGAGATGGTGAAGCTTCCGCCTCAGGAGCAAGGTTATATCAAAATCCCAGCGGGAACCTGCTGCAGCAGATCACGGACCGGGCTGTTACCTCAGTTTATTGGCTCCCCGATTCAAAGGCTTTCTTTATCCAATCGGAGGGAACGCTTTATTTTCTGGCTTTCCCGGAATTGAACCTGGCCGCAGTCGAAATAGGTGTATCAGTCGATGCTTCCCTTGAATTCATCTGGGTGGAGTGACGGCGTTCGGTCGGCAGTAGATCATCCTGGACTTCAATTGTCAATCACCTCTACCATTTCATTTGAGATGGCTTTTGAAAACGGCTATAATTAGGTCGTCATGACTCCAACATGTGCCCCACCTGAGAGAATTGCTGTCCTGGCCCGTCCAGAGATCCCGGAAGGGCTGGATGTTGCCAGGCGTGTTGCTGGTTTTCTGGCGGCTGAAGGAGTCAGCACAGTCCACGGCTCGCTCTATGATCCGGACCTTCGGAAAGCTGTCGAACAAAGGAATTTTGACCTATTGATCGCTTTAGGGGGGGATGGGACAATCCTTCGGGCGGGACATCTTTGTGCGCCGGTTGATACTCCCCTGCTGGGGATCAATATTGGGCATTTTGGTTTTTTGGTCGAGCTGCGACGGGAAGAATGGCAGGACACCCTACCGAGGTTGCTTCAGGGTGACTTCCGCTATGAAGAGCGGATGATGTTGTTTGCCCGCTGCATTCGGGAAGGTCAGGAAGAAACAACCTTCGATGTGATCAACGATGTCGTGGTCGCCCGGGGTCAATATGTCCGTCCAATAGAAGTGGAAGCCACGCTGGACGGGGCTTGCATAGCCCGGTATATTGCTGATGGTTTGATTGCTGCGACCGCCACCGGCTCCACGGCTTATGCGCTGGCTGCCGGCGGGCCGATCCTGCCGCCGGAATTACGGAATATCCTGCTGATGCCTGTCGCCCCGCATCTATCCGTTGACCGCGCTATCGTCCTTTCAGAAGGTGCACCGATTTGCATCCGGGTTCAGACGAAACATGAAGCGGTTGTCAGTGTGGATGGGCATGAACCGCTGCCTTTCGCCAGCGGGGATTCCGTCCAGATCACTGCGAACCAGAAATCTCTCCATATGGTCCGTTTTCAAGACCCGGGATATTTCTACCGAAACCTGACCGCTTATATGGAACATAATCCGTTAATCAATATAAAAACAAATGACAGAACAACCTGATAATCAAAGAAATTATGAAGAGCAAGAGATCACGCTGCGCTGCAACAAATGCGGCAGACCTATTACGCCGGCTGAAGCTGTTCAGACACCCACGGGTTACCGCTGCAGGACGTGCGTCAGCAAGCAGCAAAAAAGCTTTGACACGAGTCAACCGCTGGATTATATCTGGGGATTCCTGATCGCTGTTGTTTTATCGTTCGCCGGGAGCTATCTGGTATCATTCATCGGTTTCTTCACCGTCCTTTTAGCGCCAGCTGCAGGTGCTGCGGTTGCGGAAGTGGCGCGTGCGGTTACAAGGAAACGACGCAGTAAGCGTTTGTTCAAGCTGGTCTCAACGGGTGCTATCCTGGGAGGGATCCCCATGATCCTGTTCAGGTTGTTCAGCCTCTATTTAAGTCTTGGCGCCGGTACGTTCAGTCTGATGAACCTGCTTCCCCTTGGCTATCAAATCCTATATTTAGTGCTGGCTGTCCCCTCTGCCTATTACAGGCTCTCTGGCAGTCGACGTCCCTAAGGAGCTTTGGTAGAATCAACCCATGTTAACTGAACTGCGCATTGAGAATTTCGCAATCATCCAGCAACTGCATCTGGATTTAATGAATGGATTGGTAATCTTCACTGGAGAGACTGGTGCTGGAAAATCCATTATTTTGGATGCGCTGGAAGCAGTTTTGGGCGGACGGGCTGAAACGACAACCATCCGCACCGGCGTGGATCGGGCGCAGGTTGAGGCGACCTTTCATCTGGACCCCGCTATTAAAACACCCATCCATGCTTTGTTAGAAGCTGAAGACCTCCTGGATGACCCGGATTTTATTACATTGGCACGAGAGATACGCCGTGAAGGACGCAATACCGCCCGGATTAACGGAAGGACTGTGACTGCCTCGCTTCAAAGGGAGATTGGTGCGTATCTTGTGGATATTCACGGGCAGTCTGAACACCTTTCGCTCTTGAAGGTCCGCAGCCATATCAATTTATTAGACAGTTTTGCAGATATTGACATAGACCTGGATGTTTACCGTGAAACTTATGAGGAACTCCGCCAAGTACAGAGGGATCTCAAGGATCTCCTGCAAAGCGAACGCGACGCAGCCCAGAGGATGGATATGCTTACCTTCCAAGCTCAGGAAATTGAGGCTGCCATACTGAAACCTGGTGAGGAAGAAGAGCTCCGTCATGAACGGACGCGTCTTGCCAACGCTGAAAGCCTTTCACAGCACTCCCAGAATGCGTTAATGATGATTGAGGAAGGCACGCCAGAGGTGCCTGCGATCAGTGAGTTATTAGGGGAAGTCGTTGAAGCCCTGGAGAGTCTTTCACGGATTGATTCGACAACGGAGCCGCAGTATCAACAGGCAGAGGCGAACCTGACTTCCCTGCAAGACCTGGTGCTTGAATTACAGAACTATGTGGAAAAAATCGAATTCAATCCGCGCCTGCTGGACCGCATTGAAGAGCGGATTGACCTGATCAATACACTCAAACGAAAATACGGCAAATCCATTGATGAGATCATAGCTTTTGGCGAACGGGCGAAATCAGCCCTGGAATCGATCACCCACGCTGAAGAATATACTGAAGAACTCAGAGCTCGGGAAGAGAGGTTGTTGCAGGACCTGGCAGAAAAGGGACAGCAGTTGAGCCAAAAACGACAAGAAGCTGCTGAAAGACTGGGGCATCTGGTCGAAGTGGAATTGGATAACCTTCGCATGGCTAGTGCACGGTTTAAAGTCTCCATCAAGAACCGACTGGATGATAGCGGCCTTTCTTTGGCAGATGGCAGACAGGTCGCCTTTGATTCGAACGGCTATGACCAGGTTGAATTTTTGGTGGAAACAAATCCCGGTGAGGGATATAAGTCTTTGGTGAAAATCGCATCCGGCGGCGAAACGTCCCGATTGATGCTGGCATTGAAAAATGTACTGGTCAGGGCTGACAAGATCCCTACCCTGGTCTTTGATGAGATCGATCAGGGCATCGGCGGCAGGGTGGGGATGGTCGTCGGTGAAAAGCTTTGGAACCTCTCCCGGCAGCATCAGGTGATGTGCGTCACACACCTCCCGCAGCTGGCAGCTTTTGGCGATCAGCATTATAAAGTTGCGAAAGAACTGGTAAATGGGCGGACGCTCACAGAGGTCCTTCCGCTTTCGGGTGGTGACCGCCGAAATGAGCTGGCGCAGATGCTCGGACCAGTGGGTGAAGGGACACTGCGCTCGGTTGATGAGATACTGCAAATTATTTCTGACAGGACACAAACGCCTTCTTCTTAAAAATTCATCATCTCAGTGATTTTCATTTCCCAAGCAATCAGCAATCTGTTAAAATAAGAAAAAGATCTTGAAATTATTGTTTCTTATTATATTTATTCACGAAGGGAGTCGGATATGCCAAGCCTGAATGAAATCCTGACATTAATTCTGGGGGGTGGGCAGGGAAAGCGCTTATATCCCCTCACAATGATGCGGTCCAAACCTGCCGTACCGTTTGCCGGTAAATATCGTTTGATTGATATTCCCATCAGCAACTGCATCAATTCGGGGATCTATCGGATTGCTGTTCTTACGCAGTTCAATTCGGTCTCACTGCACAAGCATATTACCACCACGTACAATTTCGATTCTTTTCATACTGGATGGGTTCAAATTTGGGCAGCAGAACAGACTATGGAGCGGATGGAATGGTACCAGGGCACTGCGGATGCGGTCCGTAAGCAGTTGTCTGAGATCATCTCTTCCAATTCTAAATATGTTCTCGTCCTGGCTGGGGACCATCTCTACCGGATGGATTATTCCAAGATGGCGCAGTACCACTGGGAGAGCCATGCAGATGTCACCGTAGCGGTTCAACCGATTGACCGACAAAATGCCTCCCGCTTCGGACTATTGAGACGTAATGAGGCAGGCGAGATCGTTGACTTTGCTGAAAAACCCAAAGACCCTGCGATCCTGGATGCTTTCGTTTCGCGGGCGGATCCCAATAAGCCTTATCTGGCTTCCATGGGAATCTATTTATTTAATGTGGACACGTTAATAGATACGTTGTCCCTCAAATCAGGTGGACAGGATTTTGATGACTTTGGCTATGACATCATCCCTTTCTGCGTTCAAAATAAATCCAAGGTCTTTGGTTATGAATTCGAGGGTTACTGGCGCGACATCGGGACCATTCGTGCATTTTATAAGACCAACTTGGCGATGACCATGCCAGATCCGCCCCTTGATATCCATAACATGGATCAGCGGCTCTACACGCATGCCCGGTTTCTGCCTGGGTCTCAGTTGTCGGATTGCCAATTGAATGATGTACTGATCGCTGAGGGCTGCCTGGTCAGCAAAGCTAAAATTGATCATTCCGTGATCGGATTGCGCAGTATGATCAAGTGTGGGACCCGGATCAAGGACACCGTGATGATGGGGGCTGATTACTATGATGAAGATGGTGATATCCCGCTTGGCATTGGTGAAAACTGTTCGATTGAAGGGGCAATCATTGACAAGAACGCCCGGATAGGCAATGAGGTCATCATAAAGCCGTTTCCTGAGGGGACGGATTTAGATACAGACACATACTGTGTAAAAGATGGCATTGTTGTCGTCCCAAAGAATACAGCGCTGCCTAATGGTACCAGGATCGTGCCTGAGGATTAGGAGCAGATAGGACTCCACGCCGATTCTGGTTATTATCAGCTAATACGATGTTCATTATGCATCATGGATTTTCTTTGGTTTGGACTTGCTTCGGGCAGCAATTCCCAATAGATTCATGGAAGAATTCTGCCTTCGAACATAAGGGCGTGTGATTTCAGATATTTTTATGAGGTAACAATGGTCTTATTGCCTATCTGCTATAATTTCTTTCATGCATACTTATAGTGACTGTTACCCTTGTGTTTTACGTCAAGCGATTGAAGCCGCGCGGATGGTGAGCGCCACACCATCTCAGGAACGCGCCATAGTTCTGGGAACGCTGGACATTTTGAAAACACTTCCTGATGATGCCACACCGCCGGAAATCAGCACAGAGATCCATCAATTGGTGCGGGAACTCACAGATCACCAGGATCCATATCTTGATGTTAAGCGTGAAGCCACAGCTAAAGCGCTTTCAATGGTGCCCGAACTGCGTCAATTAATCGCTTCATCTGCTGACCCATTGGAAACCGCTGTTCGTTTGAGCCTTGCTGGGAATATTCTGGATTTTGGTCCCAAACAGGATTATGACCTGTGGGATGTGATTGAACAGGTCATGGTTTCAGATCTTGCGATCAATGATCTACCAGCGCTGCGTCAGCGCTTGGGTGAAGTGGAGTCCGTGCTTCTTTTGGGGGATAATGCAGGCGAGCATGTGTTCGATATGTTATTGGTGGAAACACTGAAAATTCCTGTAACGTATGTCGTGCGCGGCGGTCCCGTACTCAATGATGTCACGATGGAAGACGCTGTTGTCATCGGATTGGATAAGATTGCTGAGGTGATTGATAACGGTGCAAGAGTTCCAGGGACGATTCTTTCAAGATGCAGTCATGCATTTCAGGAAAGGTTTCAGCATGCGGACTTGATCCTGGCAAAGGGGATGGGGAACTACGAGTCGCTTTCTGATGTAAGGGCACCGATCTTCTTCTTATTCCGGGTGAAATGTCCAGTCATCAGTGCGGATGTTGGCTGCCCAATTAACAGTGTCGTGGTTAAACGGGGTATAGGAATAATATAGAGTTGTCAAGGCAAAGTAAAAATGTCCTATAAAGTAGCAAAGTAGAAATGTTCTAAATAGATACAACAACATACTGTCCATTTAGACGATGGTTAAAATTTCTCTAGGAATGATCGGGAGCAGGTTTGACTGCTTTTCTCTCAATACCTTACGAGTAAGATAAGGTAATAAAAATAGGGAGAAAAGCCTTCCCCTCAAGGGGAAGGTGGCGCACAGCGCTGGAGCGAAGCAGAACACCTACAGAGTGCTGGATGAGGTGTTTGGTGATCCATGCACACCTCATCAGTCTGCGAAGCAGACAGCTTCTCCTCAAGGAGAAGCCTTCGCTATGTCCTGTTTACCTCCAATAGGACATTACTACTTTGCTCTAACAGGAATAATATAAAGTTCTCAATTGAATATAAAATCAGATATAATTAGCAGGATTTGCCTTCATTCCGAATTTGACAAATACCTTAGATTATCTAAGGGCTGTCAACTGAAAATTAGGTATGATAACGGTTTGATTATTGATTGACAGGAGAAATGATTTATGACCGACGAAAAGACAGCCATAGAATCGAACAAATCAAAAGATATCTCGATCTCATGGCATACCATGACCAGCACTGATGTATTGCAGGAGTTGGCAACCCCGCTTGAGACTGGCCTCAGCAGCGGGGAAGTGAAAGCTAGACAAGAGAAGTATGGACCTAATGAGCTAACAGAAGCCCCCCCGACTACCTTTTGGGAGATGCTTTGGGAGCAGATCAACAGTTTTGTGATCTATATGCTCCTTGGTGCCGCGATCATCTCAGCACTGCTCGGAGATTATACCGAGGCTGCTGCCATCATGGCGATTGTGATCCTCAACGCGATTATGGGGATTATCCAGGAAAGCCGTGCTGAAGCTGCTCTGGCTGCGCTTAAGAAATTAGCTGCCCCTGAAGCGTCCGTACTGCGAGATGGACACCGCGTATCCGTACCGTCTGCTCAACTTGTACCTGGAGATATTGTGTACCTGGAAGCCGGCAATTATATTCCCGCAGATGTCCGTCTGTTGGAGGCCGTGAACCTGCGGATTGATGAAGCGTCGCTGACTGGCGAATCCGTCCCGGTTGAAAAGAATGCCCAAACCCGGCTTGAAGCTGATATCCCGCTTGGGGATCGGAAGAACACGGCGTTTATGGGAACGCTGGTCAATTATGGGCGAGGTCGGAGTGTGGTTGTCAGCATTGGGATGAACACTGAATTAGGGATGATCGCCACCATGCTTCAACGGGTGGAAGATGAAGAAACACCGTTGCAGCGCCGGCTGGATAACCTTGGAAAGGTGCTTGGCTGGGGCTCG
>Ga0208905_1001282_pt1 | contig 12690 bp, 11 predicted proteins | sample AntAceMetag02UKS_FD_184776 | JGI IMG/M metagenome (GOLD analysis project Ga0208905, IMG submission 184776) | Saline lake microbial communities from Ace Lake, Antarctica - Antarctic Ace Lake Metagenome 02UKS (SPAdes) (version 2) | ecosystem: Environmental > Aquatic > Non-marine Saline and...
GATGAAAGGTCCCACCCCAGAGAGCTGCCACGTTTGAATCTATGAGCTTGGCAACCCTGGAAAGCATGGAGCGTGCTGCCTTGTTCGTAAAGGTGGCAAGGAGTATGTTTTCGGGACTTACGCCGGTTTCTATCAGGCGCGCCACCCTGTAGGTTAGGGTGCGAGTCTTGCCGCTTCCTGCACCGGCAATAACGAGGATATACCCACCGTCGCTCATCACGACGTCACGCTGCTCCGGATTCAGGTCACTCTCGTAATCAATCATGTCGCATAATTTTGAAGGCTAACGTAGCGTGCCTATTGGATCTCCCTGCAATTTGTTGCGGGGAATCTCCGATTGTTAAGGAAAATGTTTATTTTGTATTCGCTCGCTAACCCCGCTGCAAGCAGCGGGGAATGCGCTCGCTGTTCAATTCACGGGCGCTTCTATAAATGCCGATAAATAGGCACGCTACAAATTATCAGGATTTTCTCTTATAGTTTAAAGCCTCGGGACACTCTCATCCAAGATGCTTTTTGATCTCACTAACGGTTTCCATGCTGCTGAGAGATTCAAAACTCTTGAGAAGCTCTTCCCCTTTATAAAATCCGATCAGTGGTGCTGTCTTTTCATTGTAGGTTTCGAGCCGGTTAAGAATCGCCTCTTCCGTCTCATCATCGCGCTGTATAACGGGGCTGCCGCATTTCTTGCATTTTCCGTCGTCAGTCGGGGGATTGCTTTTGATATTATAGATCTCCTGACACTCCGGATTCGAGCAGGTTCTTCGTGTTGTAAGTCTGTCGAGAATAACCGCTTTCGGCACCTCGAGATTGACAACAAAATCTAATATAATATTTAATTTTCCCAGGAGCGTCTTCAGCGCTTCGGCCTGGGGGATCGTTCTCGGAAAACCATCGAGAATGAAGCCTTTTTCGCAATCGGGTTCCTGAAGCCTCATCTCCATTATCCTCATAATGAGAGAATCGGGGACCAGGTCTCCCCTGTCCATAAACCCCTTTGCCTCTGCCCCCAGTTCTGTGCCATCCTTGACGGCCTTTCGAAGAATATCTCCCGTCGAAATCTGAAAGGAGCCATCATGATCTGAAAGGAGCTTTGCCACCGTGCCTTTCCCGGCACCCGGCGCACCCAAAAGTATTATTCTCATTTCCTACCTCCTAAGCATTGTTCTTGTGGAGAGGGATATATAGGGCAAACGATCTGACTGGTCAAGGAAATAGATTGAGACCAATCAAACACCCTGGAAACGGTCGGGCAGCCGGGTCTTTCGGGACCCTTTTCCCGCCTGCGTCGACAGATAATCAATCCACCTCATCCGGACGCATAATCTTGATCCTGAACCCCTCATAGGTATCGATGGGAGGGGTACTGATGGTAATTTTATTCCCGTCCAAAATCCTGACGGTCGTTGTAAGAGAAAGTATCGAATACCTGTCGCCGATATCATTTCCTCTATTGTCCAGGATGTCGAAGCCGTGAAGCATGGAGCCATACTCCCAGGCCTTTGATTTCATGTTTTCGACCAGGGCCTTCATTGTGTTTGTGTCCAAGTCTCTTTCCTTCCAGAGGTTTGAAACAAGGACATACCTGTCATCGACGCCAATTAAGGCATTGGGACAAGAATCCCGTCCACTCGTATAGTATGTGTGATCATTCTTTATCCTGTAGTTTTGAAAGGAATCTGTAACGTCTTTGTTTGCCTTTATTCTCCCGTAATTTCCCGAAATTGATCCAACCCGGGCAGAGCAGGAAACAAGGAAAACGACGCATAGAAGAACGGTCACAACGCCCCTCTTTTTCATAATTTCCCCTTTATATTGAAGCTCCCCGCAACAAGTTGCGGGGTGTCACTGATTGTTAAGGAAAATGCTTCTTTTCTTATTCGCTTGCTAACCCCGCTGCAAGCGGCAGGGAATTCGCTCGCTGTTCAGTTCAATGCGAATAAACAATACCGCAATAGATTTGATTTTAGGCAGTTGTCATGTTAGAAATTCTCTCGAAACAATCGATACGAGTCAAGATGCAGGAGGGAAATGGTGCCTGGGGAGGGAATCGAACCCTCACAGTGTTAAACACCGAGGGATTTTAAGTCCCTTGCGTCTACCAGTTCCGCCACCCAGGCACAGCCACACTCTGTTTCTTGGCGTTAGCTATATTATTTTTAAAAATGGGTGTCAAGGTCATAATTGGAGAGAACTCAGAGTTATTAGGGGAGTGAAGAATGGAAGAAGTTGATATCCTGATCTCGGGTGGAACAATCCTTACGCTGGATGAAAAGGAGACAAAGGTAGAGAAAGGCACCCTCGCCATTAAAGGGAGCACAATTCGAGCCATCGGAAACTCGGAAGAAATAGAAATTTCATATACGGGAGAAAAGACTATCGATGCCCGGGGATGCCTTGTCATGCCGGGACTCGTTAACGGCCATACACATGCCGCCATGACCTGTTTCAGAGGCCTCGCCGATGATCTCGAACTCATGGATTGGCTCAATAACTATATATTCCCCGCCGAGGCGAAAAATGTAAGCGAAGAGCTCGCATACTGGGGAAGTCTTCTGGCATGCGCAGAAATGATACGGTCGGGAACCACAACCTTCTGCGACATGTACATATTTGAGGACGAGACGGCGAAAGCGGCTAAGAAAGCCGGGATGAGGTGCCTCCTCGGGGAGGTACTCTTTGATTTTCCCTCACCCAACAGCCAATCGCCAGCGGAAGGCCTCGACTACACAAAAAAGCTGATTGAAACGTGGGAAACCGACTCCCTTATCAATATCGCGGTGGAGCCGCATTCACTCTATACCTGTTCTCCTTCTCTTCTCAGAGATTCCAAGACCCTGGCTGAGAATTATGGTGTGCCCCTTGCCACGCATCTTCTTGAAAATCGGGGAGAGATGGAACAGTTGCGAGACAGGTTTGGCAAAAAGGCGGCACTATTTTTGAGGGATATGGGGCTTCTTGATGATCATTTCATCGCCTTTCACTGCGTCTGTATGGATGACGAGGATATACGATTGTTCCGAGACTATGGCGCAAAGATTGTTCACAACCCGGAGAGTAATATGAAGCTTGCCTCCGGTGTTGCACCCGTAACGAAGATGCTCGATCATGGCGTTCCCGTCGGACTTGGAACGGACGGATGTGCCAGCAATAACAATCTCGACATGATGCAGGAGATGGATACTGCGGCAAAGCTCCACAAGGTTTTCACCATGAACCCCACCGTGATGGACGCGAAAACGGTTCTTAAAATGGCAACCGCAGAGGGCGCAAGGGCTCTAGGCATGGAATCCGAAATCGGAATCCTTAGACCCGGGATGAAGGCGGACATTGTCATTGTTGATCTGAACCAGCCTCACCTTACACCCATGTATGATGAATACTCAACACTCGTTTATTCGGCAAACGGTTCCGATGTAAGGACGTCGATAATCAACGGAAGGATAGTCATGGAAAACCGCAAACTCCTTACCATCAACGAAAAGCAGGCTATGGATAAAGTAAACGAGATTTCAGAGCGGGTAAAGCAGGGCATGGGCCAAAGGTAGTAGAGCCGTTGACTGATTCATCAGGCCATAGGTCAATGAACCGGCGGATAACAACAGAGGAACAATAAATGGAGAAAAGAGAAAGTCTCGATTTACTTATACGAGGCGGGACGCTTCTTACCATGTCAGAAGATATGGAGATTATGGAAAGTCCCGAGATAGGAATCAGAGACGGAAACATACTCTTCGTAAAGGAAAAAGGGAAAGAACCTTTCCTATATGATGCAAAAGAAATCATTGACGCCTCGGGTTCGATTATAATGCCCGGTCTCATCAACACCCATACTCACCTCCCGATGGTTGCCTTCAGGGGGTTGGCCGATGATCTGGCGCTTATGGACTGGCTCCATAATCATATCTTCCCCGTCGAGGCAAAATTCGTTAACAGGGAGATGGTCTACCATAGTTCCCTGCTCTCGATGGCGGAGATGCTCCTCTCGGGCACGACCACTTTCTGTGACGGCTACTTTTTCGAAGACGGTGTAGCAGAAGCGGCGCTCTATACAGGAATGAGGGGAGTTCCCTGCCAGGGATTTGTTGACTTTCCGACTTCAGATATTCCCGATCCTGAAAAGAGAGTTGCCGTTGCAGAGACATTTATCGAGAAATGGTCTGATGTCTCGCCTCTCATCAATCCCGCCCTTTTCTGCCACGCCCCCTATACCTGTTCTCCCGAAACACTCTCGACAATCAAGGGAATAGCCCGGGCCGCAAATGTTCCCTTTCTGATTCACCTTGCCGAGACCAAAGGTGAAGTAGCTGATATCGAAAAGAGATACGGAAACACACCAACTCGGCATCTTCACGGCCTGGGCGTATTGGATGAGAACACAATCGCCGTACACTGCGTCTGGCTTGAGGACGAAGAGATTCAAATACTCGCCGACTGCGGTGTCAGGGTTTCCCATAATCCTGAAAGCAACATGAAGCTGGCGGCAGGAATCGCCCCCATTCCCGAAATGCTGAAACGGGGCATAACCGTGGGAATAGGAACAGACGGGGCTGCCAGCAATAATAATCTCGATCTTCTCACCGAGATGGATACGGCGGCAAAGCTCCACAAGGTCGCATCAATGGACCCCACCGTGATGGATGCAAAAACGGTACTGAAAATGGCGACTATCGAGGGGGCAAAGGTCCTCGGACTCGATGATCAGGTCGGCTCCATTGAGATCGGGAAACGCGCCGATATCATAATCATTGATTGTAGGAAGCCCCACCTCACACCGATGTACAACCCCTATTCTCATATTGTATACTCCGCCTCAGGTGCCGATGTTTCAGTAACAATCATTGATGGAAAAGTTATTATGATGAACAGACATCTACTCAACATGAATATCGATGATATCATTAAAAGAATTATAAAAATATCGGAGGACATCGGCAGCTTTTCAGATCGAAGAACATACATCAGCACAACAACTGCTGCAGGTGATTGAAGAAGACGAAGTTGCCCAAAATCAGATTAAGAACGAGAAAGATTGATATGCCCCATGTCTCGAAAGGTGCGGCATTACTATCCATAGAGAAAACACGCCATTGCGAGAGATGAAGGGACACGGCAATCTTATCCATAGAACATAAAGATTGCTTCGCTTCGCTCGCAATGCAAGAAAAAAGTGAATTCCACTGATTTATAGACAAGAAAAAGCTCCAGATAAATCGGGCAATCACACCATATAAAATGAATGCCACTGCGACAGACAAGATGCAGTCCGCCTATTACTGATAGGTAATCAAATGGACGAGGGCGGTAAGATATTCCTCAGCCCCCTTGGTCTGTTTTACCGATATTCTCTTAACCGATACCAGGTATTTCCTCGATTCGACGAGGTGGAGATAGTCTACAAGCTGTTTCAGGGTAATCTTGTCGAGCTTCATCTCCACCGACGACTCCGTATAGGGACCCGTCTCAACCGATGTGGAGGGTTTCATATATTTTATGTTTTGCTTCACCCCCGCCGTTCCCGCCTGCTTTTCCAGAAATGAAAAGAGGGTAAAATCCTTCGGCCTTCGCGTAAGGGACTCTTTGATATCAAGGGAACCGCCCTGCATTACTCTGTACTCGGCGCTCAGGGAGTACATTTCCTTGAGGACCTTTTCGTTTGCCGTTACGGAGCGACGGGCCTGCTCTTTCGCATCGATAAAGGGACTAAGAACGAGCTGCACCACGAGAAAGAGGACAAGCAGAAAGAGACCTCCCCCCACGTAATACTTTTCGCGATTGGAAAGCTTCAATTTCATCAGGATATTCATAAGACCTCTTTCAGATGACACCGGTCATATCAATTCCATTCTCAGATTAAATCCCACACGACTCTCCTTCTTGACGAGGGCAGCTGAACTTATGGTTACGTTTTTGAACATCTTCGACCCGGCCAGATGGTTTTTTATCGTATCCACGGTATTGAAGTTATCCGTTTCTCCCTTGATCGTTACCAGGTTTCCGTCATACTGAAAACTTGTTATGAGAAACTGGGCTGACTCGGGCACAAGGCTCGATGTTTCCTTCAGTATATCGAGCACCGTTATCCCCGTTCCAATGGAACCCTGTCCCGCCTTCGATTTTTTCCCCTCGGTAATCTTCACCCGCAACTGCTGAAGGGGATCAACGATCCGTGTCACCTCCGGGCAGGTCTCGCTGAATACTGTCCGTATCTCCTCCTTCAGTTCGTTCGCGTACCTTTTGTCATAATGATAGTCGAGGTAAAAATCGAATCCAAAGGCAAGGATGATAACGAAAAGAAGTGCGGCAACCCAGCGGAATTCCTTTTTCGCCTTTTCGTATTGTCTCTTCGGCTCAAATTCCCCGGAGGCGAAATTAAACCCGACACCTCTCTTTGTCTCCCTTACGGCAAGGGCAAGGGCCTGATTCATGAGGGCCGGATTCCATCTCTCTCTCGCTTTATCGTCGAACTCAACGTTTCCGGCGGCAGCGATATCGGCAGTCTCCACGGGTATGGAGAAAAACCGCTCCATCTCTTCCCGAAGCGGCGAAAAGAGCGCCCAGTCACCCGTGAGGAATATTTTTGAGGGCCCCGAGGTCATCTTCCCCTTCATCTGGAGGAATGTGAGAGTATTTTTGACCTCTCTCAGAAAGTTTTCAAAGATACTCGAGGGTTCTTTATCTTTCGAGCTTGCATCGCTCCTTCCGTTACTGTTTTTCAGCCCGGAGGGAAAGCTTCGTATCTGCAGGATCTTCCCGCCGTCACAAAAAACCCCCGTGGCTTCGCTCTCGCCTATGTCAAGGACGAGAATGCTTTCTTCGATTTCGGAATCCGCCAGAAGTCTTATCGCCACAGGAACACAATCAAGTTCTATGACCGACGCCTCCACCTGTCTCTCCTCGAGAAGCCGGCAAAGAGCGTTCACTTCCTCCTTCGGCGCCGCGGCGACAAGTATCTCCGACGTGTCCTTCTGGTCTATCACGATAAAATCCGCTACCACCTCGTCAACAGAGTGTGGAATGAGGGGCTCCAGCTCGTATGATATGGTCTGGCGTATCTTCTTCCTGTCTTTAAAGGGGAGTTTCATTGTATGCAGAGAGACTTTTCCTGCGGGCAAGGAGACAATATAGATACCGCTTCTCATCTCGTCATCTTCGAAGAGCTTATCGAGAGCCCCTTCGATACCCCCCGCTTCATCCAGACGGATAAATGCCGATTTAAGAAACTGGTATCCTTTCAGGCCGGCAGTCACCTGCACCGCCTTTATGCTCTCATCTCCAATGTCAAGACCAAGGATTTTTTCAGGCATTATTCCACTTTCCAGGACAGTAATTTTGATGAATGGCTGTTTTTGTCTCTCTTCACAACCCCCGTAAGGGTCTTTCTCATCTCACCCAGATATCCCGTGGAGGTTATCGTAAAGAAATCACTTTTCGTCGTTATGATACCCCCGTCGATGGTGACGGCGTCCATGCCGGAAACATCTTTGTACCATGTGGAGCGGGAAAGACCGTTATCCTCGTCTCTCCTGTATGCATCCATGCCGTCGGCCATCTCCTCTGTAACTTCATCGGAAAGCGCCCTCAGAACCAGTTTCGAAGCGGTATTGATGTTGATCTTCCCCTCGCCGTACACGGAACAATTCTCCCCGATACCGGGCAGATCATCGGTACCGTAAAAGAGCTTTTCCGAGATCCCTTTTACCATTAATAGTTCGTCAACACAATCCAGGGGCGCGTTTTTACACTCGTAGGGTTCGTCCAGACTCTCGTAAAATATCGCCTCTGCCCCAAAACCTGTAACCTCGTCGTCTTCATCGATCCAGTCCTTGATGGAATCGACAATATCTTCCACCTCCTGATCGGTAAGGTCAAATTCCGGGAGGGCGAGAAACCTGAGCAGGAGGTTTTCCACATCTGTGTTGTAATTATTCCCCGATATCAGCTTGTTCACGGGAATCTTGCCCGATTCATCCTCTATAGTCAGCCTGAAGTATCCCTTGTCAAAAAAGGATCCCGATGACGCCGAGAGAAAATCCGCCTCGGCCCACTCTTCATTCAGGGAATCGTAACTGTTCGTATCCTCATTTAAAAGGGCCTGGCCGCCGTAAAAACCAGATTTCGCGACATAGGTAAGCCTGATGGCATCCCTCATGTTCGCACCTTCATATATCCCCGACCTGGCCGAATGGTTGAGCTGGATGGTGACGGAAACGATGACGCCGATCATCAGAATAACCAGTACAAGGGCCACACCACGACTGTTTGACGTAGGGTTTATCATTGGCCCTGCTCCCCCGCCATGGGCACGAAGACACGCGTGGTAAAGCGGAAGGGGTTTTCCACATCTTTCGGATTAACAAACTCGAGCTCGATGGAGATTAAAAAAGGCGCGCCTTCGCTCCCCGGTTTTATGGGCGACGCGGTGTCCCACTCTTCGTATTCCTCCCCCTCCCTATCATAAAAGAGGTACTTCAATGATTTGAGACTGTCACAGAGCACGAAACCCGCCTCCTTCAGGTCTTCCTCTTCCTTCCCGCCGCGGTAGAGAATATCATTTCTCTTCAGGAGATACCCCTCCTTGTCTCCACCCTCTTCCACACGGTAGTTGACCACGGCAGTTCCCGAGGAATGTGCATCAAAAAAATCGAGATGGGCCGACGTAAGAAAGGTGAGATCGGTAAAGTCGCCCTCACCCATATCGTTCTCCTCGGAGACAAACCTGAAAGCACCGTTATAGGGCGAAATCGATTCCATGTCGGCGATCATTCTTTTCATCGTGTTTCTCGCCATACCGTATACATAATCACTGTAGCGTGTGTCCTCGACTAACTTCAGGGTCCCCGTATAGGAGGCATAGACCGTGGACATCACGATCGCCAGGATAAAAATGGCAAGGAGAATCTCCAGGAGGGTGAATCCCGCATTGCTTTTCCCTGGCACGGGTTCTCTTCTCATCTCAGCGCCACCCTGTAAAGCTCGAGAGTGAAGGTGTTTCCCGATTTCATATTCTCGTTTTTGACAGCCACTTCCACCTTTTCTACACCCGGAATCTCCGTTCCCAGTATCTCAAAACTCCAGGAATACCCGGGATAATCATCGCCGAAATCTCCGCTGTCGGAGGTCACCTCTCCGGAAGCGATGGCCTCGATCTCTGCCATCTTCGCCTGAGCCAGAAGGGGTGCCGCCGTATCGAAGCGCGATCTCGCCATCATTGAAATGCTCTGGGACTGGGACTGGAAAACGGCAACGAGAGCGATGGCGAGGATTGACATGGCAAGCATGACCTCGAGGAGCGTAAATCCGCCCTCCGCCCGCCTGCACCTCTCTGGAAAATTTCTCGCCCCTGATTGTGCACCTGTCATAAAACCCGTCCCTCCCCGATACTATCATGGCAAACAAATCGCCTATGGTTAAACCACGTCACTTCGAGGAGTGAAGCGACGCGGCAATCTCATAAATAAAAACTCAAAATTGCGTCGTTACTCATTGCAATAACAGAAAAAAGCGCCCGATGAATCTGGCAACTACAACATACAAAAACACGTCATTGCGAGGAGTGAAACGACGCGGCAATCTCATCCACAGATCATCAAGATTACCTCCAGATGAATCGGGATTTTATCGGGATTCGCAATGACAGAATAAATGTCGTCTGCTGGCCCGTAATCTTAGAATTTCTAACATGATGCGGAAAGATTTTCAATTACAGATTACAGAAAAGTTATACCCTTGACCAACCGACCCATAACATTTATAGTGACCATCCACAGCAAAACTGAAAGGTATGGAAAAACACCATACCTGAGAATTATATGCCATAAAACAATTTTTTAGGCGTCCCCAATATGAAGAGGAATTTTCGATCATTCATATTTACGGCTCTTCTGCACGTAATCCTGCTTGTATGGATATCTTCCGCATGGGGGGTAGAGCTCAGCATACCCAAGGTAACGACAGAATCGGGGGAAAGCGTTGAAATTCCCCTTCTCATCGACCGTATCGACAATCTGGCTGGCATAAAGATGGTCCTTCGATACGATAAGGAACTCCTTACCTACAAGAAAGGGGTGCGAGGCGAGAGGGCAAACTCCCTCATGCACGTGGTGAACGATAAGAATCCAGGGCGACTCGTTATCGTCATGGCAGGCGCCAGGGGTATTAAGGGGGAAAATTTCCCAATCTTCACCCTAACGTTTGACACAAAAAAGGAACTGAAAGAACTCCACACGACGGCGATAGAGATCGATGAAATCCAGATCATGGGCGACGATCTCAAGGAAATTAAATGTGAAATCAAAACGGGGGCAATCGTCATCACGCCCACTGCGGCCAAGGCCGAATAGAGACAATGGCACTGAGAAAAGGAGCATAATCAGATGAAAAGAATTTTCTCTAATCTTAAGTATGTATTCCTAATAATGTCTTTACTCCTGATCTTTAACGGAACGATTTTCGCCCAGGGCATAAAGGGTGACATCAATGATGATGACTCAATCGATCTTGCCGATGTAATTATGACACTTCAGGTGATCTCAGGCCTCAACCCCGGCGGAATCTCGGTCCCTATTTATCCTATGGCAATCATGACCTCGAGCAGGGTAAAGCCCCTGAAGTCGAAACCACGGTGCATGTGGACGGTCATATTCTGCTCCATGAAAAATTTCTACCACAGAGTGTATGTGGTATCAAGTCTTCGTTCCGGACAACCACCTGACCTGGAATGTCCCGCAATCTTACGCACCAGGAATAAGGGCTAACCCCAAATGCGCGCTAATGAAAAATTAACAACAGAATGAGAAGTATTTTATACTACTAAAATGAATTATTTTCTTGCTATTTTGCCCCTGAGTGATATCAGTCAGATCGTTTATCTTCACCTGTATTCAGCAGAGCTCCTAATGGATCCTGTTTTTTACGAAGATTCTCATTTCTCTTATCATTGAGTTAACCCTAAAGTTTTTTGCTATCTTGAATGTGATCAGCTATTTAAAGCTTAGAATCAAACATCAGAGGTGTGTGATGAAAAAAATAAAAATAATCGGAACAGTTGTCTTGGCGTTGTTGCTATTAACTCCCTTTCTGGCGTCTTCGGCGAGTGCCGAGATTCTACCTGCATTAGTGGGGACATGGGGTGGTCAGTCATTGAACCGCCAAAATAACGACACATGGTATATAGAGAGTACAAAGACAACCTTCAATGAAAATGGCACTGGAACTTCTGTATGCAAATCCAATTACAGTGAAAGTTACACCGAGAGCACAGAGAACTTCAACTATGATGTTTCGTCAAATGACGACGGAAGCTTCACTCTTAACGTCAACATTACTGGTGGGGAGACAGAGGATATAAGATTTGTCCTTTCCGATGATGAAACGATGATAATTCTTGACGGCACCAGAGACACGGACGAGGTGTGGATGGAGATTCTTATAAAGCTTGGTGCAGAAGGAACGTATGACAATTCCGACCTGATCGGGGATTCCTATAAGATTGGATATGAACATGATGCCAATGGTGGAGATAAAGGATATTACAGGGCTGAATCGGGTATTACCTCTTCTGACGGTGAGGGAACCCTTAGTTTTACTGCCGACACGCTTAACGGCGATGGCACGTTACATTATGATAGCGGCGGGTCTGTTCCATACACCGTCAACTCCGACGGGTCGGTTAATATAGATGGCATCACAGGATTTTTGAGCGGTAACGGTCTTTGCAGTTTATTCTCCAATCCAGCCTCTACGGATGACTGGATGAATGTTTTTGCCATGGCGAAGGGCGACCAAATCTACGCCACCACCAACTTGGAAGGGACATGGGCCTTTGCCGGTTTTGGAGATTATGGGGGCATATTATTTCGTGCAGAAATCGGCACCATGACATGCGACAGTGCCGGCAAAAGCACATACTCCCTGAAAATGCGGCAATCAGATGGCAGTGTGATCTATGTATCCGGTTTAGAGACCTTATCCGTCGCATCCGATGGGAGTTTTGGTTCTTCTCTTGCCTCCGGCGTTCCATCCTACGCAGGGGCTATCGGAAATAACGGCAGTACCCTCATCATGAACAGAAGTTTTAATCCGAACAATCTGAATGAGAGAAACATCATTACAGCTGTAAAATGCGCATCCTGCTCGAATCTGGCAGGCGGGACTGCTGATGAACAGGCGATACAGACAGGGTTCCAGTATGCAATAGATTTCTATAACAGCAAAAATATAAATGCATTCATGTCACACTTTTCTACGGACTATCTTGATGACGGGGAAGATTGGAATTTGTTGCAAGCAAATGTCGAAGAGGAGTTTGACGATCCAGACTGGGAACCGATTACTTCTTACACAATGATGGTTACAGTAAACGGCAACACAGCAACTACACAAGTTGCCTGGGCAGATGGTGAGACTGAAAACATGCACTGGTTCAAAGAAGGTGACATCTGGATGATATACGGAAATCAGAAAAAATACGGGGTAGATGCATGGTCCCAGAACTGGAATAATGGGTTACAGTATATGGTCCATTTTCAGGTAGACGATCCAACTCATAACGCTACCTCTGTTTCAATTACAGGCCTCGGGATTACTGATTCATTGAGTCTTGACTATGATACCAATGAAGGGAACTGGAACTCCTGGCACACAACCAAGAGTCTGGATTTCGGGAGTGCTCCGCCAACACCACCGCTT
>Ga0208905_1001286_pt1 | contig 12674 bp, 17 predicted proteins | sample AntAceMetag02UKS_FD_184776 | JGI IMG/M metagenome (GOLD analysis project Ga0208905, IMG submission 184776) | Saline lake microbial communities from Ace Lake, Antarctica - Antarctic Ace Lake Metagenome 02UKS (SPAdes) (version 2) | ecosystem: Environmental > Aquatic > Non-marine Saline and...
TTTTTCTTCATCTGAAAAATACTTATTTGGTTTTTGGATTATTTTTCTGTTAGATAATCCTGAAATAAGTTTACTTTTTTTATCCATTTTTACACTTTTTTGTGTAAACCTATTTTAGGACAAGACAGCTCTTTGGCAGGTTTTGGCTGTGTGAAAGCCTGTGCGACCTGCCAATGTGCTTTTCTGCGAAGGGGATGCTATTTCTTCCCTTTTGATTTTTCACGTTTTATACTATCAATTTCAGCCTGATTTGGAGCATTATGTTTTATTTCAACTTCTTTATAACGACTTCCTTTTTCCGAACTTACAGTATTACTTGATTTACTTGAAACGCTATCACCTTTAACAATTTCTGCATTTTCTGTATTAGTTTTATTTACTGCTTTATTTCTAAAATTTGAACAAGAAACATATGCAAGAACAAAAACAAGTAAAAAGCTACTCAATAATAATTTTTTCATTTTTGATAAAATTTGAATTAGTTTTTATAGTCAAGAAATATATACCAGATGTTAATGCTCCTTTATTAAAAGAAAACGAATTATCACCTTTTTTTGCAACATCGTTATATAGAAGTTTAACCATCTTACCATTTATATCTGTTAACGAAATTGAAATATTCATTTTGGTATCAAGATTAAATTCTATGCTGAACATTTCATAAACAGGATTTGGAAAAACTTTAATTTTATCTTTCGTAGAATTTGGATTTTCCAACACACCTACTGTAATACCATTTATTTGTGCAATCCAAGTATCATAAGCGTGTTCGCCTGAACGATATTTACCAAAACAACCACTTAACCAAACCTCTGGAGAAGATGCATTCTGTTTTCTTGAAATTCCAGAATAATCACCCCAACGAGTTACACCCCCACTTTGATAGACATCAACATATGTTTCACCTGCTTTAACCAAACTTGAACCTGTCCAATTTCCAGAATTATCACAACTAACAACTCTAACCTGTGGATAAATTGACGAACTACTTCTTGAAAAGCATATCATAACTGATTTATCATATTGAGAAGTGCCGAACGAAGCAACAGAAGGATACGAATAATCATAACCATCAAGACCAAATTTTGAATTCCAGTTTGTTAAAGAGGAAACAGTTATCCGATTATAATTAATTCCATTGTAATTGGCAGTGCGTTCAGAATGAAATACGAAATGGAAAATACCATTTAAATAAAAAGCATTTAGTCCACGATTATCTCCGTTATCTAATAAGACAGAAGATCCATATTGAAGGGCATTTCCGGCTAATGAGAAATCTGCATCAATTGAATAAACATTTAATGAAGGAGAACCAGTCAAGTCATCTGTTAAATCATAAAACCTATATTTATCTGTATATATTCCATTTTCATCTGTACTAACAAAATATAAACCAGGACCATAATTACCTTGAATACCATAAGAAGCAGGTACTAAAGTAAATGGGTCTTCTGAAATGGTATGCCAGTATGACCAAGTTAATGAACTCCCTGAATAACCATCATTTTTATCTATTTGGTAAATAACAACTTCATCAAAAACATCAGAATTATCAAATAAATTACCTGTAATATATACTTCATTTGTTGAAACACCAATTTTAGGATAATCAAACCAATTACCTGTTCCTAATGGATTTCCTGTTAAATGATAAACCCACCAACCGTCTAATGGATTATTTGTTTTTGAAAAACAAGTCAAAACTTTTGAAGTAGTAGAGGTACTCCCATGTAAAACAACCATAAAAAATCTATCAGTTCCGCTATCATATAATACAACAGGGTCGTAAATAATTGATGTAAGAGAAGCGTCATTAAAAAAATCATCAAAAGAAGACGAATATAAATACGAACCAGAAGTATTGTAATATTCAATATTTGAATTTACCACAGTTACAATATAACCTCCATTTGATATAGCCATTGAGTTATCAGGCGGTGTCATACCATCAAACCAATTCCCTTCAAAGTTTGTCCCAATAGTTGGACTGCTCATAATATCTTTTGTTTGTGCTTCATCAGGATAGCTTTTCTTTAAGTTTTGAAGTTTTTGATTAGTCTTTTCATTAATGATTGTCTGAATTTCAGGAGATATTTTATGACTTTTTTCATAATTTACCAAACTTCTATTCCATTTAGGAGTAGTTTCGTCAATATTAGCTTCCCCAGATAATTCTTGAACATTAATTTCTGATTTGACAGGATTAATATCAAGTTTTTTTGTTTCTGCAACTGATTTTTCAATTGCTACCTTTTTGTGCTGTGCATTAACTGTAATAAATGCCAACACTAACAACATTGCTGCTGTTGTTTTAAATAATTTTTTTTTCATCATTAAATAATTTATGTTGCCATTGTCCCTCTGACAGTTAATTATTAGATTTAAAAGAAGCGTGGAACAGAAACTCATCCTGTTCACATGGTATCGCCAAACACCTACGACCAAAAATAAGTACTGTCCACGCCATTTGGCATGAACATTAAACTTATCTCTCGTGGTCGTATAAAAATTTGGCGATTTCTGTGAACCAAGAAAAAAGCTAACGCTCTTTTGTTTTTATGTTATTTTCAACATATTTTCATTTTTCAAAATTAGTAAATATTTTAATTCATTACGCTTTTTCACATCCATTTAAATAAACATACACATCTGAGACATAACCATTCCGATATGCCGTTACTTTATCAAACCATTCTCCTGATGTGCTTTCAAGAACTAATTCATTTTTATCTTTTGTTACAATTTCAACCCAAGCATGACCATTTCTATTATGCCAACCAATAACAACTCTTATGCTATTCTTTTTGAATTTTGCCATTAATAAAGATGCTAATAAAAATGACATATCTTCACAGTCTCCATATCCATTTTGTAATGTTTCAGATGGATAAGACCAACAGTCACTATATCCGCATGAAATTTTATCTCGAATATATTCAATATTTTCATTTACATATTCTAAATATTGATTGAAATTATCTGATGCAATATAATTTGCTACTGAAATAATATCTTCATTTTGAGGAGTTAGAAACTCATTATATGGTGTTCGGTTATGTTTTGGGCAATTCATAATTCTATGTTTTAATTATTAATTCGTTTCAGTCAGATTAGCACCACCCTGAGCGGTGGCAAAAATAGCTCTTTTGGCAAACGAAGGGTCAGCTTGTGGGCAGGGTTTGCCGAATGTGCTATTTTCGGGTCGGCATTTTTTCATATTTCGCTTCAATTTTACCATTCTATTTCGTTTTTTCTAATGCAGGGTAACGATTGTGTAACCACCATAATGGTGGTTATTTTTTAATTAGTTATCCCTTCAATTATTTGTTAAGAACCTGATAATCATTACAAAATCCATCCCCAACGGTTTTTCCTTACGCTTTCTGCCTTTTTTCATATTAATTGCTCTTTTTTTAAACCCCATCATTGATATTATGCAAATATATGAAATAATTTTATTACACATATATATAAAAAAAGTTTTTTTTCAGGAGAAATATACAATAAATTTTAAAAATCCAAACTATCCAACGGACTTTTTATTTGATCAAATCCCTTAGTTGTGATGTGTGTATATATCTCCGTTGTTTTACTGCTTGCGTGTCCTAACAATTCCTGTATCATCCTAATATCATAACCTGCTTCGTGTAAATGCGTTGCATAAGAATGTCTTAATAAATGTACACCACCTTCTAATTTAAGGTGGGTTCTAAAAATTAATTTCGTTGAGAACACCGCTAAAGCGTTTTAGTTCAACTTTTGTGTATGTGTATTGTTCTTATCCTACCAAATCGGAAGTATAAGAACAATTGTTTATAATTTTTTTAAATGTTTGATATATAATTAAATAAATGGCTAAATACTATTTTATGTAGCATCTCAAAATAATATTTAGCCAACCTTTTTTCTGCATAAAACAGATTAAAATAATTTTATATATTTGTCAAAAAAATTATTTGTATGAATTTATTAAAATTATATTTAAACATCAATGATTATTTATGAAAAAAATACTTGCAGAAAATATTTGGTCTGATATTTTAAAAATCAGAGATAAATCACCATTAGTGCATAACATCACCAATTATGTGGCAATGAATAATACTGCCAATGCTTTGTTGTCAATAGGTGCTTCTCCTGTTATGGCACATGCTGAAGAAGAAGTAGAAGACATGGTAAATATAGCAGATGCCTTAGTTATTAATATAGGAACTTTAAGCAAAAAATGGATTATTGCTATGGAAAAAGCTATGCTCCAAGCTAAAAAGAAAAACAAACCAATAATATTAGACCCTGTAGGAGCAGGAGCAACTATATACAGAAATAAAACCATACAACAATTACTTTCAAAGGTCTTGCCTTCTGTTATAAGAGGCAATGCTTCTGAAATAAAATCAATGGTTTTGGAAGATGCTAAAACAAAAGGCGTAGATAGTATTGACACTTCTGATTCAGCTGTTGAAGCAGCTCAATATCTTTGTAAGATATATAACTGTGTAGTATCTGTAAGTGGAAAAACAGATTTTGTTTTAGATAAAAACAATATAGTAAAAATTTATAATGGTGCAAATATTATGTCTAAAGTAACAGCTATGGGATGTACTGCCTCTGCTTTGACAGGTGCCTTTGCAGCAATAAACAGTTCTGCTTTTCAGGCAAGCATAAATGCTATGATTGTAATGGGTATTGCAGGCGAAATAGCTGCTAAACAATCTAAAGGTCCAGGAACTTTACAGATTAATTTTTTAGATACTCTTTATAATATTAAAAAAACTGATATTGAAAAATATTTAAAAGCAGAATATGTGGAAAACAAAAATGTTATACTTAGTAACTGATGAAAAACTTTGCTTAGGAAGAAACCTTGCAGATGTTATTTCCGAAGCTGTTAAAGGAGGTGTAAATATTATACAGTTAAGGAAAAAAAATATTAACACACGCAATTTTATTGAAAAAGCCGAACAAATAAAAAAATTACTTACGCCTCTTAATATTCCATTGATTATTAATGACAGAGTAGATGTTGCCCTTGCCATAAAAGCAGATGGAGTTCATCTTGGACAAGATGATATGCCCTATCTTAAAGCAAGAGAAATTTTAGGAGATAATGCTGTCATTGGTCTGTCAGTAGAAACAACAGAACAGGTAAAACAAGCTGAAAAATGGAATGTAAATTATCTTGGAATAAGTCCTGTCTTTGATACCAAAACGAAAACAGACATTAAAAAACCATGGGGAATACAAGGAATTAGAAAAATCAGAAAAATATCAAGACATTATCTTGTAGCAATAGGAGGATTAAACAAAAACAACATTAAAAATGTTATATATGCCGGAGCTGATAGTATTGCTGTTGTGTCAGCTATATGTTCTGCTGCTAATCCTAAAATAGCTGCACAGGAAATAAACAGTGTTATAAACCATTTGTGATAAAAAATAATGGGCAACGGAACTATGAGTTTTGAACTTTAAACATTGAACATATTACAAACTCTTGATTTTTTAACATAATTATATGAACAAAAAAATATATAATAATAACATTAATATAAAAAACAAAAAAGCAAGTTTTAAATACTTTTTGTTTGAAAATTTTACAGCAGGAATAAAGCTTACAGGCACAGAAATTAAATCATTAAGAGAAGGTAAAGCCAATATTGTTGATGCTTATTGTATATTTATTGATAATGAACTTTTTGTTAAAAACATGCACATATCAGAATATAAATTTGGCACACACTATAACCATGAGCCAAAACGTGACAGGAAACTGTTACTTACAAAAAGAGAACTTAAAAGAATAGCTAATAAGACAACAGAAAAAGGATTAACAATTGTCCCTGTCAGAGTGTTTATAAACGAAAAAGGATTAGCGAAAATTGAAATATCTATTGCAAAAGGTAAAAAAATGTATGACAAAAGAGAAACATTAAAAAAGAAAGATATTGAAAAAGAAATTGAAAGAGGAAGAAATATTGGCAATTGATGATTGATAATTGACCCCAATGAAATATTCTGCTTCGCAGAATTTCACGTGGCAAGCAATTAATAACACTTTTGTAGGGTGAAATAACAAATTATAATCCGCTTTAAACAGATATAAATGTTTATAGTATATAAAGATTTATTTTTCTTTATAAAAATATTTAATATCAATCATATTACCGGAACTGTTATTTTCATCATTTTCATCATTTTCTTCTTCCTCTTCTTCCCATTCATATTTTTTGCGTTGAGGTCCATATTCTTTAAAAAATATTGCTATCACGCCTCCTGCTATAGCTCCCATAAGATGTGATTCCCATGATATATTTTCCTTAGGAATAAAATCAGGGAATATACCCCAAAACAAACCGCCATACAAAAAAGCAATTATTAAAGACAATGCCATTAATTGTATATTTTTTCTTATAATACCACTAAAAAAAAGAAAAGAAGCGAATCCATAAACAAGTCCACTTGCTCCTATATGATATGACTCACGCGCAAAAAACCAAACCCATATATTAGTGATAAAATAAATAAAAAAAAATACTTTATAAGCAATTTTCCTGTAAAAATAAAATATTCCTACACTTAATATAAACAAAGCGACAGAATTTGCCATTAAATGTGAGAAATTAGCATGTATCAAAGGTGCTGTGATAATACCAACCAAACCTTTAATTTTTAATGGATAAATTCCTAAAATGGTAAAATTTAAGCCAAAAAATTGCTCAATAATCTTAATAAACCATATTAACATTAAAAAAAAACAAGGAAATATTAAACTATGTATAAACTTTCTTTTTTCAACTTCCATTTAAATAAGATTTTTAAAATCACAAATATAGTAATTCTGTATCTTTTTATATTTTGGGGTTTATTTTATACTCTGCTTGGTAATAAATTAGTAGAGGCGAACAGACATTCGCCTCTACTAATGTTTAATTCAGATGTATAATGGTTGTTATCAATTTTTTATTAGAAGTAATACAATATATTTGATGACGATTTGGTATTACCTCTTAACAGGTGATATTTGTTTATTCATTGCTTTTTTTGAACTTTTAACAGTTTTAAGTTTATATTTAGGAGGACTTTTAGGTGATCTTTTAGATTCAGGAGTTTGTGCTGTCTTGCTCTCCTTTTTTGTAATACTTAAATTGCTTTTAGACCTGTTTTCTGATTTACTTGCCTTATTCAGATTATTATCAGGTTTTTGACGCAGTTCAGTAGTTCTTTTTACCTTTTTCTGTTCAGCCATACGCATAGGTTTGGCTTGCTTGTTTTGTTGTTTTTCATTACTTACCACCTTTTTATTAATACTTTTTCTGGAAGTAATTTTTTGTTTTACAACTTCCTGAGCTGATGCTGACGAAATAATCATAAAACTTATAAAACAAACTGATGAGAATAAAAACATTGTTTTTTTCATAGCTTTATTTTTTTTTATGGGTTAATAAATTATTTTATTTTTAATAAATCAAAAAATGTGCCAATAATATTATTTGAATTTTGCAATTATTGTTTCCTGCCCTCTGACTTTTTGATTTAGTCCGACTTGTATATCAACATTTAAAGGTAATAGTAAATCTACGCGGGAGCCAAATTCTATAAATCCAAGTTGATCGCCTTGTTTTACCTCATTGCCTATATTAACATAGCTTACGACTCTTCTTGCTAATATTCCTGCTATTTGTCGTATTAAAACAGATTGTTTTTCATCATTTTCTATAACTGTTGTTATCATTTCATTTCGTAATGAAGCTTTAGCCATAAACGCGGGAAAATGTGCTCCAGGATGATATTTTATATACTTTATCTTACCACTTACAGGACTCCAGTTAGCATGAGGATTGTGCATAGCCATAAAAACAGAAACCTGTATATGTTTTTCTTTAAAGTATTCATTTTCTTCAACTTCCTCTATTACAACAATTTTGCCATCAACTGAACTTAAAATATTATTATAATCAAATTTAACTTCTCTTTTTGGATATCTAAAAAATAATATTATTGTTACAAAAATAATTAAGCATATACAATAAAAAAGATAATGAAAAATGCTTTGGTGGTGTGGAAATATATAATTTATTATTAAAATAAGCAACAACAAAACTACAAATGTAAAAGCAATAATTTTATGTCCTTGTTTATGAATTGTCATTGTATTATATTTTTAACTTATCAGGATTCTGTCTATTGTCAAAAACTGAAAGAATATAAATTATTCCATCTTCAAATTTATAATAAATTGTGTTTTGTTTTGTAAGAATTGATTTTCTTATATTTTTCTTTATATTAGTTTTTGGAAATAATTCAGGATTGGTTTGAATTAAATTTAAAAGTTTATTAATTCTTTTTGAAAATTTCTTTATTTCTTTCTTTGTCCAATTGTTTTCAAGATATGCAATAATACTGTTTAATTCTTGCAAAGCATTTTCTGTCCATAGAAGCTTATAGATATTTTCCATAAATTTTTTTAGCTTCAGATTGATTATGTACTTTTCCTTCTGAAATATTTTTTTCTCCCTGTTCTATTGAAAGACGCTCGGCTTCAGAAATATTATTCCACCAATCAGATTCTTTTGAAAATTTTTTTTTAATACTTATTATATTTTCAATAATAGAAACATCTTGAACTTTGGTAATCCACGCTATTATTTTTAATTTTTCTACTTGAATATTCATTTTGAAACAATTTATTTGCAAATTTACATAAAAAAACTTTTATACAGACAATATTCTTTTTGTATGTTGTTTTGATATTCGTTTTTCAATTTATCTCTTTTGCTTTAACTCTGAATATGTGTCCTTGTTTTGAAAAAACAAGTTCTCCATCAGATTCCTTTTTCAACTTCAGAAGTTTTTTAACTGCTTTTTCAATACCTTTAAGTATTTTTTCCCTCAAATCGTCTGTATTTGTATTATTTTTTTTCATCTGCAATTAATTTAATTTTGTTCCAAGAAATTTTTATATTTATTACATAAAACTGGGTGATTTAATTAAAGCGTGCAAATTTACATAAAAAAACTTTTATACAGACAATATATTTTTTTACATAAAAAATTATAAATCTCTTTTTTTTAATACTAAATATGTGAGGCATATAAATATTGCAGCATAAATTATAGTAATAATTATGTCAGAGCAAGCTACAGATTCTTGGACAGGTAAGTTAATATATTGTTTGAAAGGAAATTGTATGAGATTATTCATTGATTTTAAAGGCAGATATACAGCAATTTTATGAGGTAATATAAAAGATATTATTGGCTCAACAGGAAACCAATAGAGTAAAAATAAGGCAATAGACAAGCCCGCTTTTTTTAGTAAAATACTGATAAAAACAGCAAAAGACAGATAAGTGAATACCTGAATAAAATGAGCTAATAAAAATTCTGTTTTACTGAAAATTATATTTATTGATGTATCAGATGAGTTTAATAATCCTAATATTAGACCTAAAACAAAAACAAAAACAACAGAAAAAATACTTAGCAAAAGCACTGACCATAGTTTAGATAAGAGAAAATCAAATCTGCTTAATCCATTAATAATATTTTGTCGTATTGTGTTATATACAAATTCATTTGTAACAAATATTATTATAATAATTGCCAGTATTATCTTAAAAAAACTTGCAATATATGTAAGATTGTGCCAAATATCCGGAAATTCATATAATACTTTTGATAGATTTACATTGAATTTTGCTCCATTGTAAGTAGAATTACTTGTAAAAGTTTGTAATATATAAGTAACTGATACAAACAGTAAAATATATAGTCCTGTTAATATCCAGAAAGTATTTTTATGAAATACTTTTTTAAGTTCTATTTTAAGTAGTTTTATCGTAACTGTTCAAGTATTTAATTTATTGATAATTTACTATTGTTTCGGTTTCGCTCAACAACTACATATTTATATGCCAACTGCCGATTGCCGATTGACAATTTTCGATTGCCGACTGAATCAGACAAGCATTTCCAAAAATTGTTTTTCCAGGTTTTTCTTTTTTATTGACAAATGTGATAGAGTTATGCCTTTGTTTAAAAGATAATTATTCAAATCAGCCGTGTTAATATCTTCTGACAGAGTAATAATTAACAAGTTATTTTCTTTGTCTATAGATTTAACTTTTGGATGATTTTTCATTATTTTATACAGGGACTCTATATCTTCAGCACTTATTTCAATAATTTTTTCGGACTTAAGCATTTCATCTACCTTTCCCGAAAATAATAGTTTGCCTTTTTTAAGTATAGCAACATGTGTGCATACTTTTTGAACTTCATCAAGCAGATGGCTTGCTAATATTATTGTAGTTCCTTTTGAGCCGTTATATTTAATAAGATTTCTGATATCTGCAATACCTTGCGGGTCAAGACCATTAGTTGGTTCATCAAGTATTAGCACTTCAGGATTGCATAAAAGGGCTGAGGCAATAGCCAGTCGTTGTTTCATTCCTAAAGAATATGTCTTGAACTTACAATCTTTTCTGTCATAAAGGCCAACAGTTTTTAATACATTTTCTATATTATCATAAGATATTTCTTTTATATGAGCAATGATTTTTAAATTTTGTGTTCCTGATAAATAAGGATAAAATAATGGCTTTTCTAATATTGCTCCTGTTTTTTTAAGATTTTCTTTTGAAGCTTGCCTGTCAAACCATAGATATGTTCCTTTATCCTGATTAACAGCATTTAAAATAATTCCTAATGTTGTGGTCTTGCCACTGCCGTTTGGTCCTAAAATACCAAAAATGCTTCCTTTTTCTACATTAAAGGAAAGATTATTTACTGCCTGTATAAAGCCAAATTTTTTTGATATGTTTTTTACTGATAAAATCATATATTTTAAACGGTCATTTTGATTGTTTACACGGTAAAATATCAGGCAATGGTGAGATAAATCACGCGAAGCAGGATAATTTTTTTTGCAAATATAATAAAAAATTTGTATATTTGCTATTTCATTTCTCTTTATCAAATACAAAAAACTTATTGAAAATCCATAGATAAATAATCAAATAGAATTAGTTCAACATCCTCTTCAAACTTGACTTTACGAGCCGTTGGAAGTTTATTTATTGTGGGCTGTTTTTTGCAATGTTAACTAATAATTTTTCACAGGCTTTCGATAATTCAATTAGCTTTTTAGAAACAGTATCTATCATTTCTAATCGTTTAGACTCAACAAAAAGCTTCTCTCTTTCTTTTCTGTTTTTCATATTAAAAATTTCCTGATAGTAGGGACAGTATTGAGATTCAGAAAAACCAGTTTTTAGAATTTCAACAATAGATAATTTAGTTTTGATCTCATTTCTGTTCCAAATTTCCTTATCTGCAACAATGCCATAAACACTACTATTCCAAGGAACTTTACTTTGTCCTAGTAACATTACCTTTATGTCATTATCCCATTCTTTGTGACTAATTTTAATACCTGTCCATTTTTTACTAAGATCTTCGTCTAAGGTAATTAACCAACTATTACCTAATTCTGTTTTTACTTGTTTCTCTACTTCTTCTAAAAAAGTTGTCGTTGCATCTAACTCAACTATCCAAACATTATCTTCAATTGTTTTAGCTATATGGTAATTTTGAGTGATAATATTTTTAATTTCTTTGTCCATGACATTATCAGTTAATTGGTTTGTTAATTTTTTTAGAAGAATAATATATTGCTTTATAGTTTCTCTTACTGTCGGAAAATCAACAGTTTCCTTTAAACAATCGTTTAACCAACTAATTATATCTGTTCGATATGAAATAGGATAATAGTTTTTTCCAGATTCCAATTCAAACATTCCATCTTCACTTTTAACACTATTTTCAGTTGCATCTCGACCTTCAAGAGTCAAGTATAATAGCCAACTTTTTTCTTTAGATGTCTCTTTTTTCAAATAATTATAATAGTGTAATAGTTGTTTTGGTTGATCTGTTGCATATATTTTATTCTCAATAATAATTATTTCATCATACTTATTTTTAATAAAAATGTCAATCTTTCCAAACTCATTCACATTTTTTTCTGTGATTACTTGAACAGAATCGTTTACTGTAAAATGTGGTTTAATTAGTTGTTTGATAAAAAGGTTGAAAAATATTGTTCCCAATCCGTGGTTCCCTTTGCAATTTAGCAGTTCTGCCAAAAATGCAGAATGAAGTTTTTCTTCCTCATGCTCTTTACGAAGAATAGAAAAAATATTAAAAGATTCATTCTTCAAACGAGAGATTTCTTCATTTTTACCAATTATATACTCAATCTTTTCAAAAAGATGCTGTAAATTCGTTTCATTCATATCATTTCAATAATTAGGTGGCTAAAATTATAGGTGGGTTCTAAAAATTCATTTTTTTACTTTTGACTAAAGAAAGAAAATTGCAGAACCCGTTAATCAATTTTATTTAATCTTGGTAAAGATATAATAGTTTTTTTAATAATACATAAAAAAAATTAAATATTGGTTAAAAGCGATAAGCTGAATACTGAAACGACCCTGAAACAATATTGAAACAAGTTCAACATAAAGTTCAGGATGACGTTGTTCAGCACAGATTTTTGTAAATATAAAGCAGCGGCGGCAGTCGCAGCGGCAGCAGTAAAGTTAATTTTAAAAGTATTAGGAATGAATGGAGGTTTCAAAAGTTTAAAAGTTTATCAGTTAGCTTATAGGTTAGCA
>Ga0208905_1001289_pt1 | contig 12654 bp, 7 predicted proteins | sample AntAceMetag02UKS_FD_184776 | JGI IMG/M metagenome (GOLD analysis project Ga0208905, IMG submission 184776) | Saline lake microbial communities from Ace Lake, Antarctica - Antarctic Ace Lake Metagenome 02UKS (SPAdes) (version 2) | ecosystem: Environmental > Aquatic > Non-marine Saline and Alkaline...
ACCTTTTTAACTAATTCAGATGCGCACTCCCTGCCTAAAATTGGTAGAGAATATAATATAATCGAATTGGAGAAGGCAAATTTTAAAGAGATACTTTTAGCCTTGCAAAGAAAAGAAGGAAGAAAGATAATTGCCAATTACGGTCTTGATCCTAAACTGGGCAGATACCATCGAACTTTTTGCGAGATCTGTAATTATACGGCAACCAGCAATCCTCCGGTTTATAAATGCGAAAAATGCGGGAGTGATAAAATAGTAAAAGGTGTTTTTGATCGGATTGTGGAAATCGGAGATTACCAACAGTCTATTTCTCCTTCTCATCGTCCACCTTATTATCACCAGGTTCCTTTAGAATTTGTACCCGGTGTAGGTAAAAAGACCCTGAATAAATTGTTTGATTATTTTGGTACTGAAATGAATGTACTGCACAAAGCTTCTTATCAGGAAATTAGCCAGGTAGTAGCGTTTCAGATTGCCCAAAATATAATTTTAGCTCGGAAGGGACTATTGAACTTAAGTCCGGGTGGCGGCGGGAAGTATGGAAAAGTCAAACAGAAAGAAAAAATCTCCGAGGATAAAAATTTACAGTTAAATTTCTAATTATGATTTTGTGCTTTTTACTTTTCGCTTTATGTTATTTCTTTTTACGCGATACTCGATATGTAATACGATATACTAACGACCGTTCACTATTCACTTACGACTAATCTTTTTTCTGATTTTTTCTAAAAAAAATAAAATAAGCTTAGTCTTGAACTAGTTGATTTATATTAAAAATAATCAACTAGTATTTTTTTTGAAACTTTTTTGAAATATTTTTAAAAAAAAAGAGGGAAATTAAAACTTTTGTAGAATATATTAATACGAAGACAATTTTATGAGTTTTAAAAAGGTTTTTTATCAGTTATACGGACGATAATAATTTGTAGGTGATTTATATTTGAGATTTTCATCTGATTTACTAGAAGAAATAAGGAATCGTTGTGACATTGTAGATATTATTTCAAAATATGTACACTTAAAGCCAGCGGGAAAGGGATTTAAAGGTTTATGCCCTTTTCATGAAGAAAAGACCCCTTCTTTTATGGTTAGTCCGGAAAAACAGTTATTTCATTGTTTTGGATGTGGGGAAGGGGGTAATGTTTTTAATTTCCTTATGAAATATGAGAAAATTAGCTTTTTCGAAGCAGTGAAGATGTTAGCTAAAAAATCAGGAGTATCTCTCCCCGTAGATGAAGAAAAAGAAAATTTTCTTAATAGGCAAAAAGAAAGATTGTATAAATTAAATAATTTGACCGCAAATTATTACCGAGAATGTCTATTTAAGACTAATCAAGGGAAAAAAATAATAAATTATTTAAAAAAAAGAGGAATTAACGATAGTAGTGTCGAAAAGTATAAATTAGGTTATGCTCTTCCCGGCTGGGATGCATTAACTAACTTTTTAAAAAAAAGGGGGCATTCTTACGAAGAGCTAATCAAAGCCAGAATAATAAATAAGAGCAAAATAGAAGGGAAATATATTGACTATTTTAGAGATAGAATAATTTTCCCAATCTTTAACTTATCGGGAAGGGTAATAGGCTTTGGGGGCAGGGTTTTAGATGATTCTTTGCCCAAGTATATAAATTCTCCGGAAACCTTGGTTTACAACAAAGGCAGTAATTTATATAGTTTAAACTTTGCCAGGGAAGATATTCGAAAAAAGGATTACCTAATTATTGTAGAAGGCTATACCGATGTTTTAATAACTCAACAATACGAATTTAATAATGTAGCAGCATCCCTGGGGACAGCTTTAACTACTAGGCAGATAGATTTAATAAAACGGTTTACCGATATGGTTTTAATTGCTTATGATGCAGATTCAGCAGGTAATATGGCGACTTCAAGGAGTTTGGATTTACTGGTGAAAGCTGGCTTTGAAGTTAAAGTAATAGATCTACCACAAGGTTATGACCCTGCTGATTTTTTAATTAAAAAAGGAAAAACAGCTTTTCAAAATTTAATTGATAGTTCACTTTCCTTAATAGACTATAAGTTAAAGCTTTTGTATTCTAAATATAATATTAAAACTATAGAAGGAAAAGTAAAAGTTATTAAGGGGATTATGCCTACACTAAGCGTAATGGGCGATGAGAATGAGCTAAGAGCCCAGATTGTAAAAATATCTGAAGAATTGAAATTAACCGAAGAAGCAATTAGGATTGATTTAGTAAAATATAAAAAAGGCTTAAGAGAATTTATCCCCAGTTTTATTAACCCGGATTCTGAGCCTGGAAATATTAAAGCGGAAAAAATTCTCATCGGGTGTATGCTGGAAAGCGAAGAAATTGCTCAGGATATTTTAAAAAGGTTGAAAAAAGAAGATTTTTCAGTTCTGCTACACCGTCAAATTGTAGAAGCTATTGAAAAAAATTTAAAAGATAATAAAATGATAGATTCTCAAAAAGTTATTGACTATTTAAAGGATAATGAAGCAGCAAAATTAATTTCTAAGATTTTAATAGAAGAAACTATAACTTTTGATGAGAAAATAATCTCTGGGTATGTAGATACAATAAACAATTTTAAGTTGATTCAAGAGAAAAAAAGTCTTGAAGAAAGAGCAAAAATTATCGATGAAAAGATAAAAAAATCTGAAAAGATAGAAGAAGATGATTTAAAAGAATTAAGGGAAATTGTTCGACAGCTAAAAGGTCAAAATATTAATTAAAATTATAATTTTACAATTTATACAAATATATAATTTACTGTTAAGAAGGAAGGCTCGATAATGAGAAGAAAGAAAACAATCGAAGAATTAATTAAAAAAGGGAAAAAGCATGGCTATCTCACCTACAAAGAAACGGAAAAATATTTAGCAGATGATATTTCAAATCTTGATAAAGTAGAAGATTTATACGATGTTCTAAGTGAATCTGGAATTGACTTAGTTGAAACTGAGAAAGAAGGCAATTCATTGCTTAAGGACAGAGATATTGAAGTAGCAGCTAAAAAATCCCATTCATCTAAAGAGAAAATAGATTTAGGAATGGGATTGGTAAAACAATTAGAATTAGACGATCCCGTAAAAATGTACTTAAAGGAAATAGGGAAGATAAAATTGTTAACTGCCAAACAAGAAGTAGAATTGGCTAAAAGAATGGGAAATGGAGATCACAAAGCCAAGAAGAAATTAGTAGAATCAAATTTAAGATTAGTAGTAAGTATTGCTAAAAGATATGTAGGGAGGGGAATGCTATTTTTAGACCTAATCCAAGAAGGTAATATGGGTCTGATTAGAGCAGTAGAAAAGTTTGACTACAAAAAGGGATATAAATTTAGTACCTACGCTACCTGGTGGATAAGACAGGCAATTACCAGAGCTATAGCAGATCAAGCCAGGACTATTCGCGTTCCCGTTCACATGGTAGAGACTATTAATAAATTGATAAGGGTGTCACGTCATCTCTTGCAGGAATTAGGACGAGAACCGACCATTAAGGAAGTAGCCAAGAATATGGAAATTACAGAAGAAAAGGTAAGGGAGATATTAAAAACTGCCCAGGAGCCTGTTTCCCTAGAAACTCCGATCGGAAAAGAAGAAGATAGCCACTTGGGAGATTTTATAGAAGATAAAGATTCACCTGCTCCTCCCAAAATCGCTACTTACACACTTTTAAAGGAGCAATTGGACGATGTCTTAAAGACCTTGACTTACCGGGAGAAGAGAGTATTGAAATTGAGATTTGGGATTGCTGGTGGTCATCCTCATACCTTAGAAGAAGTTGGTAAGGAGTTCGGTGTAACCAGAGAAAGAATTCGTCAGATTGAGGCAAAAGCATTAAGAAAATTAAGGCATCCCAGCAGAAGTAAAAGATTAAAAGATTATTTAGAATAAAAATAAAAGTAAATATTTTTTTTTAATTCGATAAAGATATTGACTGAACGCGATTTTTTAAGTATAATTACATGGTAATATTCCTCGGTAGCTCAACGGTGGAGCATCCGGCTGTTAACCGGAGGGTTGTAGGTTCGAATCCTACCCGGGGAGCCAGTTTTTAATTTGGCCACATTTGGCTATCATATAGAAGGGTGAACGCAAGGAAAAAAAAAGCTTTCGCCCAGAAAGTAAAGGGTTCTGAAGTAACAAATTAATCAGAGTCCTTTTTTCTTTCACTTCAGAACTTTCAAATATTTCCAGAGCTCGATTAGCTAAATTAAGAATTTTGGGAGCGGTTATATAAAAATTTTCATCTGTTTTGATATGATCTTCCATCCACTTATTATAAATGATTCTTCCCGGGAAAGAGGGTTTCAAAAAACAGTATTTTTGTTATCAATACATTATCTAATTTTTTTCTTTTTCTCTGTTTTATCCGGCGCCACAGAGAGAGAACGCTGCAAATAATATTATACCGTCAATTATGCTATTTGCGGTGTTTTCCCTCTGTGGCGCAATCGTTGCCTTACAGAGAAATAATCAATAAGTTTTTAGTTTTTTTCATGAAATGAAAAATATTTAAAACGTAGAGAAACAGTCGAAAGGATCAGAGAAAGACATTCAATAGTATATTTGTAAATGTTTCCCTGTGATGAGAAAATACCAGATTGAGCCCGCCATGATGTTTTTAATCCGGCTAAAAAAGCTTTTATCCGGTTAAAAACAGTATGCATTTTTTACTATACATAACACAGCTTTATCGGATAAGACATGCAGGGAATTATTTACTGGAAGAAAGTTTCCTAGGCAATAATTTAAATATTTAAAATCTATAATTAAAAATAGTTACCGAATCATTAAATCAACACAAAGATTACTGTCATTAATATAAATATCAGTTGTTTTTTGGTATATCCTCAGCATATTTTTGGTTGGCACATCTGACAATTATCTAGTATTTATTTTTTTATTAGTGTCTATTCAATGTAACCATAAGATCAAAATATTTTACGAGTGTCTGGTTTAAAAGCATAAACCACAGAAATTAGCAATCATCGCTTGTATGCGAAAATTACTCTTGATGGCCCATGTGATTTACAAGAATAAGGCCGTCTATGTTCCAGGATAACTGTGATAAGAGTGTTAAAAATTAAATATGGTTTTAGGAAGAATTGGGGTTGATTTTCAAAACAGTATCTGACCCATTAAAATGCCTGGCCCATTAGAATGCCTATTGTCTTTGAGGGATAATCATTATCATCTTTTAATTATGTATTATGCTCTTTATCGTTATTGTGATGCGAGCAAATTCAAAATATTGTATATCCTATAGCTTTTGGATTTATAAGCTTCAGCCCGGAAATCAAAGATCGTTGATTCAAGCTATATTCAAGCTTCATGTTATAATATCTTTATATTCCATTTTGTTTTAAGCAAACCATAAGGGGGGGGGCGAACATGAGAATACTAATTGTTGAAGACGAAATAGCATTATCCAATGTTTTGTCTGAAATATTAAAAAAGAATAATTATGCAGTGGATGCAGTATACGATGGCGCGGATGGCCTCGATTACGCCGTTTCCGGTTTGTATGATGCGATACTGCTCGATATTATGTTGCCTAAAATGAATGGGCTCGAAATGCTGAAAGCGCTCCGATCACAAGGTCATTCCACCCCTGTGCTGCTTTTAACTGCAAAGTCTGAAATTGAAGACAAGGTGAAGGGACTCGATTGTGGTGCGGATGACTATATCACCAAGCCATTTGCTACTGACGAATTGCTTGCACGGGTGCGTTCGGTTTTGCGTAGAAAAGACGTTTTTATTAGTAGTGAACAATCATTTGGGGACCTGACTATCGATAAAAATACGCTGAAAATTGCCACGAAAAAAGATGAGATAAAAATGAGTTTAAAAGAGTATCAGATATTAGAGATGCTAATTATCAATCCAAATCAAATCATATCCAAAGAGCAATTTGTCGAGAAGATATGGGGTTACGACTTTGATGGCGAATACAATTCCGTTGAGGTATATATATCATTTGTACGAAAAAAACTAACTGCAATCGGCTCGAAAGTGAAGATCAAGACAAACCGCGGAGTGGGATATTCTTTGGAGGTACGCGATGATTAAAAAAATGCGTTTCAAGTTCATTGCTATAACAATGGTGGCGTTGCTGATTCTCTTAGCGTCTATTCTTGTTTCGATGAATGTGTATATGGGTAATAACTGGGATAGACATATCATAAATCATTTAAACAGCTTGGTTTTATTCGATGGTATTCCTCCGGAAATAGACCAACATTTAAAAATACCTCCACCAAAATTACCCAATTTAATTCAAGGATTTTCTGTTAAAATAAATACACTCGGTAATATTATTGAAGTCACGAAAGAAAATTCATTTATATCCGATAAGGATATCATGGACTATACCGAGAGAGCACTGGAGAACGGTAATGACACTGGGGAAATTGGTATGATGCGATACATGGTTAGAGACAAGAGCTACGGAAAAATTATCGTGTTTGCAAACAAAAGTATACAGGATGTAATGATGATGGAGCTGAGAAACCTTTCTTATACTATTGGCGGGCTCAGTTTTTTCTTTTTACTTATTATCGTGAGTGTATTATCCTGTCTGGTGACAAGGCCGGTCGAGATAACTTTTGAAAAACAAAAGCAGTTTATCACTGATTCAAGCCACGAATTAAAGACACCGCTGTCGATTCTTTCTGCCAACATAGATGTACTTGAAATGGAAATCGGGCAAAACAAATGGCTCTCGCAAATGAAGTTGCAAACAAAGCGCATGAACAAGTTGATCCATGAACTACTGTTACTTGCTAAAACAGAGGCCTTGGGTGTAAATGCAACGTTTACCAAATTTAACCTCAGCCATGTCATACTCAACACTGTGCTACCCTTCGAGGTGGTGGCCTTTGAGCATGGAAGGAATATTAAATATGATATTGCGGAGAACATATTGTATAAAGGTAATGAGCAAAGCATTAAAAAAATGATGGAAGCGCTTATAGATAATGCTGTGAAATATTCTTACAAAGGAAGTGCTATATCAGTAAAACTTTATGCAAAGGGAAATAAAAAAGTCATTGAAGTATGTAATAAAGGACAGGGCGTAACGGAAAAACAAAAGGGCAGGCTGTTTGACAAGTTTTACCGAACCGACGATTCGAGAGCAAGAGAAAAAGGTGGGTATGGTATCGGGCTTTCGTTAGTAAAGAGCATAGTAGATATGCATCGAGGTAAAATCAAAGCAGAGAGCAAAGAGAGCGAATATATTACCTTTAGAATCATTCTTACAGGCTGAAAAAACCAATACAAAGGAAATTTTTACGTTGTAATAAAGTGAAAAAGTTTTCTTATTGTTCAAGCTTTTTTCAAGGTAAATATACTATAGTATCATTGTTTCGACGATAGTATATTTAGAAAAGGGAGAAAAATAGAATGAAAAGAATTATATTTAAAAAGATGTCTGTATTAATGCTGATGACTATATTAATCTTAGGGCTTGTTTCATGTTCCATAATAAATTTCCCGGGAATTGGAGCAGTGACTTCTTATAAATTAGTAGATACAGGGCAAACAACATCTTATGACAACGATGGTGTAATGATTAGTCCCTCAGAAGGCGAAGACCTATATGGGCAGGATGCAGATTACGATGGTATAGAAGCATCCTTTACGGACAATGGAGACGGTACCGTAATAGACAATATAACGGGACTAATATGGCAGCAAATCCCGACAAGTGAAAAGATGAGCTGGGAAGAAGCAGAGGAGTATTGCGAAAACTTGGAATTGGATGGATATGATGATTGGCGCTTGCCAACAGTTAAAGAACTGTTTGCGATTGGCGATTTTGAAACCGGGTGGCCGTTTCTCGACACGAATTATTTTGAGTTTGCCGAGGCTTCGGAAATGTTGACGGGGGTTGATGGTGGGCCTCAAGGGAGCGTGGAAGATGGAGATCAGAGCGAAATGATGCCACCACCAAATATGGATAGTGAAGATCTGGGTTCTATCAGTAAATCGCAAGGGCAGTTTTGGACGAGTAACTTTTATTATGTCGGAACGACGCATGGTGGTGCTCCTACAGCCTTTGGAGTCAATCATGCAACCGGACATATCAAAGGATATCCTTCGGATGTGGGAGGTAACATGGGTAAATATGTCCGAGCAGTGAGAGGTGAATCCGTTGCGGAAAATAACTTTATTGACAATGGCGATGGTACAATCAGTGACCTTTCAACAGGATTGATGTGGATGGCCGATGACAACGGTGAAGGTGTCGAATGGGGAGATGCACTTGCGTATGCCGAAGGTTTGGAATATGCAAGATACGACGATTGGAAACTGCCGAATGTGAAAGAACTACAAAGTATTGTGGATTACTCCGGGGTATATCCGGCTATTGACGATACATATTTTAACTATACTGAGTTGGAAGAGAACGAAAATTACTATTACTGGACGAGTACCTCGGCGTATTTCAGTCCGGTATCGCCGGAAAATTATTACGCATGGTATGTTGCGTTTGGTTATGCGGTAGGTCCGGACGGGGAGGATACGCACGGTGCGGGCGCAGTTCGTTTTTCCGCTAAGTATGCGGACAGCAACGCAACTGCAGAAGGCGGAGATAACTTTATGAACTCTGTGAGGTGTGTGAGAATAATTGATTAAGCATATAGATAGCAATGCCCTCTGCTAAATGGGGATTGCTATGCCCTGCTAAATTTCAAGATTTGAGCAAGGAAAGCAATAAAATCAATTAAATAATAATATAGAAGAGAAGAGAGTGAATAATATGAAAAGAACGATAATATTTATAATTTTTATCATGATTTTTATGATGCTGGTTATAGGATACAATATAGCAGATAACACTGAAACGGTGAGTGGTTCTGCTGCAGATACTACAGAAACTCAAAGTGTCAGTATTGTTGATGAAGAAGGTCTAACCTCAATAATTGACGAATATGTTGCGCAAAGTATATTAACACAAGAGGAAGCGAAAATGTTAATACAATACATGCAAGATAACAAACCACAACAAGGTGTACCGCCATCAGGCGAAATGAAAGATCCGTTAAGCGGTGCGGTTTCCGAAGGTATTATTACACAAGAGCAGGCAAATATGATGGAAGAAAACCTTTCACCAGATAGGCAAAATATGAGGTTAGGCATGGGTGCTACTGAAATGCTCAGCGTCGAAGAAGCAAATGCTATTGAAGAACAGATATTAGCAGCGGTAGGGTACACTTCGGCAGTGGGTGGATATCCAATTGTAGATACCAATGTTACAGCCTTTTATAGTAACGATACGCAAATCATTGAGCCTTTAGAAGGTGAGGCATTTTACGGACAAGATGCAACCTACCAAGGCAATCAACCCAGTTATACAGATAACGGAGATGGAACGATTACAGATAATGTTACCGACCTGATGTGGCAGCAACACCCGGGTGAAAAAATAACTTGGGAAGAAGCCGTAGAGAAACTCAAAACCTTTAATCTGGCAGGTTATGATGATTGGCGTTTACCGACAATTAAGGAACTTTACTCTTTGGTTCAATTCAGTGGAAAAACAGGCATATCATCAGATACTTCTGTGCCCTATATGGATACTGATTATTTTGAGTTTAAATATGGTGATGCGGCAGGAGAACCTCGCTTTATCGATTCTCAAATGGCTACTAGTACAATTTATGATTCAACAACTTTAGATGGGCAAACGACAGTATTTGGCTATAATTTTGCAGATGGACGTATTAAAGGCTATGAAATTACGAAAGACTTTTATGTCTATTTTGTAAGAGGCAACACTAAGTATGGGCAGAATCAATTTATTGACAATGGTGATGGAACGATCACAGATGAATCAACTGGATTAATGTGGATGACATATGACAGTGGATATTATAAATCGGGTGATATACATGACGGTACCATGGATTGGAAAGATGCATTGGAATGGGCGGAAGACTTTGAGTTTGCAGGCTATGATGATTGGAAATTACCGGATGTAAAAGAACTTCAAAGTCTATTAGATTATACAAAGTCGCCCGATACAACGGACTCAGCGGCAATTGATGACATGTTTTATTGTATCCCGATAATAAATGCCTTTGGTGAAGATGACTATGGTTTTTATTGGTCAAGCACATCACATATTGACGGCATAAATCAATATGGTGCTGGTGCATATGTTGTTTTTGGCAAAGGGATGGGTGTTTTTAATAGTCAAGTTATAGATGCACATGGAGCAGGAAGCCAAAGAAGTGATCCGAAAACAGGAGAAAGAGAGGATTATCCGAGAGCAAATTTAAATGCTCCACAGGGAGATGAGCAGAGAGTATTTAATATGGTTCGTTTAGTTCGTATTGCTGATTAATAAAAATAACTCAAATTTTATAAGATTGTTCTAAAGTCAGAGATTTATAGTTTTGAAATTGAATAAATTCAAAATCATTAATATACTAATAGTTAATGTGAAAGAAATTTCCCTCAAAGACCCAGGCAATCTGAATGGTCTGTCCGTCATAGGCACTCAAATCTATCGTTACTGTTTCAGGCCAACATCACCTATAGGATAATTGACCAGCCTGAATCCACCCAAGTGGATCCATCGTCTGTAGAGACTGTATTTTCAGGGTATAGAAATACTAAAATGATTTACATAATGCTTGAAATTGAGTGTAGCAAATAACAGGGTCTATAATTGAAAAAAGAATTTCAAGTCTATAATTTAATAACTATAGAATAATCTAAAAACATCTGGATAGTCAAATCACTTTCTTTATGTTAAGAAGTAACAATATGGTCGGAGGAACATTTGTGGCTTAAGGGGGATACCAAAAGATTCCGTCTTTGTGGCTCGACTTGAACTGACGGATACTCCTCTAACCTCTCTTCCCCCAGTCCAGATGCTCTCATGTTTTCCGAAATGTTCAAACTAAAAAAGAATATCAACAGCCAGAAAGAAAAGGTATTTGTTAAAATAGAATACCTTTTCCTGTCACAAGCAGATCCTGATTGATGAAAAGGTAAGACTCAATAAAAATATGTTGAAAGGAGAAAAAATGAAAAGAATTATATTTGTGATACTTAGCGCTCTGATAATAGTTAGCCTTACCGGATACGGTGAAGAAAGTATGATCACATCAGAAGAAGTGACCACCGAAGATACTGCATCTGAAGTTACAGCGAACAGTGAGTATACTTATCCTATCGTCGATACCAACCAAGGTATCTGCTACAACAACAGCGAACTCATTGACTGCCCAAAATCTGGTGAAGCCTTCTATGGACAGGATGCACAATACACAGGAATTACCCCCAGCTACACAGACAACGGCGACGGCACTATCACTGACAACGTAACCGGTCTGCTTTGGACACAGGATCTGTCAGACTCATCCATTAGCTGGGAAGAAGCGGATGACTATTGTGACTCCCTGGAACTGGCGGGCTATGACGACTGGTACCTGCCTACGGCGAAAGAGTTGTGGTCCATCAGGGACTTTTCGCAGGGTTGGCCCTGGGTCGATACCGACTATTTTTACCTGGTTGGTGATGGTTCAGAACAACGTCAGCATCATTCATGGACGAGTAATCCCTACCTGGTCGAAAGCGAATATCAGAACGAGCAGGTACAAGGTGATCCCGCATTCATTGTCAACGACTGGACCGGACACATCAAAGCGATGAGCGGTAACAGATTCGTGCGTGCTGTCCGTGGCGATATATCCTACGGCACCAACGACTTTGTTGACAATGGCGACGGCACGGTTAACGACAATGCTACCGGTTTGATGTGGTCGCAGGACGACAACGGCGAGGCAATAAACTGGGAAACTGCTTTAGCCTATGCTGAAGACTCCACCTATGCCGGCTATAATGACTGGCGTCTGCCCAATGTCAAAGAATTGCAGAGCATTGCTGATTACTCCGGTGTCTTCTCGGCTATAAATACATCCGTGTTCAATCCAACAAAGCTCACGAATATAAAGGGTCAGACCGATTATCCGTTTTACTGGTCGAGTACGTCCAATCCAGTAGAAGGTAGTGATGGCGAAGTAGATAGTGGTTCTGTTTATGCCTGGGTACTGGCTGCAGGCTATAACACAGACCCTGATGGTTACGACCTACATGGAGCAGGCTCAGTCGTTTTCACCCCTAAATCGGAAGAGAATTTTACAGAAAGGGATCCCGAAATTCACCGTTACAACTATGTGCTCCTGGTGCGCGGCGGTAATGTGACCGAAACGCCGGAAGGTGATCCAACCACTGTCAATTCCGATAGGGTTGTTGTATTTGAGGACGGTATCACGAATATGCCGGAAAATGGCGAGGGTAGACCACATAGACCAGGTAGCCCTGAGCAAGGGGGTCCGGGTAGACCAGAAAACTCAGGTGGACAGCCAATGTTTGATACAGCTGCCGCTGTAGAACAGTTAGGTGTATCAGAAGAAGCACTTATTGATGCATTGGGTGACCCCAATCAAGGACCGCCGGACTTTGCCGCAGCTGCTGAAATACTTGGTATTACGGAGGCAGATCTACTGGACGCATTGGGAATAACCATAGAAGAGTAGACGTTGGTTTGTCGAGTAGATGAGTATCTCTCAACCTTAGGAACGGCTTTGTATTCCCTGTTTGCTTCCTGTTTCCTTAATGGAAGTGTCACAATATTTGTTCCGTAG
>Ga0208905_1001294_pt1 | contig 12617 bp, 11 predicted proteins | sample AntAceMetag02UKS_FD_184776 | JGI IMG/M metagenome (GOLD analysis project Ga0208905, IMG submission 184776) | Saline lake microbial communities from Ace Lake, Antarctica - Antarctic Ace Lake Metagenome 02UKS (SPAdes) (version 2) | ecosystem: Environmental > Aquatic > Non-marine Saline and...
GAAAAATATTTCAGACATATTTGAATCATAATGTTGGCCTGTGTGAACTATAATTTCTTTTATTTCTGGGCATTCTTGTAAATTCTTGCTAAAACTTGCTGCTTTAATAAATTGAGGCCTTGCACCTATAATTGTTAATATTTTTTTCATTTTAATCATTCATAAAGCTTAAATTAAGTAAAATCGCATTTTTAATGCAAATCCCATAAAATCACCAAAATCACATATTATTTATAACTATTACGAATTAATAATCTATACTATTTAAAATCATCTAAATCATAATAATATATACTACCTACTTTTAAATAGTTACTAACATTTATATATAATATTAACAAATAACCCTTTATGGTAGTTAATACTATAAAAACAGGGGTGGATGACCTTCTTAATTTATTAAAGGGCTATGATAAAATCCCTTTGCAGGATGCAGCTGCAAAGCTCAATATTCCCTTAAAGATACTTCAAACTTGGGTTGATTTTTTAGTAGAAGAAAAGGTTATAAGTGTTGAATATAAGTTTACTCAGCCATATATTTATATTAACAGAGTTGAAGAAGAGAAAAAACAAGAAAAACATCTTGCTTCACTAGAAGAAATAAAAAATGATTTCTTTGAAAGAGCTAAAAAAAAGAATTTCTCACAAGAACAGATTGAATTATTATGGAAAAGAAAGTTAAATATTGAAATAATTAGGCATAAAGATTATTTTTTTAGATATGCAGGGGTTAAGAAATTAAATAATATTGAATTATTATGGAAAGAGTTTTGTGAAAAGATTAAAGGTGAAATCTAATGGATTTGTCATTATTCTTAAAAAATAGGGTGATTGAGTTTATTGATAATATAATGACTTCAAAAGAAGAATCAAATCCTAAAATTAGAGATGAAGAATATAATTTATTAGATTCAAACAAAGATTATGAAGAAGAAATTAAAAAACACATAACAAAAGGAGAATTTGTTAGTGCTAAAAGAGTGTATAGAGAATTATTAGAAAAGTTTGAACAAAAACTTGAAAGAGATGTTGCAATAAGATTGCTAACAATTTTGAATAGGGTTACAGATTTAATAAAAACTCACATTAGAAAAGATAGTGAAGGAAAAATATTTGAAAATGAATTTGAAAAATATAAAGAGATAATTAATAATAATGATATTCTTCCAAAAGAGATTAAGGGAGAAAAATCAAATGTTGAATTCTTTAAAGATCAAGGTGGTTCGTCTTTAAATGATGAAGAAGAGTATGAAGAACCAATAGAAAAACAAGAAGAGATAAAAGCAGATGTGAAAGAAGAAACTCATTCTAATCAGAATGAACTATCTGCAAAAAACCCTTATCTACAAACATTGAAAATGCAGATTAAAACAAAAATAAGACAAATAAATGGCTCATTGATTAGTGAGGATTTAAGTGAAGCTCAAAAGGAATATAATGAGCTAAAGATATTATTTCAAAAATATCCTTCTGATCTTTATGAAGAAAAAATTGAACTTTACTCAGATGTGTTATCTGCAAATTTTAGTATTCATCAATTAGAAGAATATCTTAAAAAAGTCAAAAATATTAATAAGGGTAATGAGTTATTAGAGGAAAAACACAGGGAATTACTTAATGCTCAAGCAAGAAGATTTGAGATAGAAAAAAAGAGATTAGATTTTGAAATAGAAGATATGAAAAATAATCTAAATAAAAAAGAAACATTAAAGAATGTTGTCAAAACAAACTTTGATAAAGCTCCAGATCTGGATGTTGATAGAATAAAAGAATTAGCAAAAATTGATAGATTACAACATGATATGGGTTTGTTGAGATCAAAAAGGCATTTAATAAAAAAAGCAGAAAAACCACAAAAGATAAAAATAGACGATAATGAAAAATCACCAATTGCTAACACAGAATTAATAAAAAAATTATATTCAAAAGGATTAAAGAATTTATTTAGAAATGAAAAAGAGAAAGCTAAAAATTATTTTGAAAAGATATTAAATATTAATCCATTTTATAAACCTGCAATCATAAGGTTAGAACAAATAAAAGCAAAAACATAGGGGTGAGCTATGGGAAAACTTGAAAAAAGAGAATTTAATAAATCAGATGTATTGGATACTTATTCTCTTAATGTAAATAATATTATAACAGAAATTAATATTGTTAATGATGAATCAAGACCGGTTCCTCAATATGTTATTTCTATTTCTAATATTAGTGAAACAACAAAATTAATTCTTGAAAAAATTAGACAAAGATTTATCTCAAAAATGTCTGTGGAAACTCTTGAAGCTGTTCAAGAAGGAAAAGATTACAATATTAAAGATAGATTTAAAGATGAGATAAGAGAATTAGTTAATAAAAATTTTCCCAATATTGACTCTAAAACAGTTGACATGCTTACCAATTATTTAATAGAAGAAAATCTTGGTCTTGGAAAAATAGAAATTATGCTTAAAGATCCAAGACTTGAAGAAATTGTTATTAATAATCATGAAAATGTTATCTGGGTTTATCATAGAAAATATGGCTGGCTTGAAACAAATGTCCATATTTATACTGAAGCAAGAATAAGGCATTATGCAACAATGATTGGAAGAGAAGTAGGAAAAGAAATAACCAATCTTAATCCATTAATGGATGCACATTTACTAACAGGAGACAGAGTTAATGCCACACTAAACCCAATTTCAAGTAATGGAAATACCATAACAATTAGAAAGTTTTCAAAAGATCCCTGGACTATTACAAAATTTATTAAAAATAATGTTCTTACAATTGAAGCAGCTGCATTGATATGGTTAGCAATAGAAAATGAATTATCAATGCTTATTGCTGGAGGAACTGGTTCTGGTAAAACATCTATGTTAAATGTTATATCTAATTTTTTCCCACCAAATCAAAGAATCATTTCCATAGAAGATACTCGAGAGTTGGTTCTGCCAAAATCATTACATTGGGTTCCTATGGAAACAAGACTTCCTAATCCAGAAGGAAAAGGCGGCATCACAATGCTTGATCTTGTTGTTAATTCATTAAGAATGAGACCAGACAGGATCATTATGGGAGAAATAAGAAGAAAAGAAGAAGCACAAGTTCTTATGGAAGCAATGCATACTGGGCATTCAGTTTATGGGACCATCCACGCTAATAATGCAGAAGAAACAATTATAAGATTAACAAATCCACCCATTGATTTACCAAAGCCAATGTTGGGAACTATATCTATGATTCTTGTTCAAAACAGAAATAGAAGAACAGGAAAAAGAAGAACATTACAAATAGCTGAAGTTTTACCAAATGGTGATGCAAATATTTTAATGCAGTACGATGTTCATAAAGATAAATTAAAAAAAATAAAACAATCAAAAGTGCTTATTGAAAGATTAAAGTTATACACAGGAATGAGTGGGGATGATTTAGACAAAGATTTGCAAAAGAAAGTAAAAGTCCTAAAATGGTTAATAAAAAATAATATTGAAAATGTGGACGATGTTGGTGCAATAATGTCCAAATATTATAGGGGAAAACTTAAAATAGTTTAATTCTAAAATGAGATTAGTAGAATATTTAATGCATAAAAATCCTAAATTAAGAAAGAAGTTAGAGATAGCTAAAATAAATAAAACTCCTGAAATATACATGTCAGACGTTCTTAAAAAAACAGTGATTAATTCAATTTTGGTAATAGTTGTTATTTTTCTGCTTTTTAATAAAAATCCAAATTTTCTTATTATTTTAATTTTTGGTTCAGTATTTATTACACTATTTTTATACTCAATGAATTTAAGAAGAGTTGATACAGCAATTATAAAAAGAGGAAAGGATATTGATAAGGAAGTTCTTTTTGCAGGAAGATATTTATTGATAAAATTAAATAGTGGTCAGCCACTAATTAATGCAATTATTGATGCATCAAAATCATTTGGCGTTGCAAACAAATACTTTAAAGAAATAGTTAAAGATATAGAGTTGGGAACACCTTTAGAAGAAGCGCTTGATAAAGCAGCAAGATACAGTGCATCTAAAAGATTTAAAAAAATATTGTATAATCTTAACAACGCAATTAAGATAGGTATTGATGTTACAAAAACTCTGGGTTCAATCCTAGATGAAATTGCAGAAGAACAATTAATAGAAATACAAAGATATGGTAAAAAACTTAACAGCATGACAATGTTTTATATGCTCATAGGAATAATACTACCTTCGTTAGGAATGACAATGGCAGTTGTTATACTAAGTTTATTACCGAATACAGGATCATTAGCAAATGCAATCTTTTGGGTTTTTGGTGTATTAGTTATTATTATTCAATTTGTATTTGTTTTCATGTTTAAAGGAGCAAGACCTAATGTTAATATTTAAGAGGAACAAATGAAAGACATAAGAATATTTTCAGTTTTTGGTAAAGCATTTATACCTAAAAAACTAATACCTGTTATAGCTCAACAATTTTATAGAGCTGGAATAAATGGGGTTCCATACACTTTGTTTGGAATGTTATTTTATCTTACATTAATAATCACTTATTTTATTTATTTCCCAACTGTTTACACTACTATTAATAATTATGTTCCGATATTATTTTTATTTTCTACTTTTTTAGTTTGGGTTATTATTCCTTTATTATTATCCGTAGTAATAATGTTAGGTATTTATTTTTACTTAGATATAAAAGTCTTTAATAGAGCTAAGAATATGGAAGAAAAACTAGCAGATTACCTAACATTTGTTTCAACAAATCTAAAAGGAGGAATGTCTTTTGAAAACTCTTTATGGTCTGCAATAAGACCTGAATTTGGATTATTGGCAGAAGAAATGGGGCTTGTTTCAAAAAAAGTAATGACTGGTGGTGATTTAATAGAATCTTTAAGTGATTTTGCAAAAAAGTATCCTTCACCAATACTAAGAAGATCAATGAATCTTATAACAAGTGAAATTGAAAGTGGAGGAAAAATAACTGAAATAATGGATAGAGTAATAGAAGACTTGAAAAAAACAAGATTACTAAAACAAGAAATGGCAGCATCAACTTTAACTTATGTAATTTTTATTTCAGCAATAGTCATTGTCATAGCTCCTGTCCTATTTGCATTATCTTTTCAATTATTACAAGTAATGGTTGGATTTATGGGAAGATTTGCAGGATTAAACATTCCAAATATGGCAATATCAATATCTGGAGAAAATACTATTGACCCCCAAAATTTTAAAACATTTTCATTTTTTGCAATAGGAATAATATCTGTTTTTGCTTCTATGATAATTTCTATAATAAATAAAGGTGATATAAAATCAGGTCTTAAATACATCCCTGTATTCTTAACTGCATCAATAATAGCCTATATTGTTGCAATGAACATGTTATCTGGAGTGTTTGCAGGATTAGTAATTTAATTAAAATTGAGAATAATAATCATAAATTTTTTAAACAAATTAATATATAATCTATATATATGAAAAAAAGTTATATTATGTTAAGTGTTGTTGTATTAGTTTTAGTTATTTCTTCTTATTTATTGCATTTCTCTAATAATGAAGTTTCTGTAAGTAACAGTATTTCTGGGAATAACTTATTAACAGGATTTGCAGGATTAAATTATGACGAGCTTGTAGCAGGCGATTCTGAAAGTTGCTTTGTTTATGGTATTGATTGCCCTGATGATGCAGAGGAATTATTTAGAGTTAATGATGATTTTTTCAGTGTAGGTGGGGGTCATGTTGCAGAAGTTGATAATGATGATTTTCAATTAAGAATGTGCTGTAGGAACATCTTAGGCCCGGACAATGGTGGAGATAGAGATTTTTCTCTATTTTATACTGGTACTGATCCTAGTAATGGGAATGCAGAGAACACTAAAGTTTATGGTAGTCATATTTTTGCTAATAATGTAGCTAATTCTGGAGATTTTTTTGCATTAGAAACAAGAATGGGCAATTATATAGAATATGTAGCAGGAGAATGTCCTATAGGGTGGAATTGCATAGCAAAAGCATCACCATTAGATACAGAAGGCTATGACTTCTACAACAGCCACATTTGGGACTGCAACAGAACATTTGATGCAGTTGATATGGTATCAATATGCTATAAGCCTGAGCAACAGACAGACTGCATAAGTTATGGAGGGGTATGCACAGAACCAGGATACATCATGATAGAGGGAGAATTAGTTTATTGCAGTTTTGGAATAGATGATTTGCAAGACCCAGATGATGAAGAAGGTGGATGTTGTTACCCTGGTGAAATTTATGATGATTTTTTAGGCCAATGTGTAGAAACTGAAGAATGTGGATTTGATATACCTAATGATAAAACAAAATGCTATCTGGATGAAATTGATGAAAATGGTCGGCCTATTAAACTTTTTGAAAAGGAATATTTTGATCAACCTGCTTGTGTAAAATGGGATCTTCAACAATCTTGTTGTTGGAATATAGAAAGATTTGGTGATTTTGGTAATTATTATTGTGATCTTTCTTCTCTTACTTGGACTGAAAATATGAATGTGGGTGGCTGATTAATTTTTTTATCTTATTAAGATTTAATGCTTTAATTTTTTCTTTATTAATATTATTTTTTGTTTTTAATTCTAATGCATTAGTAGGATACTTAATGAGGATAGCACCTTTTGGAACTTCATCTACAATTTCATTTTTATCATAAATCATACCTTCTAGGGCATAACCTTCTAATTTAGTAATGCGAACTTTTTTATTATTAATAAAAGTTTCATAATTAAGTCTTACTTCAGTATAAACATTATCATTATTCTCTTTACCAAAATAACTTGGGTCTTCATCAAAGGGGAGATTACCCAATTCCCGGCTATATATTCTTACCCCCCAAGCCAGATCATTATTAGTTGGGACTGAAGAAGTGCCACACCCACCCCCATTTTCACAAAAAATGGTTTCAGGAAAATATTGACCATAAGAAGGGTCTCTTAAATCTTGCCTAACCCCAAAAGTTTGAAAAATCTCTTGAGAATATGTGCTTTGCCCAGTATATTGATCTTTTAAATAAACTCCCCCCCTTATTATTATTAACCCATTTGTTTGATCATATGAAACACCATTTAATCCTGCAGCAGGAATGGCTGGATTCCACATTATGACATCATATCCTAGATCATGATTTCCTGCATGATCATAACATATTGGATCTACTATTAATTCATCATTATTTTGCATTGGATTTGATAAGTTAAGTGTGAATTCATCTGCGTATTCTAAAGAATTATACACTTTTTGTATGTCTGCAATTAAAGGGGTATACCCAAAATTTCCACTTGTGTCTATGCAGAAGATTGGTGTGGTTTCCCATCTTACCATTGCTTGCCCCCCTGTTCGGAATCTGACAGTTTCATTGAATCCGTATTCATAAGGATCACCACCAAATCCTGCTTCATATTGATATGGAATTATGGTAAATTTATATTCAAAATCATTATCAAAGTCTATGTATCTTAAACTTTCATAATAATTATCTATAGAAATATTTATTTTTGCATTTTCACTATTACTATAAAATGCCATAAATTGTTCATCTTCTTGTTTAATATTTATTGCATTCGGACTTATTATATTAAAATTGGTTATAGGTTCATGAGAATACAAATCAGCCACATTACCAAGTAAAGCCTTATACACCGGCACATAAGAATAAGTATACTCTCTTTCATTACTATGCACTCCATCATCTGCTTTTATCGTGAATGTAACAGTATTATCCTGATGATAATCCATGTTGAGTGCAGGCAAAAAATCAACAATCAATTCATTACCAACAACTTCTATACTAGCATCAACTGCACTCCACACTTCATCAGTTATTGTGATGTCTAGTTCATCAAAATTATTATCATAATCTGTTATGTAATCCTCAAGATTAACAATTATTTCATGATCATTATCTTCATTAGTTTCTAACCCATCTGGCAAATCAATTAATGGAGTTCCATCACTCACAACAAACTGCAATTCAACATTATGCCTTAAAGAAAAATTCCTCACAAAAGTCATAGAAATAAAATCATAAACACCCAAAGCACTCAAATCATAATTAAAAATCATAACAGGAAACAAAAAAGAAGGATTCTTAGCAGCATTACCAGTAACCCTTGTGGTAGTTTCCTTAATTGGAACTCTTTCAGCATTATTCGGACCAACACCCTCAGTCAAATTCTCATAATTCTGCTGCACCATTTCCCAAATACGAGCATCAACCTCTAATAATAAGTAGCCATTAGAATCAGTAACACCCTTATAATTAAAATAATCATTATAAGTTGCATACATAGAAACATTAGCATCCACAACAGGATTACCAAGAGGATCAACAACATTAATCCCCAAATCCCTCATAGGACCAGCAAAAACACAACTAGAAAGAACAATAAACATAACTAACAACATAAATATCTTCATAACATATGTAAAATAAAACTTATTTATATAATTTACTTAAAAATTTATAAAAACCTTTAATTATATTGAAAATATGAAAAAACAATTAAGAAATAAAGAAATAAGAACTTTAAAAGAGTATATAAAGGAAGAATTTCTGAACAATGGAAAAGTTGAAAGGGTTGAGGACAGCGAAGGGTCTTTTATTTTAATAAATAAAGAACCTACCTTATTTTTATATGATAATAATTGGGTTTGTACTTTAAAAGCAATAATTAAACAAATTAATATTAATAATTACAAAGAAGTTATTGTTGACAAAGGTGCAATAAGATTTGTCACAGGAGGAGCAGATATTATGCAGCCAGGAATAATTAAGATTGATTTAGCAATAAAAGAAAAAGAAATTATTCTCATAAGAGAAGAAACACATAATAAACCTTTGGCTATTGGTTACTCTTTATGTTCAGGTGAAGAAATGCAAGAAATGAGTTCTGGCAAAGTTATTAAGAATCTGCATTATGTATCTGATACTATATGGAATAAATAATTACTCATACAAATTCTTCAATCTTCTGGTTTTGGGAAGGAAATTATGCAGCTTGTTCTGCTTAATCAATCCACAACCAAGAAAATCTTGCTTATATTTAAGCAGATAATAACCATCATCTAATTTAGACATGTCAAAATCAAAGCCTTTAAGCCAATTCTCTGCTTGATTATGGTCAAGCTCAAATATATTCTTGGTTGCATAAGGACCTAAGAACTGGGTTCCTTCTAAACTTAATCTTAAAGAATCATCTTTATTTATTGTTGCAAAATACATTCCTGCTTTTTCTGTTCTTGGAATATAAAATTTTTCTGTTCTTTCAGATTTAGTTGTTATAAAAACCTTCTTTTTACTATTTTTCACAAACAAATATTTTTTAAGAAATTTGGTATCTTTTAAGCCAAATTGAGATTCTAATCTTTTTAATATGATTTTTAATTCCTTAGAATTTATTTCTTGCAAATTTAACATTTTATACTTTTTTTGCTCTACCTTTTTTTATAAGAATATTTGCAATTATTTCTGGCACTTCTGCAATCTGCCCTTTTTCAAAAGGACCTAATATCTCTTTGGTTGGACCATAAAACTTTGTCATCTCACTTAAAAATTCCAATTTAATAACACTATAATCCTCTTTAATCGTTTCTTTTACTTCTTTTTCTTGAACAATTTTTGGTTCCTTAACTTCTTCAGTTTCAGGTTTTTGTTCTTGTTCCGGAATTTGCTTTGGAATCTCAACAGGTTTATCTTCAATATCCTTAGATTGGTGAGAATCATAATCTTTAACAACTGAAGATTCTACTTCATACTTAAAATTTCGAAACAATTCTACACATTTATTAAAAAATTCTTCTTCTTTTTTGGTGAATAAATCATTATTAATTATTGTCCCAGGAATTCTTGCTCTGGTAAGCCCCAAAAGAATAATTTTCTTTTGCCTCCTGTCCATAACATCTCGGGCAATCTTTCTTAAGTTTTTTACTTCAATTTTTTCTTTTTCAAAATCAGTATTAGTAACAAGTGAAGTTTGAGATTGCTTTTCTTGGATAAGCTTCTCTCTTTTATTAAGATTAGAAAAAATATTCTTATAAAAATCTTTATCTATTGATTGTAGATCTTCTCTTGTTTTTTCTCTTCTGAGAAGGTCAAATAAGTATTCATAGCTTATATTTTCCCCTAAATCTCCCATACATAATGTTAAATCTGTATTGTTTTTAAAACTTTCTATAAATGGAAATTTGAACCAATATAACAAAAATCCAAAATTTTTGAAATTAAAGATATTCTCAAATATCTTGCAAATGACAATATTTAAAAATAAAGGAATTTATGCAAAAATTATGGGCAGGGGAAGATTATTAATGTTTGCAAATCGTTCAGGAGAATATTTTGCAACTGAAGTTATAAAACATATAAATAATATTTCTAAAGAAAAAATAGAATTAGGTAAATTAAAAACAGTAGATTTTGCAAATGGGGAATTAAAACCAATGCTTAAAGAATCAGTCAGAGGAGCAGATGTTTACCTTATTCAATGTTGTTTTGATCCTCAAAGTAAAAGAAGTGTTCATGATAATTTCTTTGAAATGTGTGCCACAGTAGATGCTCTAACAAGAGCAGGTGCAAGAAATATAACGCTTATAATGCCACATCATCCTTTTTTAAGACAAGATCATCAATTAAGAAGAGAACCAATAACAGCAAGATTAGCTACTGATTTTATAACAATAAGTGGTGCAGATTCAGTTATAACAACAGAGATGCATCAAAAACAAATAGAAGGTTTTTATAAAAAAACAAAGATTGATAATCTAAAAACAGCAAAGTTTTTAGCAGATTATATAAAAAAAGAGTATGACATAAAAGACACAATTATTCTTGCTCCAGATGCAGGTGCTGCAAAAAAAGCACAGGACTTTGCAGGATATCTTGAATTAGAAATTGCTCAGGGATTTAAAATCAGAAACTATGAAGGAGTCAATGATGTAACAAAATTAGAAATAGTGGGTAATATCAAAGATAAAAATGTTATTATACCTGATGATATGATTGATACAGCAGGAACTTGCTTAAAAATTTATAAAAGATTAAAAGAGTTGGGTGCTAAAAAAATAATGTTCTGTTGCACTCATGCATTATTGAACAATCCAGCAATAGACAGGATTCAACAGATGAATGCAGACCTAATATGCACTGATAGTATATGGCATGGAAAAGAGTTTTATAAACAAAATAAGAATATAAAAGTTGTAAGTTTAGCGGGATTATATGCAAAAGTAATTTATCATGTTAATAAAGATATTGGTGTTAGTTCATTATATAATTAATTATTATTAAAAAATTTAGGAACTAATCTACTTCTATATTGCAATGTATAACTTGTTTTTTTACTTAATTCATTTAATGAATCTAAACAAGATAATTTATTTGGTTCTGGATAGGTTATTAAATATAATTCCAAAGAATTATTCTTATTATAAATATCACTTGGTCTTAAAGATATAGGATTTGATTCATTAAAATCAAGACCACCCCAGGGTGCAGGAGCAAAGTTTATTTCACTTGGTGGAATCCAAGTACATTTTTTGCCTATACCAAAAATTATTCCTCCTCCACATTTTTTTTCACATTCTTTAGGAATGGTAACTCCAGAATTATCAAGATACATAATATCAATAGCATATTTACCTGGAACTAAATCTATTTGTTCTGAATTATTTGCTTCCAGGGTTGTAAAAACTAAGTAAGGAGAATTTATCCCTCCTTGATCAATAAGAGTCATTCTTATTATTGCAGATTCATTTTCTGTTAAATCATAAGAATTATTATCAAGAGTTACTCCTTTTATATAATCTTTAACAAAGTTATCCTCTATCTTATATAATAAAGGAATTTTATTAATGGAAACATTTTTTGTTTCTACAGGGTATAAGCCCACAGAACCAATATTATCTGATTGATCTTTTATAGTTGAAAGTTTAACTCTTTCTGTTTTATATCCTATCTTTTCAAGAGAAACATAACCATTCAAACAAAGAGGCATCTTACTATTAAAATACCCTTCTGAATATACAGAATCTGATTTTCCAAGAGCACATTCAGCATATGTCCCACAACCATAGCTAACAAGAACATCATTTAAACCTTTACCAGTTACTTTATCATAAACAAATAAACTTATGTTCCCAGATAATCTATGTTGGGGATTACAAAACATGTTTTGTATAGCTTTATTTCCTGGCTTATAATCTGGATCAACAGGTGCTTCTGTTGTGTCTGTATCAATAAATTTAACATTAATATTGTTTGTGTCCCATTCAATTGGCCCATTATCTAATAAATAATCATTGACTAATTTATTTTTTCTAATATTAATCTCTAAAGCAAAAAAGAAATTCATTTCATTATTTTTATTATTTACATCAAAATTTTTTACTTCAACAATTAAAGGATAACTAATATCATAAAAGAACCTATAATAATTTGATTGGCCTTTTGGTAAGAACACATTATCAATATTATCTTTGAACTCGTATGGCATTATTCTTTCACCATCATGAGGCCATACTTCAACATATATGGGGTGATTAAGATAATTCATAGATACAGAATAATTTTTCATTTCAACACTATCATGAGGATAAATCGGCATTATGCCCTG
>Ga0208905_1001295_pt1 | contig 12616 bp, 12 predicted proteins | sample AntAceMetag02UKS_FD_184776 | JGI IMG/M metagenome (GOLD analysis project Ga0208905, IMG submission 184776) | Saline lake microbial communities from Ace Lake, Antarctica - Antarctic Ace Lake Metagenome 02UKS (SPAdes) (version 2) | ecosystem: Environmental > Aquatic > Non-marine Saline and...
TGTATTGAATTGTTTATAGAGGTATTTGATCTCTTCAAGTTTTGAAAGGAGATCTGTGGTAAGAAATTCAGTTTTGTATTTTAAGACGCCGAGCTCTCCAACTTTTTTTGCTGCCTTACGTTCAAGTTCAAAGCCATATTTTTTACGGAACTCATCGATTTCTGCGTATGTCGGGGTCTTTTCTGAACAGAGATATTTCCGGACCTTTCCTTTTTTGTCTCCAACACGGACATCTTTTACGAGGTAATACCGCTCCTTTGAATTTTTAGGGTAGGATACTTCTACACGGTATGGTTTTTCACTCACAATTATTCATAGAGATGGCAAATATATGAATCTTTGTGTTTTTGCCATCTTCGGAAAATTCACCACCTTCAAAAATGAGAATCAAAAAAGAAATGCGGATTTCAAAAGAACCCGCGTCCGTACCACCATTATGGTCGTTGCCCCTGAGGCCGAAGAACGGCAGTACAGGAGTAGAAATGGTGGGAACTGAAACCGGCAGAAAAAAGAATGTATGTTTTAGAGCGGGAGTCCCAGCAGTGAAAAGACACCCATCATCTTCAGGCCCATATAGATCATAACGATGATAAATATCAGTTTCAGCTGTTTTGCCGGCAGTTTGTGGGCGATGCGGACGCCGACCTGTGCCATGACGATGCTGGTACAGGCAAGAAGTGCCCACTGTAACAGATTCACATAACCGAGTGAATACGGGGGCAGTCCGGCTACGCCCCATCCGTTGATGATGTAGGCGATGGTCCCGCCGAGTGCGGTAAAGATCATAAGTCCGGTGGAGGTGCCGACGGCATTGTGCATTTTAAAGTGCAGGGCGAGAACCATTACCGGAATGAGAACCACACCGCCACCGATGCCGATAATGCCGGTGAGTATGCCGATTGGAATCCCCCAGAGCAGGTAGGTGAACAGGTCGTCTACGGGTTTTTTCTCTTCTGTCGGTGATTTTGCGGTGAGCATCCGGATGGCACTTAACAGAATGACCAGCCCGAAGATCATCGGGAGGTAGGTTCCCGGAATCAGGGTTGCGATGTATCCGCCGAGAATAGCGCCAAAAAACCCGGCTATACCCATAGATATTACAGCATTCCATACCACGACACCTTTTTTGTTATGGCCATAGGCGCCGGAAATGGCCGTTGGCAGCACGACGGCAAGGTTTGTTCCAAAGGCGATGAGTATTGCTGTGCCGGGGTCGATGCCCATTGAGGTAAGTACCCAGTACTGAACCGGGATCATGATGAAACAACCGCCGACGCCGAGAAGTCCTCCGGCTAAACCGACGATGATGCCCGTGATTAAAAGTGCAACGATGTAGATGAGTTCCAGTGCCATTTTTTATTGGTTCTCCTGTTCAACAATTCCTGAAATCACTTGGTGTCGATTTCTCTTAATGTTTCTGGATGTACACCCTTTGTCAGAAAAGCAGTTTGAATGAATGCAGTTTCACCGGCAGACGGATCCCCGGTTGTCAGATTATCGGACCAGAGGTTTTCTGCGGTAAAGAGTATCGGATTTCTATACAGTCTGAATTTAAGTAGTTCAGAGATATTTTTTTAATTCTGAAATTGACGGTGCAACTCTGCCTTTCAGTGCCCCGAGGATTAATGGATTGTCAAGATTATCCATCAGACTTCGTGAATCTGTTTTTAAACCGATACACTCTTTGTTTAATGAATAGGCAATGCCCAGCTCAACACAGGCGCCTTCATCAGGGACACGACCATCGAAAATGAAAAGAAGAATGTCTGATTTTTTAATCTCATCAACATCAGTATCAAAGATTTTCTGTACGGCATCATATTTCGAACCGCCGTTCACAAGTAATTCTGCTAGTACATGACCATCCCGTTGGGGTAAAAAAGTAATAAATCCAAGATGTTCCAAATAATTATTAATCGTTATATTGAAGTCTAATTCTGATTGGCAGAATAATGGCCCGGCGATATAAATTCTTTTTTGCATGACAATTCTCTCTTCTCTTTGGGAAATAATGTTGTTATATTTTTTTAGATTACTTGTCTGCCATACTGGATCTTAAATCTCTGAAAAGTATTGCCGGATTATCTTTTACTTCTATATATATCATTTTCTCGGTCCCGGTTTAACCTGTTTGTTATCCCATACTGCTCATATACATTCCCGCCGCCTTCGCTCTCTCGGTGAAAATAATACTACTGGTCTCCCGTCACATCCACGCTCAGGTTCCCTCCCATCGAAGAATCATAATGGTGTGGTGATTGTGTCAGAGGTGTTTGCTTTTTGGTTATAATCCGGGGAATTGCTGAATATAAATCTGTATTATTGAGAAATCTCTTATTAAAACGGGCAATTAAAAATATTACAATAAAATATCATGTCTAAACGATATCTATTTTTAAAATAATATATTCTTTAATGGTTATAATTTGAAGATATAACCTTTTGACCATATATTTAACTAATATCATCTCATAAGATAATATATTGTTAAAGATAGATATTTTGTAACTGTTTCTGTTACTGATTAAAAGTTAGGAAAGAAAAATGGCAAAAAACTTGTATGCAGTTTTAACGGGTGATCTTGTAGATTACTCAAAACTGGAAGAGACTGAGCGAGCCTCGTACGTAAACAATCTCAGGAAAATACTGATTGAACTTGGATCGAAAAATCTTGTATTTGAGATTTTCCGGGGAGACAGTTTTCAGGCGGTTTTACCTTCATCGCGTGATGCTCTTAAGGTTGCGTTAATTATCCGCTCATATGTGATCTCACGTCGATTCGATTCAGGCAGGAAAATAAAGCCGGATGTAAGAATAGCCATCGGTGTCGGGAACATCGAAAATTATAATAAAAATAACATAAGCAGCTGTGACGGTGAAGCATTCAGGAATTCCGGACCCGAACTTGACAGGATGGATAAAAAAAGACAACGACTGGCTATAAAAACAAACTGGTCTGATGAGAACAGAGAATTGAAAACAGAATGCGTTCTCTTAGATGCAATTACTGCCAGATGGACCAGTATTCAGGCTGAAACGATATATTATGCATTGTTAGGGAAAACCCAAAGCGATATCGGTGGATTATTAAATATTAGTCAGAGCAATGTGTCATCAAGGCTCACTGCTGCGAATTTTAATGCAGTAGCGGTAATGATGAACAGATATACAGAAATAATAGATGGCGGGGTAGTCCATATTTTTCTGGATGAAATGAATACAGGTGATGCAGGATCGGTGTTAGAATGTCTTGTCAAACGTCACCCGGATTCTCCCACATTCCATCGTGAATATGGCTCCTATCTGAGTGGAAAAGGAAAACACAGGGAAGCAGCTGCCGAGCACCGCAGGGCCCTTGATGAAGACCCGGATGATGATGATACCAGAACGGATCTTATTTATGAGTATATGGAATCAGGCGATCTTTCACAAGCGGAAGAAGAATGCGAAAATATTCTTCAGATAACGGAAGACAGTGTGCCAGCATTATTTGCCCTCGGTGAGATCAACGAAAAGAAAGGTAATTTGCCTGAAGCTGAAGAATATTTCAGAAAAGCCTCTATCCATGCAGAGGATGATGATCTCAATCCGAAAAAGGGACTGATAAATGTTTTATTTAAGCGAAAGAAATTCGAAGAAGCTGAGGAGGAGGCAGAAACGTTTTTGAAATTCCATCCATTTGATACTGATATTATAGAGTCTATGTATCTCCTTCAGATTCTAAAAGGAGAGAACGAAAAAGCGAAAAATTATGTCTTAAAAGGGATTGAATCTCTGAAAAACGAAATGGAAATCTCCGGGGAAAATACTGAACTGTTATTCGATTCAGCCAATCTGAATTATCTGGTAGATAGATATCCAGAAGCCGAAATTATTCTTTTAGATATAATTGAGAAAGAACCGGATTATGGGGATGCTCATAGTCTTCTTGCAAGAATATATTCTCTCAGAGGAGATCAATCAAAAGCTGAAACAGAGATTGGGATAGCAATTGACCTTGATCCTAAAAATCCAATAAACTATTTTTTTAAAGGATTAATCCTTCAAAAGATTAAAAGGCATCAGGATGCGAAAAAATATTTCGAAAAATCAATGAAGATGAATCCAGATGAGCCGTTGGCATATTTTTCGCTGGGACTTTCTGAATATGCTCTTGGAAACCCAGATGAGGCAGGTATTCTGTTTAAAAAGGCTCATAGTTTTTTCTCTTCTCTTCCCACAGATAAACATATGATCTCATATTTGGATTCAGGCTCATTTGATGGCGATGAATCATGATAATTGCAGTTCAGGCCGTGTTTTTGAGAATGTTTATCGCTCATCTGCTTGGTGATTTTTATCTCCAGAAGAATGAATGGGTTGAAGATAAACAGAAAAACGGCTGGAAATCAAAAAAACTCTATCTGCATTCGGGTTTGATTGCGTTTATTATCTATTTCTTTTCAGGTGTATGGTCAGCACTCTGGATAATCCCGGTGATTTTTGTAACGCATGCATCGATTGATCTGCTAAAAGTATCTCTTGATAAAAAATGTGATAATTGTCTGTTATCATATGTTTTCGATCAGGTTCTGCACATTATTGTATTACTTCTCATCACACTCTTCATCGGAGGACAGTACGGGACTGAGCTTATGATGTCGATCCCTGCATTATTTTCAAATCCTGTCTTGTTATCATTCATTGTGGCTTATCTTCTGATACTCACTCCAGCTGGTTTCCTTATCAGAAACATCCTGACACCGATAGGAGAAAAAATTAAAGCAATCGAAAAAAATAATGAGTCTAAAGATAGTTCAGATTTAAAAAATGGATATAATAATCTGGATGATGCCGGGAGGCTCATCGGTTATCTTGAAAGAATACTTGTACTGACCTTTGTTTTTATTAATGAGTACGCGGCAATCGGATTTTTGATAACTGCAAAATCAATCTTCAGATTTAAGGAAGACAAGGCATACCTCGTTGAATATTATCTTCTGGGTACTTTTCTGAGCATGACAATTGTGGTAATTATCGGTCTTGCAACATTTTTTGCATGTGAAATCTTATGGTCAGGTTCATTGAATGACCTCCTCGTTTTGGTACATTCGATGTCAACAACAATAACCTAAATCTGCCTGTATATCACCGACCACATAAGCTACCTTTCACATGTGGTTATCTGGCGGAATCCATCTGTTCAATTTTTCTCTCACTTCCTCAGATTCCCCCTTCTTGCCCATACTTCTCCTCCACATACCTCACCGTCTTCACAAATGCCTCACCCCTTAGATCCTCACCCTCATGAATCAGCCCAAGCTCATACACCGCAATCCACTTGAGCACATCCCCGCCTCCTTCGCTTCCCTTGTGAAAGCAATACCACACATCCTTCCGGCCGTCAACACTCAGATTCCCGCCGCTCTTTGACCCGTACACCGGGTGGACCAGCAGCCCCTCACCGCCGGTAAAATGTATAATCGGCGGGAGGATATTCTTTATGGCCTGAATATCCGGCAGTGGCTCCGGGGCACACTTCCGGCCTGATTTCCGTGAGTGCTTCATCCGTTCCCGCACGACATCCCGGCGAATCTGAACCGCTGCCGCCTGAATCTGCTCTTCGACGCGTTCCTCTGCCAGCGGATGGTCCTCAACATACACGGCGTCCGGGAAGAGTTCGGCGGGAACGCCCCCGGCCCGGATGAAGTCATTCAGATCCACTTTCTCCTGATTCTCAGCCCGTGGCAACGTGCAGAGATACGGTTTCAGCCCGGCACGGGCCAGCTTTAGGCCGGTGTCGACAGCTCCCTTCAGGCCCGCGTCATTGTCTTCATTATCCATGATGAGGTAGATGGCTGAAGCTTTGCTGCACAGCCCGAGCATTTCACCGACCCGTTCCTGTTTGAAACGGACCGTCACCGGGCTGATGCACGGATAGCCGGCCTGATGGGCGAGAATTGCATCCGTAATGCCCTCTGTTATAATCAGCGGCTCTCCCGCACAAACCGTGTCAGCGCCGTATATTGGCTCCTGAATGGCGCCGTTCATCCGCTTTTGTTTGATGTATTTCCCGTCCAGCCCATCCGCTGTCTGGTCGGTCTTTCTTCCGATGAAATACCGTGGTGTTCCGTCCTGCAGATACGGAAACATAATCCGGCCCCGCCATAAGGCGTTTGGCGTTCCGTCATAGGTGGAGACCAGACCCGACTGTCTGATGGCCTCTCCGGAAAAGCCCGCTTCAAGCAGATGAAGGGAGAGAGCATACCGATCTTCCGGTGCATACCCAATCCGGGCCTGTTCGATGGTCGTCTGCGTCAGACCATACCGCTCCCACAGGTGAGTGACACACCAGTCCGGCAGACAGGCCTGGAAATAGGCGGTCGCCTCCTCCATAAGATCCCCATTCTCATCATCAGACATCAGCAAGCACCCCCTGAAGTGCTGGGGCCCTAAGTTGTGGGAAATCCATGAAGTAGAGCGCTTCGCTCGCTCTCGTTGCCGCAACATAATACACCCGGCGTTCCTCCGCTCGCATCTTCTCTTTCTCCTCGTTCTGCCTGAAATACCCCTCACGGCGACCGGGAAGATACCGGCAATCGACAATGACAGCCGGTGCTTCCAGTCCCTTCGCTGCGTGAATGGTATCGACCCGCACAGCACCGGGTAGGATACGGTTTTCGAGGGCTGCTGTCAGGTTTTTGAGGATTGTCTCAGCGAAATCCAGATGGCTGATGAGTGTTGCTGCCGGCCGGGGGGAATCGTCCGGGCTGATGCCAAAAGCCGCCACAAGCTCTTCGAGAAACACACTCTCCCGGCCCGTGAGTTGTTTGATAAATCCGGCTTTTTCCGGGTCATCAAACGTTGATGCGTTTATCAGCTTCGCTGCCTTTTTCGGTGCAATCTCCCACGATCTCGCGTCCTTCGAATAATCATCCACCTGCCGGAGAAGTTCCAGAATCACAGCCATGTCAGCCGGTCTCCTACACTCCGTTGTCCGGACGGTTTCCCAGCCGTATACTTTCCCCGGTGAAAGACCGGTGACCGGAATACCGGCGGCGCTTAACTGCCGGCCAATCCGTCGCATATATTTCTGAAACCGGGAGACAATTAGGACTTCACCATACTTCTCATAGAGGGCCATCACTGATAGGGAAACCTCATCTGCGTTCCTTGGTTCGAACGCCGAGACGATACCGCCCGGTCCCCGTGGTTTCATAATTGGCGGCTTCTGAAGGATATCCCCGGCAACGCGTACGATTTCAGCGGGACAGCGGTGGGAGATCGGCGTCTCTCCCTGGTCAGTTGCCCGCGTCTGCGTCAGATAGACCGGGTCCGCTCCCCGAAATCCGTAGATTGACTGGTCGGGGTCGCCGGCAATATATATCCGCTCAATGGGGGAGTCGCACCATATACGGTACAGCATATACTGAGCTGGGGTGAGGTCCTGAAACTCGTCAATGAACAGTTCCAGTACTGGGGGAATGACCCGGTTTCTGACCGCGAGATTGACATAATCATCATGCTCATACAGCCCGTTGTCAATTTTGAACCGTTCCCAGTCGCGAAGTGCGCTGGGCACATCAGGGATGTTCGGTAGCCGGGTATAGCCCTTGGCCTGTGCTGCATACAGCCAGTTCTCCGGCGTCCAGCAGAATTGCTGGGTAATATACCGGGAAATGTCAAAGAGAACGTTCCCCACCGGTAGGTCATGCCTGTGCGATGGCTCATCTCCGGGTTCCTGTATGCCCAGATTGGGACGGTAGGCCAGATGGTGCTCCTCACAGAACTCTACATACGGTTTTGTGGTTTTCCCTTCGGTGATAATCGGGTTGTTGTTCTTCGTGATTTCCGGGATATGGCCACTTCTCAGGCATCCTGACAGGGCCAGACCATGAAGGGTTCTGACCTGCCGGCGGATCTCGTTTGCTGTACTTTCCGGGAAGATTGGTGCAATGCGGGAACGGACGTCATCACGCTGCGACCGGGTAAAGCTGCAGAATGCGAGATGCTGAAGTTTCAGGTCGTTTTCATCACGCTCATGCTGAATACAGGCGAGCAGGGTCTGGGTCTTTCCGGTGCCGGGACCGCCAAGATAGCGAAATGTTTCAGCAGTCACAGGAAACCACCACTTTCTGTACCGGGTTTACCGGGGTCTGGAAGAGAGGGCGGTACGGTTTTCCGAATCGTGCTCTCAAACGGAATACGCCTATTATCGCGCGCGTAAGGAATTTTAAACCCTCTGTATTCGTATTTGTTCTCTCTCCTGATCTCAGTACAGCAGATGTGTACCGGGTGTACTGGGTGTACCTGGGTAGAGAGCAAAGGGGTGGGGGACACCCCCTTGTTTCACTCCCGTGCGGGCGGTACAGGAACATATCCTTCTCCTTCGTTTGGCATGATGGTCCGTGGTTTTTCACTGTCGATGCGGAATCGTGTGAAGTCCGGTTTAAACCTCCAGGTGTTCCTGAGGATGCCGGGAAGATTCCTGTACCGTTCTTTCTTTGCGGGTTTTGTGGTAATTCCACGTGCTAAGAGTTCTTTTCCCAGTTCTCCGGGTTGTAACCTGGAATCATATTTCTCGATGAAGCGTTCAATGGCTATTGAGAGAACCCACATGGTTCCTTCCTGCTCGTTGAAATAACCGGTTTCATAGCCATTTACGCGATCCCGGTCGGTGTAGAACACCAGTTCATCGGAGAGGAAATCTGTCAGATTTTCAATGGCCATATCCATCCGCGTTTCTGAATGTTTTTCTTCAATTACGGCGACCTGACACCAGTAGTCACGGATCTCTTTCCACTCGTTGCGGTTTGCGTCCAGCGGGCAGAAGAATTCATTGAAGTACCGTTCATTGAACGCCGTGGAGTCACGCATTGATATTTCACGGGCTGAGAACGACAGTTTTCTTCCGGCAAGGGTGACTTGAAGGGAGGTCTTTTCTCCGGGGAAGATGGTAACATGTTCTGTTTGTTCAATAATCTGACGCACGACCGGGTCTGAGAGGGACTGCTTTAGCTCGGTATCCTTTTCTAAGTGCGTGCTTAGTTTTGTAAATGCCGTGCTGAGTGCTTTTTTGTACCGTTCGGGTTCCGGTCGGGAGTCCGGATTTAAGTTCTGGTGTGACCTGTTCGCAATTTCGTGTATGATCTGCTGGCTGAGCCATGGCGCCGTTTTACTGATTTTTGTGTAGACGGTTTTGTCGTCTTCCTGAATTTCAACCCGGTATCCGCCGTTTTCAGGGGTGATAACGGCCTTTATTGCGCCGATGATGGGTATCGGAACACCATTCATGGTTCTGCCCTCTGCTGGGGGATATGGCAGGCTGTACAGCATTTGATCTGTCCATAGGTCATTCCGGATGTGAAATGCGGAAAGGGCCTCAGTTCGTTGGTGGCTATGTTTTTCATTAGCATAACCCGTCTTTGTATGTGGAGTCCAACAGATAAACCGTCGGAGTATCCGACGGTTTATCTGTTAGTAGGATAAAGGGAACCGCGTTCATGGTTTTGCCCTCTTTTGCACCCATTGGCGAGACCCGAAGGTCTGCTCGTGTTCTCCTGTGATGTGGCGTTCCCTGAGGACTGGTTGCTTTATTCCCGGCAGGTTTTGGTATGGTGCGTGGAGTTTGATCTGTCCGCAGGTTTTTCTGGCCGTGAAACGTGTATTTCGGCCCGGTTCGTTGGGTCTGATGTTTTCCATTATCATGACCCGTCTCTATATATGCGTAGTAAGTGAAAAGGCGACTCCCGGGCGTCCATTTATCTGTTAGTAGGGGTAATGAGACGGCGCTCATGGCTCTGTCCTCTCTTGTACCCATTGCCGGTACGTGCGGGTTCGCAAACGGTCGCCGTTGATTTGACGCTCCAGGAGAGATTTTTGCGTATGACCGTTTTGGATCTGATGTACTTGGCAGAGTCTGATCTGTCCATCGGATGTTTTTGCCGTGAAACACAGATTGGGGGCCGGTTCTTTCGGGGTTATGTTTTGTGATAACATAGCCCTCTATATGCAACGATGTGTGTATGTACCGGCCCGCCCTCGGCGGTCTCTCCTGAACGTTGTCTTCTTTGATGCGGCGGTCCCGGAGAGAGGGCTGCTTTTCATTCTGCGGGATTTGGTGCGCTGTGCCGGGTCTGATCTGTCCACTGGACGTTCCGGCCGTGAAACACGGATTCGGGCCAGCATTTTTTGGAGTAATGACATGTGCATTCATTGCCCGTTTTAATATTCGAAAAGTAAGTTAAAAACCGTCCGGGACCCGTCGGTTTATCTGGTAGTATGATCATTCCATAGCATTTTTCAGGGTATTGGGTGGGGTCTCTTTGGGCGAAGTGCCGTCCGGGGATCTGTGCTGATACTGACCTGAAAGGTAAATAGGCCACAGCCTGTGGCACTTTTTCACCATCCGGCATCCGGTCGTTTTCCTCTCCATAATTCCCATATACTGTCACATACACTACTCATACAGAGGGATTAGATTGTCTGACACAGATCTTTGCTATACCGTAGTCATGGAAAAGAACGAGGAGGGAGGCTATACCATAACGGTTCCGTCCCCTCCCGGATGTATCAGTGAGGGATCTACCTGGGATGAGGCCCTGACAGAAATAAAAGAGGCAATTTCCGGCTATATAGAAGTTGCAAAAAAACTGGGACGACCAATTCCCATTGAAGTAACAGTTCCTCTAAAGCTCTGAAAAAAACCGGTTTTGAGGTGGTTGGTATCAGGGGAAGCCATTATTACCTTCACCACAAAGAACGTGGCACAACCGTCACCGTTCCCGTCCATTCTCTTCTATCGCGTTATAGCAGGCTGCCTGTCTTTCCCGACAGCCTATGAGTGGTATTCCACTCAACGACGCTGTGGGATAAAGGTGTTTGCCGTATGCACCGGATAATATCTGTGCCATTTTGGTGCGGTTGTTTGTAGTTTTTCAGACGCTGCACTGGTACAATAATCAAAACGACTTGTTATTTACCTGTTAATCAGTGGACATTTTCCTGAAAAGAGTATGTGAAGATAATTACGCAACCTGGAGTAACTACAAAGAAAGTGATAATTTGGGTCTCTTTTTGAGACTCTGTCATTCTCTCCCGAAGGGGGGTGGTTCCCGGATGGATTAGTTAATGTCCCGTACGCAGCGGACGTAGTTGTAATAGCGTTCGCCGCCTTCACCCAGCGGGCCGTCCTCAACTTTGGTGTCGAATCTCACGGCCCCGGCCCCGTGGAAGTCGTCGCCTTCACTGCCAACCGCTGTCCCGAAGGCTACATACCAGGCGTAGTAATACTCAGGATCCTGTGGGTTGAAGTAGGCACTTGTACTCGTCCAGAAATAACCGTAATCCGGGCTGTAGTTTGTTGTCCCTGCCGGAAGTTCTGTAATCTCAAAGAAGTCTGTATCTATTGCAGGGCCTAAGTTGGCTGCATCAGTGGCGCTTGGGGAACGGGTATAATCAACGATGCTCTGTAGTTCCCTGACATTTGGAAGCCGCCAGTCGTCATATCCTGCCAGTGTCAGATTATCGGCATACGTCAGTGCGTTATCCCAGTCCAGACCACTGCCGCTGTCGGCCTGTTGCCACATAAGTCCTGTTGCACTATCTGTTACAGTGCCATCGCCATTATCTGAAAAATCATTCACTCCGTAAGAGTCTCCGCGAACTGCTCTTACATAATTTCCCATGCGGCCGGTGACTTTAGCCGGATAGGCTTTGATGTGTCCTGTAGCATGATTGACACCGAAAGCTGCATCTGAGCCGCCCTCTACTGTTGTGCCGACGTATTTTTCTGTCCAGTACTGCTCATCCTTACTGACGCTCCCTGTCTCGGCCAGGTCGAAATATGTCGTGTCAAGATATGGCCACCCCTCTGAAAAATCGCTTATGGAAAACAGTTCTTTTGTGGTGGGCAAACGCCAGTCGTCATATCCGCCAAGTTCCAGGGATTCGCAATATTCATATGCTTCTTCCCAGTTCAGGCCGGTGGTATCAGGTGTCTTTTGCCATGTCAGTCCGGTGACCCCGTCATAGACCATAAGGTCATCACCTGATATGGTGTAAGACGGTTGGTTGCCTGAAAACTGTGCATCCTGACCGTAGAACGCTTCGCCTTCCTCCGGGCATGTGATATCTTCTTCGTTGTTGTAACAGTTCACCTGTCCTGTGTCAACAATAGGATATGACAACTCCATCGTGCTATCCGGTGCTGTACCGGCTGCGGTCTCCTGTGGGGTTACGGTCTTTGTCTCTCCTGTATCTGTCTGCGATACACATCCGGCGAAGAGGGCCATGAGAGCCATCGCCACAATAAGTGCAGTAATTTTCCTGTGATTCTTCATATGCTTCTCCTCTGTCTGAATTGTAGGTTGCAGTTGTGATAAGTAAATTTTTGGGGTATTAAATATTTCCCTGCCCGTTATTCATGACTGATTCTGATGATGATTATCCGTGCTACAGTGGCACAGATGTCGGGAATTGTCTGGAATGTCCCGATGTATCCTGGAAATTCGCCAGGGAGGGTTATAATTGTTGGGTTTGATGTGGCAGCATAGATGCCGGGGGCAGGAATTACTGCCATCAGTCCGGGGGTGAATGAACTTTTAACCTTTCTGTATATGCTTATGTAGATGGCGAA
>Ga0208905_1001296_pt1 | contig 12614 bp, 16 predicted proteins | sample AntAceMetag02UKS_FD_184776 | JGI IMG/M metagenome (GOLD analysis project Ga0208905, IMG submission 184776) | Saline lake microbial communities from Ace Lake, Antarctica - Antarctic Ace Lake Metagenome 02UKS (SPAdes) (version 2) | ecosystem: Environmental > Aquatic > Non-marine Saline and...
GGTTAGGCCAGGTACTTGCCCACGTAGTTTTACCGGCGCCGGGTTCCCCATAGAGCAGAACAGATACCTTTTCACCCGAAAAATCCTGAGTGGATTTAAGATTCAGTGTTTTCTTTCCCATTTTACTCTCCCTCGCTATCTTCGCGTAACATGTACCATATTGTAATGATGCCTCCGTGATCCGAATTACCGCTTTGAGTAACATTCAAAACATAAGCATCTGCTTTTTCAAGCCAATCCATGATAAGCCCCTCACCACCAAGACGCTCATCAAAAACAACCATCTTCAATTTAGAAGATGGAACGTACATCGGAGAAGTCATTTGAATAAGGCCTGTTCCCGATGGAGGATGCAACTCTTTAGGCATTACTTACTCCACTTTCTTCTTCCTCATCCAATATAGCTATGATGTTCTCATCTTTTACTAAAAAGAACTTGCCTTCATCTCCCATATCCACTGCTTCGTACATAATAGAAGTATCCGGTTTAACAATAACAGTCACACCCTCTAGCGCCCTCCCAGGCTCCTGCGAAGCATAAGCATATTTGGGATTACGCACCACAACCCCCATAACAGTGGGCATTTTCTTCTGCACAGACTCAGGAAGCACAATGCCGGCGTCAGTAGTCGTCTCTTCGGGCTCGAGCAGTTTAATCAGGTAATAATCATGTCGCGGTTGAATGTTCATTGTCTATCCTTTCGTTCCATACACCGTATCTGGATCGGTAGAAGGTTTCTCAAACATTACTGGTTTAGTAAATGGCTTACGCTTCGGGCCGTCATAAGCATCGAGAAGAGCTTGAAGGGTAGACCTCAACATCCTTGATTTGGTCATCTCCTCCATCAAATTTGTTCTTACTTCATCTAATTGAACTTCGCTATACTCTAAAGCGTCTTGAAGATGCTCTGACTTAGTGTTATCAGTGAAGGCGCATTTTTCAAGCATCTTTTGCTGTAATTCTTTTTGCAATTTCTGAATATGATTTATATTATCCGAAGTAGCCTCATATTCTGCACTTAAAAGAACTTCAAGATCTAAAATACGCTGAGCTTTTGCAGCACAATCTACGCGCATATCCTGAATTGACGTTTTCTGCGTAACAATACGCCTTTCAAGCAACTCTATGTCTTGCTCCAGTACTTTTTTAGTCTTCTCAGTCATTAGTAATCTCCCCTTACTTTTTTAGTCCATCCAAACCAGGATTTACCCAGAGATGAACAATGTTCATGCGCTTCGCACGGTTTCATCCATTGTGTACAAGCAGCTCCACGGCGCCTCGGCCAACGGCGAGATGAGACACAGTGCAGCATATCTGATTGTAAATCCACCATATCCCTGGCCCAGTCTTTCATGGCCGGCAACGAGATAGGCACCCACTCTGTGGGATACTCGCGCACACCCTTCTTGATACACAAATCCACGCGGAAACCCTTTAGTGGGCCATGCTTCTTTCTCAATTCGCTCTTTTCCCAGCACCAAATCTGACCCAAGAACTGTGGATCCAATCGATAAGACATCAATAGTGTTTCTGAATACCTACCCGCTGTCTTATGTTCATCAACGCAAGGCCCTTTTAACTTATCAGACCACATGATGCGGTCAAACCGCGTAGAGTATGGAAAATCGCCCACCGCAGTAGCCAAATTCTCAACGTACATAGTAGAGCTTCGCGTATCTTCAGACGTTCCAGGACCTTTAACAGTAAGCCAACCCTCCAAAAACCGACGTACTTGTGAAGCAGTAGCCGGCGCAATCTTCTCAGCTGCATCTACTATGGAGAACATGGCATTGATACAATTGTCATCAATCACAGTTTGCTTTACTTTGGATACCTTCTTACCATGAGCATCCACATACTTCAAATGCTCGGTATAATACCGTGCTAACCCTTCATGATACAAACCGCCAAGCTCAAGGGCTTCCCGCAAAGAGTCAAATCGAGAATGGTCTGGAGTGATCTTCATACGTTTAACATGATGCAAATAAAACAAGTAAGGGCAATTCTTAAAATCAGCCCAATACGAACTTCCAGTCGGAGATGGCCCACCTATCCTATCCTTTTTAGGTAAACACTCTTCCCAAGAATGAGCATCACACTTGAAAACGTCTCCCCAAGAGGTTGTGGAGGGGTCGTTCACAGAATGTACTCCAAAGCAAGAATACCAGTACAATTTCCATTAAACGGTCCCGCAATAGAATTACCACAAACCGCCCACCACCCACAATGCCCTCCGCCGGTAATCTCGACTACCTGATCGCCAGCGCTCATCGTAGCCTCACCATAAGGTGTCATGCCATACGCGCAAAAAGTATCGATGATTTTGAGGGGTGTACCGACTAAATCAATATTAGCCAAACCGTAATAACCTTCCGCCGCAACACAATTCATAGCAACTGTGTAACACATCGATGTCACCGTTATCGTCCCGTGCTCTAGGCTCCCGGTAGAAGCAGAAAAAGTATCGTCGTTGACGGCTACTTCGAAGGTGATCGGATTGATACGCAATTTGTAGTAGTAGGTTCTCACATTAACATATGACGAGGAAGCATCTACAGTATACTGAGCAAAATTATAGGCGCCATTCGTATTAATCAACGTCAAATATTCTGTCGGCGCCGTGGACAGATTGTGACAGTAGACACTCCAGGGTTTAGCGCCGTCGTTTTCCACATAGATCGTATATTCCCCATCGACAGAGCCGGGGTTTGCGAGAAGGTATTCGGCACACGTAGCCGGAAACTCAGACTCGGTGTCTGTAGTAGTGTCAGTATCAGTATCACCCGAATCATCGCCAGCATCAGCATCACCATCAGAATCCATATCACTATCGCTGTCTGAGTCACCACCATCAAGCGTAAAATCAGTATAAAACGGGGCTCTAGGGGTGCAAGAACACGCCAAGGCACTCAGGCCAAAAAGCAAGATTAAAGTTTTCATTAGTTTCCTCCCATGGTTTTTTACTTCGACTTCACTTTCACTTCGCAACTTCCGATAAAACCAAGCTTACAGCCCCCAAAAGCTTTTGTCAACTTTATTTTTACCACCTCATTTTTTTGCTCTAGCGCCTCTGCTTTAGTAAATTCCATCGTCTAACAGCCTCATCGTATAAAGCGTATAGGTCAGGGCGCAGGGTTTTATACTCTTCGCGCAAATCTTGCTCTTCGTATGTGGGTGTTTTATTAAGCGTTGGCAAAGGTTTATCTAAAGGTTGCCCAATCCACTCGCCAACTAAAGACATAAAAGCGCCCAGGTTTCCTCATGGAATTGGCCTTCTCTCGAGTTTGATACAAATATGATTATTGTCCAGGTTATCCCTGCCTGGATATGTAAAGTAATTAGGTTGTTGAATCAAAGACACATCATTATCAGCACAAGCAATCGATAATATAGGCATATCATGCCGATGACCAATTACTCGCTTATCGTCAGATACAAATCCTTGCTTTGGACTCCAATGACCGATAAGGGCACCACTATGTACATGTTTCCAATAATAAGCCCAAATGTCATTTGTCCGGGGGTGCAAGAAATCCAGGGCAAAGACACCGCCTTGAACTAAAGGGACTCCCATCAAATCTTCTCGAGTCTTACCCAACAACACCAAAGCAGCATCGGAACATAAGAAACCGCAATGCTCTAAATCACATTGCCAAAACAAATTACCCCGTTCCTCCAGCAATTCCCAGAAGCCTTCCCAACCTGCCATCATATACATTGAGGTGTCTAACCAAAGTATCTTTTTAAAGCCCATATCCCTGGCGGCTTTGATGGCGTAAGCTTTGAATGCGTAAGGAACAGCCTGATGAGGCGGACTACCGGGAGGTAGAAACCCTTGCCAGTTCAACATGGCAACACCATCGCCCCATTCCTTGACCGAATTTGCCAATCTTTGCTGGCCGGCTAAGAAGTGAGCTGCGGTGGCTACCGTAACTATACAAGCGTCTTTGGGCGGTTTACTCATAAATCAGTGAATCTTTTTGATGCCTTCGCCAAATTTCTTTTCGCTCAGCTTCTTATCCACAGTGCGTGATAGTAAGATGCCTCCAGGGATTCCTTGACGCATGGCTACATAGAAACAATCTGTTTGAGATTCTATTTGTTCTAGTGTAACTTCTCCACGATCTAGCGCAGCGGCAGCACCCATACCGATAATGGCGCCAAAAACAGTGGCAAGCTCAGGTATATTTGCCGGCTGGTTGTTGAAATCTTCAGGAATTAGCTGCGTCATAAACGTAATGGTCTGGTGGATGACGTTTTGCGCCAACGTTTCGGGGTTGCCCTTCATGGATGACCGTTCGAAACGGTCTGTCAGCGTCTTTAAAGCGCCGCCATAAATCGCTTCACCTCGAGGTGTGTTAACTGTGTATGTTTCAGGATATTCAAGAATTTCGGGGCCTAAATTAAGTTCATCTGTAGGATTGACGGGCTCATTGGGCATTTTGATTCGTTTACGACTCATGTTATTACCTTTTCGTTATTCGTTATAACTAAACCAATGAATTAACTTACGCCACCAACGACGTAACCAAGTCCTTTTTGGTTTCTGCCAATCACCTGGGGGTCTTTTCCTTGGGCCGCTTAAATGTAACGTCCAACTACATGTAGCAGAGTCAAACTTCATCATTCCAAAACCTTTTCGGCTATGCGTTTCATGAAATCTGCATCGGTTTCTATTTCGTTGCTTAACAATACACTCATTTGGTCGCTTTGACCATCTTTTCCTAAAATTCTTTCGGCTTCTGCCGCTTTATCTAGCAAAATAGTGGCTACGGCCTCATCAATCGTGCCAGGCACAGTTAAATATAATGTCAAACAAGATTCATTTTTTTGACCAAAACGCCACGTCCTAGCTTCAGCTTGTTGCATTTGTAAAGGTGCATAGTCTATCTCCAAAAAAATCGAAAGTCCACAAGTGGTAAATGAAACGGCTGTGGAGGCTGCGCCGATGGAGGCAATCAAAACTTTGGGTTTATCTGGTAAGTGATCTCCATGTTTCCACTCTCGGGCTATCAAATCGCGCTTCTTCTGGGAGGTGCGCCCTAGAATTATGTCGATTTCAACATCTTCATCCTCCAAGGCTTCCTGTAAAGCCTTAGCAACGCTGTCGTGCCAGATCCATAATACGCAGCGGCGCCACTTTGGAAGAAGAGTTTTCAGCTGTTCAATGGCTTCAGGAACCTTCAAAATTCCAAACTCCTGTCTCATCGCCGTCATCCAAGCCAAATGTTGACCACCATCTTCATGCTGTGCCGATAGCTCACCCGTTCTTCTGACCACTTCAGCCAAGACAGCTGGCTCTAATTTAACAGGAATTGACTCACGTTTGAGCGGAACTTTATCTCCGGGTGGGCGCTTGATGATAACTTCACTCAGGCGTCGTCCAAGGCGTCTAACAGCCTCCTCAGTGGGCGTGCCGTCTTCCCAGCCATACTCCCCTCTGGTAGCGGCACAATAAGCCTGACGCCAATCAAATTGGCTTCCCCAAGCGCCAGGAGAGGCAGCATCGAGGAGAGGCCACAACGAAGCCAAGCGATTTCTGATGGGTGTGGCGGTTATCAACACTCGTTTTTTGGCGTGAACCTTACGAAAAGCCGCAGCCCAATTGAGCTTTTTCTTCTGCAAGTAATGGGCTTCGTCAGCAATTAACGTGCAAGTGTTAGACATTGGACCTAAATCACAAAAGTATGGAAGCCATTTTGCGGCGTTTGCATACCCGATTATCCAAGCATCGGGTGGGTCTTCTTGCAAAAAAGCCTTAACTTCACTGAATTTTGCGGGCGGCGCCCCCTCGAGTAATCGCCAAGAAAGGCCAGCATAATCAAATTCATCCTCCCAAACACTGTAAGCAGTCTTCGGGCAGACCACCATATATGGCGTATCGCCGCCTGCGATGACTGTTCTGGTCTTGCCGGCGCCAAGAGGATTCGCAAGAAGGATAGCGTGACGCTCTTGGATCCACCGCGCATCATCTTTTTGCGAGCGAAAAAGCTCTTCCCACCAATAATGTGCAACTTCTGGAGCCCCAGTCACCATAGATACGTCTGGAGTAACATTGATAAGTGGAAGATGTGTCCTATGTAGAGTAATTCTAAGGGGTTCCTCGATGATTCGAATGCCAGGTTCCCCTTTTAAAACAGGTAAAAATTCTCTGGCAAAGTCATCTTTGATGATAAACCACGAGTTTCCAACATGTTGAATGTCGTCCATAGAAAAGCCTTACCACGTAAGGGTTTGACTTGTCAAATTTATTTTTCTTTTATAAAAGGAGCAGAAAAACTTGACGTATGGCGCCACGTTTGTTAAAAAGGCACCAACCATGAAACATGAAAACTGTACAAATCCGGCACCTAAACAACCTTGGCAAGTGGACGACAACATCGCTCTAGAGTGCATTCCTAAAGAAGGATGGATTAGAGAGATGGTGGATTACATGATAGAGTGCACAGATGCGCCTGTGTGGTTTCATTTAGGTGCTGTTTTAACCACTTTGTCTACTGCCGCAGGTCAAGCTGAACTACTAATTACACGTCAAGACGATACAACTAGTCGTTTAGGCTTTCAACTTTGGTCAGTAATCATTGGGCAATCAGGGACTAGAAAAAGTCAATCTAGTAATATTGCCGTCAGAATATTAAATAATGCCAGTATGACTAATAATAATCCATCGTTAATACTACCAGCTGATGGTAGCGTAGAAGGATTACATGATGCCCTTGCCGAAGAAAAACGCAGCGGTGTTGGACTTTATTACCCAGGTGAATTAAGACAATTATTTGATATGTATAAGCGTAATTACTCAAAAAGTATGATAACATGGTTTTTGAGAACTTATGAACGCATGCCTATGGATCGCGCTTTAGTCAAGAAAAAAGGTGAAGGCACTGAAAAAAGTGCCTCCACTGATATAGCTAGATTGATTTTAACTCCTAGCCTATCTATATTAGGAACTACTCCACCCACTACTTTACAAAATAATACTGATAAAGAGTCTTGGAGTTCAGGATTTTTACCTCGTTTTTTGTTCTGGGGTGCAAGAAGGACAAAGTACATGGAGCTATCGGGGCAGATTTTAGAGCGGGAAGCTATATTGTGTGAGTGGCTAAAGAGAATCATAGTAAGGCAAAAACCTACAATTATAATACCTTATGAGTTAGCTCAGCCTATTTTAAAATGGATAAGAAAGAATGTTGAGGATAAAGGAGTTGCGGCACAACCTGAGATTTTCTCTACGCTTAACCGTTTACAAGACAAAGCGTTTCAAATTGCTGGTTTAATGTGTATCGCAAGACATCAGAGCATTTGTAAGGGGACTATCGTAGTGGACGAAGAGGATATTAAGTATGCTATAAGAGTGCTAGAGGCTATGTACGGCACTTTTTGGGCCTTGTTTACAGAGGTAAGCGGTACACCTGAAGGTACGCAAGAGAAATCGTTGCTGCGCTTCTTAGACGATCAACCAGACTGCTCTAGAAAAGAGATTGGCGAAGCTTTAGGGGATATAACGCCTACCACTTTATATCGTATGTTACGTCAATTGGTGCAAGAAGGCGTAATTATTGAAGTAAAGAAAGCTAGGGCAGGTCGTGGGCGCCGCGAAAGTCTGTATAGCCTCAGTAAAGAACCTTTTTAATTGATTTCAAACCCCTATTTGATTTCAATAAGTGAAATTTTTAAAACCTCAATGATTACGCATTTTATTTCATTGATTTCATTTATTTCACACTTTAACGGCGCAAAGCACGCGCTGCGCACTTAGACACACTTAAACCTACATAACCTACACAAACATTCATATACTTACATATACGTTCATGTGGTTACATAAACTTACATAGAATGAAAATGTGTATGCCCTACACATGGTGAAATAAAAGAATTAAATAAGAAGAAGAAGAAGAAGAAGAAGAAGAAGATAGATTATTACTAGGGTTTTCCGCCTCGATTTTTCATTTAATTAATTTCATATTTAATTTTTGGGGACAAAATCAAATAGGTGTTTGAAATTAAATAATAGTTAAGTATTTGTTTTTATTAACTTCTATAAAAGCGGTAATTGGCTATATGCTTTGGTATTATAACCTGTTCTAATCTGAAGGGTGGGTCATTATTGACTTCATTTTTAGCTCTATTTTTAGTTAGGTGGGTCAAACATGACTTCATTTTCTTCTTAATAGGTCGTTTTTGACTTCATTTTATACAAATGGCCTTTAATAGACCTCATTTTTCTTTAAGTGAAGTAAACTAACCCCAGGGATGAGTTATTTCTACCTCACTCACTTTTTTATGCTCCCTAAAAATAAATGAAGAAAGAACTTGACAAACGAAATAAAGAGTCATATAACTCTCTTGCTGGTGGTTGCTTTATGGGTTCCTCATGCATTACCATTATCACCAGCCGGTACGTCTCTCGGGACACAAAGTGTGAGGAACCCGCTTTTCAGTTTCTTTTTAGAAACTGGAAAATTTTTAGGCTTAAGCCAGTGCGGAGGTGCGTCTTGAATCAGGTTTGTGTGTTTATTCGGCAATTTGATGGTGACGAAGCGCCTAATATTGTTAACGATTCTGATTTGCCCGAGGCGTTTACTGTTTTCGACATCCCTTTCATCGAAGTTATTGGGCCTGCTACCACTACTGAAGTAGTTGCAGAAAGACTCCCATTAGGCGAAGTAGAGGGTATTGAGATAACGCGAGATCGTTTTGGTTGTGTGTATGCTGGAAATACGCGCTTGTCTGCAAAGGTATGGGCAGAGATTGATGGTGATTTTTTGTTAGTAAGGCCACTTGAGGCTGCTACACCATCTTTAGAAAGCGGAATTTCAAGGTTGTGGCGCCGAATATGGCGTAAAGATTGCGCTCATTGCCAAATCTTTGACCACGAAGAGGGTATAAAATGGCGTCACCAGAAAACTCACAAATTTGATGATGGTTCTACTTGTGAAATGTGGAACGATGTCATGGCGATAACCGCTAAAGATTGTGATGTTGCTGTTATTTCTGATGACTATATTGGTTATTGTCGAACACGCGAAGCCATTGTGGATGGGCGTAACAGACCTTGCCGAGAGTTTAAAAGATGAAGAATCCCTACAAAAAAGGCCAGGGCATCCTTCTTACGCAAGAGCAGTTACTTGAGCGGCGTAAAAAAGTGGCTCGCGGTGACGAAAAAGAGCCTATCATCGTTTTGCCAGAAGGTAATGACGCCAATGCGATAGCTAATACTAAGTATTTGTGTATGGAATGTGCTAATTTTGATATTGCGGCTTGTCAAAATGCTATATTTGACCAAAAATTTTGGCAACGTATGGTGAATGATGAAAAATATAGGGTTGAGTGGTTTGAGCATAATGCAACTTACGGTTTTTGTAAGATGATTGGTGAGCATCGGGTTAAACCAGCAACTTCAAAATGTACGATGGTTGCTTCCGATGAAGACTCTTCCCTTGAGGGAACACCGGCAGGCATCAAGCCGATCCCCTGTAAACACTTTGTTTTAAGGCGCACGAAGGGCTCCACTATGAGTATTTCGCGTTCTCACAAGCGAGATTTGGATAGAGAGTTTGATTAATGAAAATCATTCAAACAAATAAGCTTTGCCCCAAGTGTGAGCAGACTTTAAGTATTATCTTACAGGTGCCTTATTTTAGGCGAGTTAACAAAAAGAATGCTGTTAAGAACAAAAAGTCGTCTGTTTTGGATGCCACAGGCTTTATTTGCACGTTCTGTGATTCAAAATGGACACTAGATGAGGTTTTAGGGATGTAAGATGGGCAAGAAACGTCAAATTCACGCTGTTTATAGTAAAAGAAACGGTATACCGGATGCTACGTATCCTATAAATCACCAGGGCGATACGCTAGTACCCCTGCGTGGTGCATCGTTAGTGCGCCATATCCCAGCTAAAAAGAAGCGTATGGTGTGTCAAAAGTGCGGTTTGCCCTTCTGGAGCCTTGATGACACTAGGTTGTACTGTTTATTTTGTATGTCGTGGGTATCCAAAGAGGCTGATAAGCGTCGGCAGAACACACGTCTTAGGAACAAGGGGTGCAAGTCAGCTTGATTCATTCTATCAACATTCTCGATCTCCTTCGGTTTGGCTCTTTAGCTACGGCGATTATTTACGTACTCGAGCTTATTCAGTTTAGCTTCTTGGCTACCGCTGTTGCTTATGCAATCACAGGAACTAAGATAGGTTTCCCCTTGCGCGTAGTAGGTTTCCATGCTTTAAAGTGGTGTCCATTGCCATTATCAACGATTTTCTTTTGCCCTTCATGTAATGCATGGTGGCAAGGGTTAGCTATAGGTATTTTACTTGGCTGGGAGTGGCCGGGTGCTGTTCAGTTAGCGTTCTCCTCGTGCCTGTTAGCGGCAATTATGCAGCTACGGTATGGGCTCGCAGCTGACGATATGGATCAGATTAGGCTTCTGTTCCAGAAAAAGGTAGGCAGTGATGTCGAAAAAAGACGAAGAAGTAGGTAAGACGGTTCTGAGTGCAGTTAAATCAGCTATCAAAGAGACTGGTAGTGGTGGCAGCGAGCTTGTAGGTGCGGCTAAAAACCTCAACGATATGCTCGAGCAGGCCATACAGATGCAGCAAACCGTTGCGATTTCACTGTTTAGAGTTAATCAATTCACACGCCAGGAAGAATATCTATCACAAATTAACGACGTTCCGCCTGAGATGATACGGGATACAGGCATCGAACCTATCATCCAAAATTGGTCGGGTGGCGGAACTTACCGCGGGGTTATTCGTGCCGCAGGAATTCCTGATAAGAAATTTAATATCGTTATCGGCGGTGACCCTTTGGCCCCGCGTCCTTTGCGTACAAATCAGCCCGCTGGTGACGGCGGTTTGAATGGTTTATCTAGTACTGGCGCAGCTCCATTGAATGCGCCTTTTAATCAAGGCGGTGGGCAATTTATGGCCGGTCCGCAGTTTGGTGCTTATATGGGGATGGGTCAGAAGCCTTATGGCGGTGGCGAGAGCCAAGTAGCCATGATGCAGGCTAATCAGATTCAACAGCTTATCGCAACCCTCATGGCCTCAAAGGGCGGTGGAGGTGATTCTGATGCGGTTCAAATGGAGCGTGAGAAGAATCGCCAGATGGAAATGCAGCTGGCTGAAGAGAGGCGCCGTGCTGAACAGGATAAGTCAGATGCTCGGCATCGTGAAGAAATGGCTGAGATGCGCCGTGGCATAGAGGAGATTGCTAAGAAAGCTGGGCAGTCTAAAGAGGATCCAACGGTATCTATGATTAAAGCTATGGCGCCGGCTGCGGCGATTGCTTTGCCCTTGTTGATGGATAGTAAGACAAAAGCTGCTTTGGCTCAATCAGATATGGTCAAATCTATGCTTGGTACTCAGAAAGAGTCTTCTGATAAGTCACTCGGTATGATGGAATTGATGCTTAAACAGCCTACAGCGGAAGATAGGCAGGCAAAGCAGGCTGATACAGTAGCTAACCTCATGGGTAATACTATGCAGCTGATGGGTTCGTTCACGTCGCAGATGGCGTCGATGCAGGGCGATGGTGGCCCGCCGTGGCTTCAAGTGATAAGTAAATTGCTGGATGGGGTGACTGAAGTAGGCGCCAACATGTTTGCTGGTGGGATGCCCGTGCCTCAACAGGAAGTAGTGCAGGGGCAGACAACTGTGCAGGAGCCTTCGCCACAACAGCTTGATGCAGCAGAAGCTGCACAGCAGGCTAGGGCGGCTATGGAGGCTGCTGCTACACCTCCTGAAGGTGAGTCTGATGGAGCTATGGGAGGCCTTGAGGTTCCCCCAAGAGATTCATATCACCAGGGCTTGAAGCTAATTTTCGACTTGATTGAGAATAATGGTAGTCCGCATGAAGTGGCTTTTAGAATTTGGAAGGATGGCACATCTGATAATGTGACTTCCCTTGCGTGGTTCAAGCAGCCTGAGCACTTTACGTTCACGTTGTTAGGCGGTTTCGTGGATACGGGTCAAATGGATATCACAGAAGAGCGAGCGCGTGAGATTGCTGATGCTATCCAAGAGTATCACGATCACTTGAAAGAAGGCGGGACACCCGATGCTTACAGGCAGACATATGATATCCGTATCACGTTGCCTAAAAAGATAATGCGCGATCCTATGGATGGTAAGGACCAGCCTTTGATGGGTGAGCCCACTGAAGGTGGGCCAGTAATTGATATTGCTGAAGTAAAAGTTGTCGATGAAAAAGAGGCGACTCCGCTTCCTAAAGGCCCGCAGACCGCGCCGCCCCCCATGAAACCCGAAGATGAAAAGCCAGTTGTAGTTGAAGGCCCACAAAATGAACCGCCTCCAACAGCGGCTGAAACGGTTAAAGAAGTAGAGAAAGTAGAGAATGTAATAAAAGACACTAAGAAAGATGCCGATTAATTTGACATCTCTCTTATAGTAGTTTAGTATCAGTTATTGTCTGTGGCTAACCTTTCTCTGCAGACTCTCTCATGGTTAGTCCCGCGGAATACACCTCCCCCCCAGTGTTCCGCGGGACGTTTTATTTTATTAAGGTTGTTTTGAAACTCTATACTTTTTATACTCCGTCTCATGCTCTTCTTTATGAGAACTATTTCTTGCCTTCGTTACCACAAGAATTTG
>Ga0208905_1001297_pt1 | contig 12613 bp, 14 predicted proteins | sample AntAceMetag02UKS_FD_184776 | JGI IMG/M metagenome (GOLD analysis project Ga0208905, IMG submission 184776) | Saline lake microbial communities from Ace Lake, Antarctica - Antarctic Ace Lake Metagenome 02UKS (SPAdes) (version 2) | ecosystem: Environmental > Aquatic > Non-marine Saline and...
GAAAGAAGTATTAGCACGTAAATGTAGGAAAGAAAAAAGAAAATGTAGTCTTACTCCTATGATAATCTTATCAAAAATCCCCTTAAGTTGACGGCTATGGGGGTTTGGGGAGGTAAAAATTAAATGAAACCACTCCTTTATAAATTGGGGGAGTTGGTAGAAAAAATAAATTTTAAATCATCACCTCGAAAGTTTTCGGGTGTATTCGGAGTTCAATATTCTGTAAAAATAGAAAAACGGAATATTGAATGTCGATTAACGAATAATGATTTGAGATGGAAAAAAATAAATCCAGAAGGGATTGAACTATGATTAACCCTGTACAGCCTGTCCCGAAAATCGGGAAAGTGCAGGGTCAAAAAATATAGAAATAAAAAACCCCCGAAAAGGTTTAACAATTTTAAAAATTATACAAATGAGAAAATTAGTAATAATATTATTGTTGATTCCAAATTTTATATTTGCTCAAACTCCGACAGGAAAAGAACTTTTGGAAAAAATAGACCAAAATATGGCTGCGAAAAGTACCATCACTACTTCAAAAATGATAATTCATGGTAGGAGGCAAACACGAATAATTGAAGCTAAAACCTGGGGAATTAGTGATAAAAAATCATATACCGAATATCTGTCACCGGCACGAGAGCAAGGAACAAAAATGTTAAAACTTGAAAATGAGCTTTGGATTTATTCTCCTTCTTCCGACAGGATAATTAAAATCTCAGGACATATGCTGAAACAATCATTAATGGGTAGCGATCTTTCGTATGAAGACATGATGGACAATGCTAAATTACTTGATAAATATGACGCAGTTATTAGCCAATCAGAAATTATTCGCGATCGCGATTGCTGGATTGTTGAACTTCATGCTAAAACAGCAGAAGTTAATTATCAGGTTCGTAGAATTTGGGTTGATAAGATTAGGAACGTTCCCTTGAAAGAAGAACTATATGCTAAAAGCGGAAAACTCTTAAAAAAGATTGAATTATTTGATGTTACAAAGATTGGTTCCCGTTGGTATCCACATAAAATTGTTTTTAAAGACATGCTGAAAAAGGGCGATGGAACAGAGTTTATTGTTGGTGAAATTGAATTTGACAAAAAAATTCCTGAGTACGTTTTTTCGAAGGCTTCTTTAAGAAAGTAATCTTTTGTTTTGAATGGGAACGCGGATTACACGGACGAACACGGATAATCACGGAAATTATACTAAAAAACTTTTTGTGAAAGTCCGTGTTAATCTGCATACTCTGCGTTTCCGTTTTCATTATATTAGCCTAATAACCTGAGTTCGATTATTAATATTCTTTCTTATGCTGTAAATAAAAGAAATACAATGATTGTTCTTAGTGCGTTTTAGTCCCGAAAGCTTTTGGGATTGTGACTTAGTGGCTACTTTTTTTGCCGCAAAGGCTCAAAGACACGAAGAATCACAAAGGAAAAAACACATGTTGACATAAGTTACATAAAATCAATTAGTTTATAATCTAATTCAGGTTAATAAAACCTAATTCACCGACACACCAATAGAAACCACACTGATTTTAATATCGGGTATTTTGTGCAACGCCTGGGCGCAAGCTTCTATTGTTGCTCCGGTGGTTATTACATCATCAACCAACAAAATATGTTTGCATTTTAACAGATCTTTACTATTTACGTCGAAAATTTCATTTACATTTTCCCATCTTTTGAAGCGTGATTTTCTTGTCTGTGTTTCCGAAGCTTTTGTTCTAATAAGAATATCTGTTTTTATTTCAACTTTCATACCGGCAGATAATCCTATTCCAAAATATTCACTTTGGTTAAAACCTCTTTTTTTTTGCTTTTTGGGATGCAAAGGCACGGGAATTATTAAATCTATTTCATCATATAATTTGGATTTTCTTAATTCAAAAGCATAAAGTTTTCCTATTTTTACTCCTATTTGTTTTTTGCCCTTATATTTTAGCTGATGAATTAATCGCTGCACTTTACTTCCTTTTGTGAAAAACAGATAAGATGAGGCATTTTCAATTTTCACTCTTCCCCAGAAAATTTTGCTCACCTTATTTTCTTTCAGTAAATGAAAATTTGTTTTCGGCAAATGATACTGGCAAGGAGTACAAATTATATCTTCGTTTTGAAACAAAGAATTCCCGCATATTGCACAGGTACTTGGATAAATCAAAGAGACAAAATCATTAAAAAAGGACATGATTGATTTTTTTTGAATTAAGAACCTCGAACTCTGATTTACGATTTTTGATTTACATTTTTTTTAAATCATTATTCATCATTCGTTAATCGTTATTCGATATTCATTCTTTTTTTTTAATTTTGAACCTCGAACTCCGATTTACGATTTTTGATTTAAAATCCGTTTCTTAAATCACCATTCATAATTTGTTAATCGATATTCATTATTCATTATTTTTTTGAATTTCGAACTTCGAATACTGATTAACGATTTTTGATTTAAAATCCTTTCTTAAAGCACTATTCATTATTCGATAATTGATATTCATTATTCTTTTTTTCTGAATTTCGAACCCTGAACATTGATTAACGATTAACGATTTTTTTCCCATCTTAATTCATCATTCGTTAATCGATATTCGATATTCATTCTTTTTTTTGAATTTCTAACTCTGAGCTGATTTACGATTTTTGATTTTTCTGTGCAGTATCAATACTTTTTACAAAAATTGAAATCAGTTCATTATTTTCTTTCTTTGCTTTAATTATTTTTTCTTCTGTTTTATACAATTTACTTACGTGGATAATTTTCAGGCAAACAAATGTTTCCCGTAATTCTTTTAAAATTACTTTCATCTTATGAATGAAGTCTTTTTTTGATTCTGCACTTTGTGCTTCTCCGTAATTCAATGAAACTGATGTTCCTGATCGAACTAATTGTCCTGATAAATGATTTCCCGCTTTTGTATTAATCATCTCATCTACAATTTTAATAATTGAAATTGAAAAATGAAACTCCCCGCCGCAGAGCAGCGGGGTATCAATTGGAAATTATTTTCTTATCGCCGCAAGCGGCGGGGAATATAACCCAAGAGATCCCTCGACTAGGCTCGGGATCAGTTCGACTAAATAATTTTGCTTCACAAAATTAAAGTCTTACTGATTTAATTAGTCGTTCTTCTAAATCATATTTATTCATCTTTTTTTCTTTTCTTAAATCACCATTCTTTATTAATTATTTTTTCTGAATTTTGAACTCCTATTTACGATTTCAAATCCCTTTTTTAAATCATTATTCATCATTCGTTAATCGATATTCGATATTCATTCTTTTTTTTGAATTTCGAACTCCGAATACTGATTAACGATTTTTGATTTAAAATCCTTTCTTAAATCACTATTCATTCTTCGATAATTGATATTCATTCTTTTTTTTTGAATTTCTAACATAGAACACTGTTTAACGATTTTTGATTTAAAATCCTTTCTTAAATCACTATTCATAATTCGTTAATCGTTATTCGTTATTCATTTTTCGATATTAATTATCAACTTGAAAATATCTTTAATTTTTGTATATAGTTACTACTTAATGCCATTTCCACTTTTTTGTTCTAAAACTTCTTTCCTTTTCGGGATATTATATACTTTTGGTAGAATTTAAAATCACATTTTAACAATGTCAAACACTATTTCTGTCATAAAAAAGATTCAATATTTATGCCTGATTATCCGATTATAGAAATAAAGAATTTATCGGTCAGTTTTAAAACTTACAATAGCATATTAACGGCTGTTGATAATATTAGTTTTTCTCTTGAAAAAGGAAAGACACTGGGAATTGTTGGGGAGTCGGGTTCGGGAAAATCGGTTACTTCTTTATCAATTATGCAGCTTGTTGATTGTCCTCCGGGAAAAATAGCAAGTGGAAATATTTTATTTTCCGATGAAGATGGTAAACAAACCGATCTTTTAAAACTTCCCGAAAAGGAAATAAAGAAATACCGCGGAAACAAGATAGGTATGATCTTTCAGGAACCTATGACTTCGCTTAATCCTGTTTATAAATGTGGGAAGCAAATTTCTGAATCTATTCTGCAACATCAAAAAATTTCTCATAAAAAAGCTAAGCAGAAAAGCATTGATTTACTTACAGAATTACAACTTTCACGTCCCGAAGACATTTACAATTCTTACCCTCATCAACTCTCGGGCGGACAAAAGCAAAGAGTGATGATTGCCATGGCTATTTGTTGTAATCCTTTGGTTTTAATTGCCGACGAGCCAACAACAGCTCTTGATGTAACTGTTCAAAAATCTATTCTTCAGCTTATCAAAACTCTTCAAAAAAAACATGGAATGAGTGTGATTTTTATCACTCACGATCTTGGAGTTATTGCAGAAATTGCCGATAAGTTGTTAATAATGTATAATGGAAAAATTGTTGAACGGGGAGATGTAAAAGAAATTTTTCAACATCCAAAACATCCCTATACTAAAGGTTTGCTGGCTTGTCGTCCACCAATGGATGTTCGCTTAAAAAAACTACCCGTAATAAAAGATTTTCTTAATGAAAAAGACAAAATATCTGTTGAAGCTTTCACAAAAAAACTTATCATTTCTGACGAACAACGCAAAGCAGAACAACAATCTCTTTTTGAAAAAACACCTTTGTTAAAACTCAGGAATGTTAAAACTTATTTTCCTGTAAAGTCAGGGTTATTGAGGAAAACAAAAAGTATTGTAAAAGCAGTTGATGATGTAAGTTTTGATGTTTATCCTTCCGAGACTTTAGGCTTGGTTGGAGAATCGGGTTGCGGAAAAACTACTCTTGGGCGAACAATTTTAAATCTGATAGATGCTTCGGAAGGGGAAATAATTTATAAAAACAGAAACATTTCACAACTTTCAAAAATAGAATTAAGAAAATTAAGAAAAGATATTCAGATAATTTTTCAGGATCCATATTCTTCGCTAAACCCACGAATGACAGCCGGTTCAGCTATCATGGAACCACTTAAAACACATAACATTTATAAAAATTATAAAGAAAGAAAAGAAAAGGTTTTTGATTTGCTTAAAAAAGTTGGTCTCGAAAAAGCACATTATTATCGTTATCCACATGAATTTTCAGGTGGTCAGCGACAAAGGATTTGCATAGCCCGTGCTTTATCTCTCAACCCTGAATTTATAATTTGTGACGAATCGGTTTCTGCTTTAGATGTTTCTATTCAAGCTCAAGTATTAAATCTGCTTAACGACCTAAAAAAGGAATTTGGTTTTACTTACATTTTTATTTCTCACGACCTTTCTGTAGTTAAATTTATGTCTGACAGAATGATGGTTATGAAAGACGGTAAAATCCAAGAAATTGGTGATGCTGACGAAATTTATTATCATCCGAAAACTGAATATACTAAGCAGTTGATTGATGCAATACCTAAAGGAGAATTTTAGGCTTTTTTTTAACAGCTTTTTCCTTTCATTAATATAAATTACTACTATTCAGAAGCTTTGGCAAAATGTGTGTTTAGTAAAAGCTTCATTCTGTCTTTTTAAATATTTTACAAAATATCATTTCGGCATAATCAAAATAGAATGTGTTTACTCTAAAAAATTAACAGAGTCGAAATCTATTTGGTGAAACTTTTTACCGATTTACTACTTTTATATTCAGGGTTTTAAATTTTTGTTTGCAAATACAATTACCTTTGTAAAGATTCTTAATACAAAGATTATGATTAAAAAGAAAAAAAAGGGCACAAAAAAAAATACTTTCGTAAATAGTATTTTAAGTATTTTTGGTAACAATCCGTTCAGGGCTTATAACTACAAACAGGTTTCTCAACTTCTCGGTATAAGTGATAAAATAAGCAAAAACCTTGTAAATACTATCCTCAAAGAGCTTTGTCAAAATGAAGATTTGATAGAATTTAAGCCCGGAAAATATAAGGTCAACCCAGGAAATATTGTTAATTACGCTAATAAAACAGCAAATATCACAGGAATTGTTGACATGAAACAAACCGGAAAAGCATATTTAATTTCTGATGAAGGTGGTGATGATATTTTTATTTCTGCAAATAATACCGGACATGCACTAAATGGCGACAGAGTAAAAGTTTTGCTTTTTCCTCAGCGAAAAGGACGTAAACCTGAAGGGCAAATTACAGAAATTATTAAGCGCGCAAAAGAACAATTCGTTGGAATTATAGAGGTTTCAAAAAACTTTGCTTTTCTTGTTCCAGACAGTAGTTCTGTTCCTGTTGATATATTTATTTCAAAAAATAATTTAAAAGGTGTAAAAAATGGAGAAAAGGCAATCGCAAAAATTACCGATTGGCCGAAGAACTCAAAAAATCCTTTTGGAGAAATAGTTGAAATTTTGGGTATGCCCGGAGATAATGAAGTTGAAATGCAATCTATTCTCGCTGAATATGATTTTCCACTTTCATTCCCGAAAAAAACTGAAAAAGAATTAGAAAAAATTTCTAATCAAATATCAAAAGCAGAAATAAAGCTCCGTAAAGATTTCCGAGAAGTTCTTACTATTACAATCGATCCTTTTGATGCAAAAGATTTTGATGATGCTATTTCAATAAAAAAATTAAAATCAGGTAACTGGCAAATTGGTGTTCATATTGCAGATGTTTCTCATTTTGTAAAACCTGGGACGTCGATTAATGAAGAAGCCCTAAAAAGAGGAACTTCAATTTATCTTGTTGACAGAGTTGTTCCTATGCTTCCCGAAAAGTTATCGAATAACATTTGTTCGTTACAGGCAAATAAAGATAAGCTTTGTTTTTCTGCAGTTTTCGAAATGGATGAAAATGCAAAAGTTATAAACGAGTGGTTTGGAAAAACTATAATTAATTCTGACAGACGATTTAATTACGAAGAAGTTCAAAAAATTCTTGAAACCGGAAAAGGAGAATTATCAGAAGAAATATGCGCTCTGAATAATCTGGCATCAAAACTTCGTAAGAATCGCTTTGACAAAGGCTCTATAAACTTTCATTCACAAGAAGTAAAATTTGAGCTTGATGATGATGGAAAACCTATAAGTATTTCTATAAAAGAATCGAAAGATTCTAATAAACTGGTGGAGGATTTTATGCTTCTCGCCAACAGAAAAGTTGCTGAATTTATTGGTAAAAAAAGAGAAAACAAAACCCCTAAAACATTTATTTATCGAATTCATGATGTACCCTCGCCGGAAAAGCTTAATACTTTTGTGAGCTTTGTCGGTAAGCTTGGTTATCAAATTAAGATGGATTCCACAAAAAATCTTGTAAATTCTTTTAATAATTTATTTAAAGAAATTGCCGGAAAGGCTGAAGAAAATATGATTGAAACTATTGCCATCAGAACTATGGCAAAAGCAGTTTATTCTACAGAAAATATTGGTCATTACGGACTCGCTTTTAAGTACTATTCTCATTTTACTTCGCCCATCAGGAGATATCCTGATTTAATGGTGCATCGTTTGCTTGAAGCATATTTAGAGAACAAACCTTCGGCAAACAAAAAAGAATATGAAGAATATTGTGAGCAATGTTCGCAATTGGAACGACGTGCAGTTGAAGCCGAACGAACATCAATAAAATACAAACAGGCAGAATATCTTCTCGATAAGATTGGGCAAAGTTTTGACGGTCTAATTTCAGGTGTCAGTAAATGGGGCATTTATGTTGAAATTGTTGGAAATAAATGCGAGGGTATGGTTCGTTTAACTGACCTTTACGATGATTTTTATTACCTTGATGAAGATAATTATTGCGTAATTGGGTCACAATCAGGGAATAAATACAAGCTTGGCGATAATGTTATCATTAAAGTAAAACGTATTGATCTTGCAAAAAAACAAATGGATTTCGAGTTAATGTAATCTTATAATATCAATTTTTTGAAGGATATAAATAGGTGATTAACCCTCCTATTACAGGACTAAAAATCATACAAAGAAAAAATGCCCATTCTGTACCCAGTTTTTTCTTTTTTCCTATATTTTCTGAAATTATCAATGACAAAATATACCAAATGGTAAAAACAAATATTATTATAATTTCATTCATTTTAAATTTTATTTCATTCATTAATAAAATCGAAATAGAAACAATAAAGGGATTATTATTCCCAGAATCGTAAGCCAAGCACCTCTGCCGGTAATTCCTTTTTTCCCTTTAATAATAAATAATCCTGTTATGGCAATTAACATTAAAGCTCCGGCAAAAATATCAGAAAATGATGTCCACCACAAACCCGGATTATAATGAAGGTAATTAATTTCTTTAAAGATTGGTCTTTTTCGCGTTTTTTCAATTGTTCCAATACCTTTTGAAATATTGAAAACAGCAACACCATTTTTCAAAAAGACTTTAAGCGTGTTATCATTGGGAAAATAATGTTTTTTATAATACCGCCCTTCATTAAATTTATCAAGGAAGCTTACAATATCAGTTTTATTTATGTCAGTATTTATTACATTACTAAACTCAACATTACTTTTAATAATAATATAATTCGGATTCCAATCATCTAAATGATTAATTGCAATTCCTGACAAAGCATAAATTATTGTCATCCCAAAAAACAAAAAACCAAGATCGCGATGGATCATACGATTCCATTTTCTCCACTTAAATTTCATTTTGTATAATTTTTATTTTACAAAAATAAAAAAAGCCGGAATTATTAATCCCGACTTTATATATATTTTTTTAATTGCTTTATTCCGTTTGTGGTTCCGTTGCAAATTTATATTCTGAACATACTATAGAATAATATACCAAATACCCTTTTTCTGTTTCGGCAATTTCTGCTCTAAGATTTTCTATTTGCTTAAATCCATCTATATGTTCACCCTGGTCAGCATTTTTACCTTTAGAAGTTTTATGATCTCCTTCGCCTTCTTCTTCGTGTTTACCCAATCCTTTCCCTTTTTCAGATTCTTCGTTATTGGCTAATAGTTCATTTTCCCAATCATTAAGGTAATTTTCATCTATTCTCAGTTCTTCAACAATACCCTCAACTTTAATTGATTTTCCAACCCATTCTGTATTAAAAACCGGCATATTTTCTCCAACTGTGATTTTAATTCTTCCTTTTGAATTATCATCAATAATAAACATTTTGTCACCACCATGCATACAAACATGATCAACTATTCCTTCTATAGAAACAGCTTTTCCTGTCAGTGTTTCAGCTGTATCGTCAAATTCAGCAATACTAACAACTATTGGACTAACAGCTGTTATTATGCTTTTATCATTATTCTTTTCAGTTTGTTTTTGTTGATTTCCACATGAAAATAAAAAACCTGAAATAATTGCTATTACTATTAATTTTCGTGTCATAATTTTTTCTTTTTATTTATTAATTAATGAATTTATAAAAGTATATAATTGTGTTAATATCTATTAATTAAAATCACTGCCTATTTTTATTCCATCATATTTTTTTTCCACACCATTTTTGTAATAAATTTTCATAAAAACGCTACCATCATAATTATATTTTGTCCATTCTCCGTTTTTTTTACCCATTACATAAAAGCCTTCTTCTTTTTTATTTCCATTATCCCAATAATAAATATGTATTCCGTTTGGATTATCATCAATAAATTTTCCTTCAAAACTTTTTTTACCATTATTATAAAAATGCTTCCATATTCCATTGCGCTTTCCATCAATATATTCACCTTCTTCTTTATTATCACCAATTTTATATATCCAAAAACCATTTTTTAATCCTTCAAAATATTCGCCTTTAGTAATAATATTTCCGAGTTGGTTATATTCGGTTAAAATTCCATTTACAATACCTTCCGAAAAATTTTCTTCTCTTAATAATCTTCCCGATTGATAATACCAACTCCATTTTTCTATTAATTTTCCATTATCATTAAATTTTCCTTCTTGTTCTAATTTTCCACTTTTATGATAATATTTCCATTCTCCTGTTTTAATATCTTTTCTATAATTTCCTTTGGCTTTAATATTTCCGTTATCAAAATATTCATTCCAAAAACCATCTCTTTCTCCTTTTTGAGTAATAATTCCTTTTCCTATTATTACACCATTTTTAAAAATATATGAGTTTTCAACAGTTCCATCTTCCGAATATTCACGCCTTATTCCTTCAGGAACACCATCTTTATAACTTGCAACAATTTTTACTTTTCCGTTTTTATAATAATCCTTTTTTACATCTAATTTTTTTAGTTTAGCAACATTTTCCTGAATTACTCCATCTGTAAATTTTTCAGCTTTTTTAAGATTTCCATCGTTACTATATTTTTTAAAAAAACCTTCTTTATTACCATGCTTATATTTCCCTACTAATTTCAATTTTCCATCAGGATAATAATATTTCCAAATGCCGTGTTTTTTATTTTGTTGATCGAAGCGATTAATATTTTCTTTGTCAACAATAAATCCTTTTTTATAATAAAATAAAGTAATTATTCTTCCATCATTTGCATATTCCTTACAAATTCCTTCTTCTAATCCATCAATAAAATTTACACTTCTTTTTATTTTTTCATCAGAATAAAAATTTTGTGTTAAACCATTTTTTATGTCATCAATAAAATTTTCACTAATAATTTCTTCTTCCTGATAGATTTTTCTTCTTCCGTTTTTCTTTCCTTTTTTATAATTTATCTCAAGAATAATATCTCCATTATCGTTATAAAATTTCCATACAGAATCGAGTTTAAAATTTTTACGATTTCCTTCAGATATTAATATTTCATTCAAATTATATGTTTTCCAATATCCGTCCGGTTTTTCACCACGCATAAATCCTTCGCTTGATTTTTTTCCATTTTTATGATAAAAAATATTATAACCATCGGGGTTAATATCATTTTGTGATATTGCTGAATTAATGATAAAAAGAAATACAAATATTATTTTAAATTTAAACATATAATTATTTTACTGTTTTTCCTTTAACAACTCTTTGATTAAGTTCTTGTCGGTAAATTTCATCTTTTTTTATCCATAACCTTGTGTTTTCCACTTTTGAATCTACATTGTAAATTAATGTATCGTAAACAATTCCATAATAACTACCAATATTTTTATTTACTAATATTTTATAAAAGCTATCTTGATTTTTTTTATGAAAAGTCACAGTATTATCATTTTCGAAAGAAATAAAAAGTTTATCATTAGTAAAACTATCGCATGTCCCCGGAGTATTTTTAGTAATTATTATTTGATCAATATAATTTCCATTTTCAAAAACTATTTCACCTCTTGCTATTTTAGCTTCATTAATAGGAATAACTCTTTGTAAAATAACAGTATTTGAAATATAAAACTGAACTTTTTTAATATCTAATTTTTTGTTTTCTATGTTTTTTCTAAGATTTTGTGTAAAATAAATTTTCTTAGTACAAGATAATGTAAACATCATTAATGCTATCAGACCGATTAAAATTATTTTATTTTTCATGATTAAAATTTAATAATTAGCTACTTTCTAAAAATTATATTTTTATTATTTATAATTTATAATTTTAGATAATTGAAGCATTTTTTCAATAGATTTTTTTGCTTTTTCAATTATTATATTATCTAAAGTTATTTCGGGTTTTTCATTAACAAGACAATCATATACTTTTTGTAAAGTATTTTTTTTCATATATTCACAATCATTGCAAGAACAATTTTCATCAGTCGGAACAATTAAAAATTCTTTTTCCGGAGAATCTTTTTTCATTTGATGAAGTAATCCTGTTTCACTTGCAATAAGTATTTTTTTAGAGTCAGATGATTTTGCATATTCAAGCATTTGCGCTGTTGATCCAATAAAATCTGCGAGTTCTAAAACAGCTGCATTACATTCGGGATGAGCTATTAATTTTGCTTTGGGATTTTTAACTTTAATTTTTATTACAGCTTCGTTATTCAATTTATCATGAACGTCACAAACACCATTCCATAAAACCATATTTCTTCCGGTTAAATTATTAATATATCCACCTAAATTTTTATCAGGAGCAAAAATAATTTTTTCTTCTTTTGGAAAACTTTCTACAATTTTTACAGCATTTCCTGATGTACAAACTACATCTGAAATAGTTTTAATATCAGCTGTGCAATTAATATATGAAATAACTATATGATCGGGATATTTTTCTTTAAACTTTTTAAATTCATTTAGAGGGCATGAATCAGCAAGTGAACATCCTGCATCCATATCCGGAATAATTACTTTAGTTTTCGGATTAATTATTTTAGCTGTTTCAGCCATAAAATGAACTCCACAAAAAACTATTATCTTTGCTTTTATTTCAGCAGCTTTTTTAGCTAAAGCTAAACTATCTCCTACATAATCAGCAATATCTTGTATTTCTGGTATTTGATAAAAATGCGCTAATAATACCGCATTTTTTTCTACTTTTAATTTTTTAATTTTTTCTGTTAAATTCATTAATTGCTTTTATAATATTTCAACACTATATTTCAGCACTAAAATTAATATTTTTATTTTCTTTAATTTTAAACAGGTTAAATAATATATATAATATATTTATAATATGAATTCTAATTTTCAATATTTTTCTTTGGATAAAAATGATAATGACAATCGCGAAACAAGAGGAATTGTTTTAAGTAATGATATAAAAGTAATATTAATA
>Ga0208905_1001300_pt1 | contig 12605 bp, 10 predicted proteins | sample AntAceMetag02UKS_FD_184776 | JGI IMG/M metagenome (GOLD analysis project Ga0208905, IMG submission 184776) | Saline lake microbial communities from Ace Lake, Antarctica - Antarctic Ace Lake Metagenome 02UKS (SPAdes) (version 2) | ecosystem: Environmental > Aquatic > Non-marine Saline and...
CAATTAGTAAAGAGTTACAGGAGGAGATAAAAGAAAAAATAAGCCAACTAGGATTATTAGAAGAGCCTTATTATTAAAAATAATCAAGTTGTTGTTTTTATTAAATGAATTGTAAGTCAGCAAAGTAATACAAGTGAGTTACTATTTTTCATTTTAATTCTTTCCAAATGAAATATTATATAATACTCCAATTTAGATTGACAGAATTTTTGAATTATAATATAATGTAAACGTTATCAAATGTAAACGATTACATTATATTGGATGGATTATTATTCTGAGGAAAGAATAAATATGAAAATAAATATAAAAGATGTAGCCGATAAAGCGGAGGTATCTACAGCAACTGTTTCCAGGGTTTTGAGTGATTTTCCCGGAGTTAGGAAAAATACGAAAATAAAAGTATTAAAAGCTGTAAGGGAATTAAATTACGAAATAAATGCTATTGCCAGAAGTTTGAGACAGAAAAAGACTAATTCTATTGGAATAATAGTAGGAAATGTTCTTTCACAGTTTTACTCAGAAATTGCCAAATCTGTGGAAGATACTTCTAATAAATTTGGTTATCATACCATCTTATGCAATGGAGATGAAAATCCTAAAAAAGAGCTCGAATATTTAAGAATATTAAAATCCAATAGAGTAGACGGAATCATACTTGTTCCTACCGGCAAGAATTTAAAGTATATTCACAGCCTACTAAATACAAGGATTAAAGTAATATTCTTAGACAGGTTGGTTGAAGGAGTAAATTGTGACGCAGTTTTAGTTGATAATATCCATGGTGCATATAAAGCTGTAAAATATTTAATAGATCAGGGTTATAAAAAAATAGGAATAGTGAATGGATATTTAGATCGAACCACTGGTACAGAAAGACTAAAGGGATATCTCAAAGCAATAGAAGAAGCCGGAATAGCCAGAGATGATAGTCTAATCAAAATTGGCAATTTTAAAAAAGAAAGCGGCAAAAAATTAACCGAAGAGCTTTTAAGGCAACCAAACAAACCGGAAGCAATATTTACAACCAATATTGATATGTCTATGGGTGCTCTTATAGCTATTAAAAAGATAGGATTGATCATTCCGGATGATATCGGAATAGTATGCTTTGATGATTCAGATTGGGCTTCGATATTTGAGCCGCCCATAACCGTGGTAAGACAACCTGTATATCAAATAGGTTCTATGGCAGCTGAACTGCTAATAAAAAAAATAGAAAATAAAGAAAATGCTTCAATTCATAAACCAACTATAGTAACTCTAAACACAGAACTGATCATTCGAGAATCTACAAAGAAAAAGATATAGAACAAATTACTATAAATATTTTTTAATTTGCCAAACATTAAAATGTATAAAAGAATATTAAGAGAAAATTTTGTACTTACTGTGTTTCTAAAAATCCTGAGTATAGATAGAATTTATACTAATAGCGAAAAAGAATATTTTTTTTGTTTAGAAATAAAAAAAGAGTTCATTTTTATTGTGGTAAAAAATAGAAAAGGAGAAAGGTTTATGTTAAAAAATATTCCTTCAATCATTTCCCCTGAGTTAATGAAAGCGCTGATGGAAATGGGACATGGAGATGAAATAGTTTTAACTGATGGAAATTATCCTTCCGCTTCTGCCGGTCCACCTGTTATCCGGGCGAATGGTCATGGAATTCCAGAATTACTAAGCGCTATTCTATCATTTTTCCCTTTAGACGCTGATAGTGAAGATAATGTGATTTTTATGAAGCCCAATCAAGGGAAGAATCCTCCGATATGGTTTAAATATGATGAAATATTAAAAAAATCTAAAGAAATATACTCTACACAAGAACTGGAAAGGTTTAAATTTTATCACCGGGCTTCCCATTCATATTGCATAGTAGCTAGCAGTGAAAAAGCTTTATACGCAAATATCATTTTAAAAAAAGGAGTGGTTGAATAAAATTCAAAAGAATTATTGGCAAAAAACTTCTTTTGTTTTAATTTTTTCGATCTATATTAAATTTATCTTTAATAATTAAAGTATTTTAAGAATACAAGGAGGATAATATTGTGTCAAATTTACAAAATAGGTTGTGTGGAAGACTTCCTAAAGTAGGTATTCGTCCGATTATTGATGGACGCAGAAAAGGGATTAGAGAATCTTTGGAAGGACAAACCATGCAAATGGCCCAAGCTGCCGCCAAATTAATATCCAAAACCCTAAAACACTCTAACGGTTTACCGGTAGAATGTGTCATATCTGATACGACAATCGGTGGCGTTGCAGAAGCAGCAAAATGTGCCGATAAATTTGCCCAAGAAGGTGTAGGGGTTTCTCTTACCGTGACCCCATGCTGGTGTTATGGGATGGAGACCATTGACATGGATCCCCTTATTCCCAAAGCCATCTGGGGATTTAACGGAACTGAGAGACCGGGAGCAGTATATCTATCCGCTGCATTGGCAGGTCATGACCAGACGGGCTTACCTGCTTTTAGTATATACGGTAAAGATGTTCAGGATCAAAATGATAACACTATCCTTGATGATGTAAAACAGAAGATATTGCAATTTACCAAAGCAGGATTAGCTGTTGCCACCATAAAAGGAAAGTCTTATCTTTCTATAGGCAGTGTCTCTATGGGAATAGCCGGTTCTCAAGTTAATCCCTCATTTTTTCAGGATTATCTGGGGATGAGAAATGAATATGTAGACATGTCTGAGATGACCAGAAGAATAGAAGAAGAAATTTATGATAAAGAAGAATATGAAAGAGCCCTTTCATGGGTTAAGGAAAATTGTCCGGAAGGAGAAGATCGCAATAAAAAAGAGATAAAACATTCCCGTGCACAAAAAGATACTGAATGGGAGATGGTGGTCAAGATGACCATAATAACCCGAGATCTAATGATTGGTAATAAAAAGTTAATTAATCTTGATTATGCCGAAGAGGCAGAAGGGCACAATGCCCTTGCAGCCGGTTTCCAAGGTCAAAGACAATGGACCGATTATCTTCCCAACGGTGATTTTATGGAGACAATTTTAAATACCTCTTTTGATTGGAATGGTATTAGGGAGCCTTTTATTTTCGCTACCGAAAACGATAGTTTGAATGGTATTTCCATGTTATTTAATCATTTGTTAACCGACAGGGCACAGATATTTTCCGATATACGAACTTACTGGAGTCCCCAGGCAGTAAAAAGAGTAACAGACACAGAGTTAACCGGTCTTGCCCAAAACGGATTTATTCACCTCATCAATTCCGGCTCTACTACCCTCGATGCTACTGGAAATCAAAAAGTAAATGGAAAATCAGTGATGAAACCTTTTTGGGAAATCACCCCAGAAGAAACAAATAAATGTCTGTCTCATACCAAATGGTCTCCTGCCAGCTTAGAATATTTTCGGGGAGGAGGATATTCCTCTACCTTTTATACTAAAGGGGTAATGCCAGTCACTATGGTAAGATTAAATCTAATAAAAGGATTAGGACCGGTTATTCAAATTGCTGAAGGTTATACTATAGATCTACCTCCCAAAGTTCATCATATTTTAGATGAACGGACTGATCCCACCTGGCCTACCACCTGGTTTGCTCCCATCTTAAACGGCAGAGGAGCCTTTAAAGATGTCTTTTCGGTGATGAACAATTGGGGAGCTAATCATGGAGCGATAAGTTATGGTCATATTGGAAAAGATCTGATTACTTTATCTTCCATGCTCAGAATACCGGTAGCCATGCACAATGTATCTGATGAGAAAATTTTTAGACCAAAGACCTGGGCATCTTTTGGTACTTCCTGTTTAGAAGGAGCGGACTTTAGGGCATGTGCTAATTTTGGGCCTTTATATGGAAAAAAATAAAAGGAGCATGAAGGTGAATAAATATACAATTGGTTTGGATTTTGGTACTTTAAATGGGCGGGCAATATTAATTGATGTAAAAACAGGTGAAGAACTAGCTACCGCTGTTTATTCTTATAATGATGGAGCGATTGAAGAGGTTCTTCCCGATAGCGAAATCACACTTCCTCCAAATTGGGCTTTACAAAATCCTGTTGATTATCTGGGAGTATTAAAATATACCATACCCGAAGTCTTAAAAAAATCCGGAGTTTCTCCTGAGGATATTATTGGTATAGGTGTAGACTTTACCTCGTGTACAATCCTTCCTATCGATAAACTGGATATTCCATTATGTATGAAGGAAGAATGGAAACATAATCCCCATGCTTGGGTAAAACTCTGGAAGCATCATGCAGCAGAACCCTATGCAAATCAATTGAAAGATATTGCTTTAAAACGTAAAGAAAAATTTATTCTTCGTTATGGGGGAAAAATCTCTTCAGAATGGATGTTCCCTAAGATCTGGCAGATTTTAGAAGAAGCCCCTGAAGTCTATGAATCAACTGATCGTTTTATAGAGGCAGGTGATTGGATTATCTTACAATTAACCGGTAAAGAACGCCGCAGTGCATGCAATGCGGGATATAAAGCGATATGGGACAGAAAAGAGGGTTATCCTTCACCTGAATTTTTTGCCGCTCTTCATCCTCGGTTAAAAAATGTGGTAAAAGAAAAACTTTCAACAGATATCTTTTCTACCGGGCTAAAAGCGGGGGGTCTGACATCCGGAATGGCTAAGCAAACCGGTTTAAAAGAAGGGACTCCGGTAGCAATAGGTATTATCGATGCACATTCGGCTGTTCCTGCTGCTACCGTTACTAAACCGGGGAAGATGGTTTTGATTATGGGTACATCCACCTGTCATATGTTATTGAGCAAAGAACAAAAGCTAATTCCCGGAATACCCGGAGTGGTAGAAGACGGTATTCTACATGGTTATTTTGGTTATGAAGCAGGACAGGCAGCCGTAGGAGATATTTTTGATTGGTTTGTTTCTAATTATGTTCCAGCAAGTTATGAAAAAGAAGCTCAAAAGTTAGATATTAGCGTTTATCGACTCTTAGAAAATAAAGCAAGTAAATTAAAGCCGGGAGAGAGTGGACTACTTGCACTTGATTGGTGGAATGGTAATCGTTCTATCTTAAATAATGCAAATCTTTCAGGTTTGATTTTAGGTCTTACTTTAAGGACCAAACCGGAAGAGATTTACCGAACTTTACTGGAAGCCACTGCTTTTGGAACCCGAATGATCATTGATTCTTTCGTTAATGACGGTTTACCCATAGAGGAATTATATGCCTGTGGCGGGATGCCCCACAAAGATAAATTACTTATGCAAATTTATGCGGATATCACCGGACGAGAAATAAAAGTTGCTTCTTCCCATCAAGCCTCAGCATTAGGTGCAGCTATGTTTGGCAGCCTTGCTGCCGGTAGCAAGCTTGGAGGTTATGATTCTATTGAGGAAGCAGTTGCTCATATGGCTTCGTGTGAGGACAAAACATATCTACCTATTCCAAAAAATGTTGAGACTTACAATCGGTTATTTGCCGAATACAAACAGTTACATGATTATTTTGGACGGGGGAACAATCAGGTTATGGATCGCTTAAAAAGAAATTAGAATATTTTTTAGAAAGATTATAAAAAATGAAAAATAAAATAAATAAAATGATTGAAAAAATTGATAAGAAAAAAAGAATTAATCCTCAAGGAAAGAATAAGATTGCCGATGTATTGGAAAATAAAGAAGTGGATTTTTTACCCTTGATATTTTGGAAACCGCAACATGTTTCTGTTCCAGGGGAAACTTTTGATATGGAAGAACAATTTTTTAATAAAGAAAAAATGCTTTACGGTCATCTAGAAGAGATTGAAAGATGTGCTGAAAATGCTTTTGATGCGCCAATTTGCATACGGCCCAATTTTGGTACAATATTTATTCCTGCTATGTTTGGATTAAAATATAAAGTACCTAAAGATACATTTGCCTGGCTAACTTCCCGTCTTAGTAAAGAAGAAATAAGAAAATTTAACCTTCCAAATTTAGATAAAATAGATATGTTAAAAAAATCAATTGAGTATATTAAATTTTTTAAAGAAACATTACCTGAATGGATTCATGTTTATCTTCCTGATACTTTGGGTCCATTTGAAATTGCACATGCTGTTTACGGTAATAATATCTTTTATGACTTATATGATGATTCTAAATTTGTACATTACCTTTTAAGTTTATGTACTGATATATATATACAAATTACCGAGAAACTGAAAGAGGTTTTAGGAGAAGAGAAGACTAACTGTTTTCATGGCCATGCTTTATCTCGAGGAATTTATATGAGAAATGGCGGAACTCGAATTTCAGAAGATAGTGCGACACTTATTTCTCCTCAACAGATTGATGAATATGTAATTCCCTATGATCAAAAAGTCTTGGAAGAATTTGGAGGAGGATTTATTCATTTTTGCGGAAAAAATGAATATTTACTACATTCATATTTAAAGATGGATAAAGTTCGGGCAGTAAATCTGGGAAATCCCGAGATGTATGATTTTGAGGAAACCATGCAAAAATTTATAGATTGTAAAAAATGTTATTTTGGTTTATGGCCCCGACAAGATGGAGAAAATTTAGAAAAGTATATTAAAAGAATAAAAAATTCTACAAAAGGAGGGAAGAGAGGACTTCTACTTCATTTTGATGAAGATATGTTCCCTGAATATTCTTGTCAGGATATTTTGAAAAAGTGGGAAAAAATAATTGAAGCATAGGTTTTGTAATTAAAAATTATTAAAGAGGATTTTTATTTATTTTATCGAATAAAATAATAGAATATTATTATTCTTTGTAATCTACGCCTTAATTATATATAAGGTAGAAAATACACCATTACAATGGAAAGGAGTGATAAAAGATGTAAAAAACATTTATAATGTAGAATGCTAAACAGAAGTGATCTTAGTTAAAAAATAAAAGGAGGATTTTAAGATGAAATTCAGAAAATTAGAGATTATTTTGGTTGTCTTGACTTTGCTATTGACTTTTAGTTGTGTGAATGTCTTTGCTGCTGGAAGCACACTTACCTGGTCTTCGATTAGCGTTCCCGATGATGCCCATACAAAAGCCATGCAGGTTTTTAAAGAGGAAGTAGAAAGACTTTCCGATGGTACAATTAGCGCGGATTTGTTTATAGCCGGTCAATTGTATACCCAGGAAGGCGAATTAGCTGCCTGTAGGGAAGGAAGTCTCGATATAGCTTACTTCAGTGCCAGCTGGTTTGCAGAATTTGTTCCCTATGTATCCATGATAGGAGCTGTTTATACTTTTAGTGGTTTCGGGCATATGGATAGGGTGTTAAATGGAGAGATTGGAGAAGCAATTTTTGAAGATATCGCTCAAAAAACAGGGGTAAGACCTCTAGGTGCATTTTACCTTGGCACAAGACAGTTGAATTTGGTTGAAAAAGTGGGAGAAGTAAGGACTCCTGAAGATATGAAAGGTGTTAAATTAAGAACACCTGCTAGTCCTGCTTGGATAGCCCTAGGTAAAGCATTGGGCGGAAATCCTACTCCTATGAGCTTTGGCGAAGTGTATATGGGCTTAAAAACCGGAGCCATAGAAGGGCAAGATAATCCTTTGCCCACCGACGAAAATGCAAAATTCTATGAAGTAACTAAATATATTGTTCTTACCGATCACGTGGTTAATTCGGTATGGCCCTCTATTAATGAGAAGAGATGGCAATCCTTCAGTGATATAGAAAAATTAGTCATTCGTAAAGCTATGGCTAAAGCTAGAGATTTCTGTGCCGAGACCAACTTAAAAGCTGAATCAGAACTAGTCGATTTCTTCAAAGAACAAGGTTTGATTGTTATTGAAGATCCTGATAAAGCAGCCTTTGCAGAATATGCAAAATGGTCCTACCAGAATGAAAGTCAGGATGTCTCTAAAGATTGGGATATGGATCTGTATGAGAAAATTCAGGCTGAAAAACGTTAATAGCAATATCTTAAAGTTAAAAATTGCGATAGGTGGTCCCATTATATTACGATATAGTGGGACCGCAATAAAAGGAGAACTTTTCTGTGAAGAAAAAAAATCAATTAATCTGGATAAAAATTGGTAAATTACTGATTGATATTACCGAAATATATATTCCTGCAATTTCTTTTTCTTTGTTATTTATTGCTTTTTTAATCCAGGTTTTTTACCGTTATTTTTTGGTTCCTCTCACCTGGCCTCTGGAATTTACTTTAATGATGTTCGTTTGGACCACCTTATTTGGAGCATGTTATGCAATACGTGATAATTCGCATGTTAAATTTACTTTAATTTATGATAATGCTACTCCGAAGGTAAAATATTGGATAAGGATTATAGGTAACTTAATGTTGCTTAGCTCTTTTATCATTGCTTTTGTTCCTACTTATAATTGGGTTAATTTTATGTCCTTTAAAAAATCCAATGTTCTAAAAGTACCCATGAATATTGTATTTTTTCCTTATATTATTTTTATGATTATTGTGATAGGCAGGATAGCGTTCAAACTTTATACCGACATAAAAAAATTACCTGGAGGAAAAACATAAGATGAATATACCCCTGACAGTTTTTTTATTATGTTTTATATTAACTTTTATACTAAGGATACCTATTGCCTTAGGGATGTTGATGAGTTCAATTTTTTATTGCCTACTGGCTCCAGGCCCTGCTGCCGGACTACAAATGGCAGCTCGTCAGTTTCTAAGCAGTCTAAATGTTAAATTTATTCTAATTGCTGTTCCCCTTTTTGTTTTTGCCGCAAAAGTGATGAATTCAGGGGCTGTAACGGAAAAAGTATTTAAATTTGCTAATAACCTGGTTGGTAGATGGAAAGGTGGTATGGGGCATGTTAATGTAGTAGTTTCAATCATCTTTTCAGGCATGACGGGTTCCGCTGTAGCAGATGCATCTGGTTTGGGCATTATGGAAATTGAGGCAATGCGTAAACATGGTTATAATGATAGTTTCAGTTGTGCCATTACCGCTGCTTCAGCTACAATTGGTCCTATTTTCCCCCCTAGTATACCAATGATTTTTTATGCAATGCTTTCAGGTGCCTCTATTGGTAAACTATTTATTGGAGGAATGATTCCTGGTATTTTAATTGGTTTAGCATTAATGGCATATATTGCCTTTATAGCTAATAAAAGGGGTTATCCCCGGGGTGAAAAATATACACTGAGACAATTTATTAAAAATACAATTATTGCCTTTCCGGCATTAATGACTCCGGTTATTTTATTGGGAGGTATTTATACTGGAGTGGTTACCCCCACTGAAGCAGGTGCCCTTGCCGGTTTTTATGCCTTGCTTATTTCCGTTTTGGTATATCGGACTCTTAATTTAAAACAATTAATGGAGGTTATTTTTGAAACTGTCAAGACAACAGGAGTTTTAACTATTATTGCGGGAGCAGCCTTTTCATTTTCTTATATTATTGCTTTGGAACACATACCAGATGCTTTTTCGGGTTTATTATTAGGCGTTACTTCCAATAAATATGTTCTTTTACTGGTAATTAATGTTTTGTTTATCATTTTAGGTATGTTTATTGATACAATGGCAATAACTTTGGTATTTATCCCCATGGTCCTTCCCCTGGTTAAAATGTTAGGTATTGATTTGGTTCACTTTGGTGTGGTCATTGTTTTGAATATGATGATTGGTTTATCGACTCCACCCTTTGGCATGCTTTTATTTATCGTATCCGGAATTTCAGGAGCCCCACTAAAATCAATTATTAAAGAAATATTTCCTATGCTACTGGTCTTAATAGGGGTATTGTTTTTGATTACTTATATCCCCTGGTTTGTTTTATATTTACCCGGTAAAATGCAGTAAAGAAATTTATTTGATTATTTTTTTTATTTCTTCTTTTGGGGGATGAATATTGTTACCTCATGAACGAATCTATCTTTCTATATCCGGAAAAGTGCCTGACAAAGTTCCCAATGTTCCCAAAATTTGGGTGGATCTGGGGGCAAGATTGACGCAAACCGATCTATCGGAAGTTATTCAAAATCCGTTAACCGCACTTAAAGTAATTGTAGAAGCAGCCCTACTTGTAGGTGCGGATGGAGCTCGACAATTTCACTTACCAAAAAGAAAAATTATACAGGAAAATGAAAAAGTTATTGAAGTCAACCAAGAAGGAAAACGTCTTGGAGAAATCGATATGTTGGGAGGATTATCGACCCGACTCTATGATGAAAAATATTTTGATTTGACTGACCCCTATCAGATTGCCCATCAGCATTTCTGGAGTTCTCCAAAACCGTTAATTAATAATAAAGAAGATGTAAGGGCAATTGTTGTTCCGGATCGTCAATTTTACAAAGAAATTGGTTGCCAGGACCGGCAGCAGGAGATATTTAATAGCGTGGGAAAACAATGTGGTTTAATCGGAGATTGTGATAGTGCCACCCTGGCTTTTTATGTGGATTTTTGCGGTTATCAAAAAGCTCTAATGGATTTAGTTGATAACCCTTCTCTGGTTCATGCTGCCATGGAAAAAGGGGTAGCTATTGCGATAGAAAAGGGAAAATTTAATATTGACCTGGGTTTTCGGATTTTGCGGTTAAATGATTCCGTTGCCAATATGTCGGTGATTTCACCTCAATTTTGGCGTGAATTTATTTTTCCGCATATGAAAGAAGTATGTACTGAACTGCACCATTATTGTCCGGAGGTCAAGATATACTGCCATGTCTGTGGAAATATTTTACCGGTGGTCAATGACTTGGTGAAAACCGGCCTTGATTGTATTGGGCCCCTGGATCCCTTGGGACATTTTACATCAGCACAGGTGCGGGAAATAGTAGGGGAACAGGTATCTTTGTGGGGAGGTGTAAATACTTTATCATTTCTTCAAAATTCCCCTGAAGAGATTTTGGACGAAGCAAGAAGATGCATTCAGGGAGCAGGGAAAAAGGGAGGATATATTTTAAGTTCAGGTTGTGTAATCCCTCGAGGGGCAAGTAAGGAGAATTTAAGGGCTTTAAAAATTGCGGTTGAAAAATATGGAGTTTACCGGAATGGAACCCTTAAAGAAAATTGATTAAGAAAAATAGAAATTTTAATGAAATAATAATTGTTTAAATTTTCAAGAGGTGTGATTTTGTGAAAATATTAAAATTAAGAAATCATATTCCCATAAGTGGTCCTGCCAGGAGAGAACCCGCCGATGGTACGGAATCAGACATGAGAGTGTCTTTGGGTTTTGAACCTGCCTGGTTTTATCAAAGATGTGGTATTAATTTTTCAGAAAAGTGGCATATTGACCCTTTTTATCGACAAAAAAGTCTGGTGAAGATGAAAAAGGAATTGTGTAAAAATTTTCCTTCGGTTTCTTATTGGAATGAAGATTTTAAAGATGACTTGTCAACTATTTCAGGATGTTATGGGGCTTATGTTATTCCAAAAGTATTTGACTTTCCTTTAATGTATGAAAAAGATAGATGGCCGGAAATTGACAAAAATAAAGAAAAATTATCTGTAAGTGAAATTGAAAAATTAGATGTTGATAATATTCTTTCAAGTTCTTTTACGGAAGAAATTTTCCGCCAAATGGATATAATCGAAGCAGAATGGGGGAAAATTCATGGATATTTAAATTGGCAAGGCGTTCTGAATAATGCCTTCATCTTGAGAGGTGAAGATATTTTTACCGATTTTTATGACAGTCCAGCCCTTGTACATCATTTTTTATCAGTAATTACTGATGTAATAATTAGATTAGCTCAAAAAGTTCAAAAAAAACAGCGAAATTCTGGTTTTTATGTCAATCATTTTTGCGTGAGCAATTGTACGGTTAATATGGTATCTCCACAAATTTATCGAGAATTTCTTTTCCCTTATGATGAAAAGATCGCAGAACATTTTGAAAGATTTGGTATGCATACTTGTAATTGGAATGTTACTCCCTATTTAGAAGAGATAAGAAAATTACCTAAGGTTGGCTATCTGGATATGGGTATCATGTCTGATATGAAAAAAGTTAAAAAAATGTTTCCTGACACAAGAAGAGCGGTGATGTATTCACCGGTTCGATTAAAGGAGGCAAGTTTAGGTGATATTCAAAAAGATATGGAAAAAATATATAACGAGTTGTCCCCTTGTGATATTGTAATGGCTGATATTCAAGCTTCTACCAGTACCGGGCGGGTAAATGATTTTTTACAAATATGTAAAAGCCTTGAGGTAAAAAATAAAGGATAAAAAATCTTCTTGAAATAAGATAAAATGATGAAATCGCTGAATTCAAATTAGAAATAAATGTGATAAAAAAATTAATTTAATCACTGGATTATGTGAGGAGGTCTGATAGATGGTGGATATGATAGATAAGAAAAAATTAGAAGGCGTTATTCCTGCCTTAATTTTACCTGTAAATGATAAGGGAAAAATTAATTTTAAACTTTTAGAGAAACAGACTACTTATCTTATTTCGGCAGGCGTAAATGGGTTTTTTATTAATGGGACAACAGGCGAAGGAGCTTGGTTAACTACAGACGAAAAAGTAGAAGTATTTAAAGTGGTAAAAGAAATAAGTGAAGGAAAAGTGTTTCTTTGTGCAGCATGCATTCAGCCATCCACAGAAATAGTTATTAACGAAATTAAAGCTTTTGAGAAACTTGAACCAGATTATATTGTTGCTGTAACTCCATATTATT
>Ga0208905_1001301_pt1 | contig 12600 bp, 3 predicted proteins | sample AntAceMetag02UKS_FD_184776 | JGI IMG/M metagenome (GOLD analysis project Ga0208905, IMG submission 184776) | Saline lake microbial communities from Ace Lake, Antarctica - Antarctic Ace Lake Metagenome 02UKS (SPAdes) (version 2) | ecosystem: Environmental > Aquatic > Non-marine Saline and Alkaline...
TTTGTATGTTCTTTGATTTTATGTTATCAGATGAATATACTAATTCTCCTATAGTATTATATATTTTTATTTTTGTATCTTTTGTCGGATTATTACCAAGGTCTATATTTATAATATCATTAGCAGGATTAGGATAAATTTTAATTGAGTTCTCTGTATAATTATCATTCATAACTGAACTAGTAGTATTAATGCTAATATCATCAATCATAAATATAAAAGCATCATTTGAAACACATTGAATTGCTATATACACCTGTTGATTATTATAGGCAGAAAGAGAGAATGTTTTTTGTGTCCATGCGGCAACAGGAGCTTCCTGATAAGGAGATCCTGAAATAACAGTAAAGCTTGACGGATTGTTATCTGTTGTTGAAACAGCTACATTATATCTTTCCAAACCATATTGATCAGTATAGGACTTTACCCAGAATGATATTGAAGAATTTGTTCCTAATTGAACTTTTGAAGATATTAGCCAATCATTATTAGGAGCTGTTTGGGCGGCAAAAGATGCTCCAAGTCTGCTGCCTCCATGAGTTATCATTGACGTCATAGAAGGGTCGGTTTGTGATGGATTAAAGGCAATAAAAGCCATTGCTTCATTTTGATTAGTGAATGTAACATCCTGAATACCATAAGTTGTGCTTGCGTCAACATCATTTACTGTCCATGGGTCAAAAGTAAGGGCAAAGTCAGCACAGGATTCAAAATCTAAAGTAAAAGCAGCTGGGTTGCCTCCCGAAGAAACAGTTATATAATTTGATTTTGTTTCAGTATCATTATTGGAACCATCATTGACAGTAAGAGATACTGTATAAGTTCCATCTGAATTATATATATGATTTGGATTTTTAATTGTAGAGGTGCCACCATCACCGAATGTCCATGACCATGATGTAGGACTTCCTGATGATTGGTCTGTAAACTGAACACTTAAAGGAGCTGAGCCGGATGTTGGTGTTCCAATAAATGCTGCTGTAAGAGGAACTACTCCTCCTGTATAAGTGCCGTCTAAAGTTGTAGCACCTGTGCTTGTAGGGTCTAACCATGGTTTAAGTTGTTCTGCGACAGTAGAGCCATTAGATAGCCAGTGGTATGAAAATTTTCCATAAGCGTCAGGATCTGTAGGACTAGCACAGGAAGAAGAACCTCCTGTCAGAGTTCCAACAATCCTGCCATTGTTATCAAAGAGAGGAGAACCTGATGACCCGCCTTCTGTTACGCCTTGACCATTTGTTGTAGAAGCCCAGTAAACTAACCAGTGCGATGATAATCCATTACTATTCCATTGTGTTGAGGCCAAAGAAGTTGTATATGTTGATATTTTTTTTATATCACCATAAGGATGATGAATAGATACACCACCTGAGCTGGCAGAATTAACATTATTCCAGCCATTGTAATATGCACCTGATGGAGAACTGCTAAGTTCAAGAAGGAAGAAGTCAGAGCCCGTGTCACCGCCATCTCCACCATGAGCTTTTAATGTGCCACCGACTATACTATTATAAGATGGTTCTGAGCTGGGATTAGAACATGTAGTTCCTTCATAATTAAAATAAAATTTCCATTGATTAAGGTCTGACGAACTGGCACCATCACCACAATGGTCTGCTGTTAAAAAATATGGGGTCAAATCCTGATTGGTATTATTAACCAATGAACCACTACACCAACCATAAGAAGTTCCTGCTTTTATAAGTATTCTGGCAACACCTTTTTTTTCGTCCTGCCAGTTGCTACCTTCCGGAGAGCAATTAATATTCACTTCACAATCATCATCTGAGTCGCCAAAATCTTTTCCGCCATTTTTAAATAAGAAATAAACATCTCTGTATATGTATGCGATTTCTGAGATGCTAATAATTGCTTTATCTAATACTTTTTTTGGCTCAAAATATTCAATGGTAACTGTTTCACCCCGTATTAATTCGGTAGCAAAAAATTTATTTTCAGGATTATTTTGTTCTGTAAAAGCACCTATTACCTGTGTTTTATTTTTATTATATAAAAACAACTTTCCTCCTTTGGGTAAATAAAAATTATTATAATATATGCCTAATGCCAAAGCGTCTTTTGATTTAATTTTTAATCTCCAAATCCTACCACTGCCATCAGATAAATCTGTCCATATTCCTGAATTTTTTGTATTCAAATTTGCTTGTATTGACACAGCTATTCTACGAAGCACATCTTTTTTCCCTGCGTTTTCTTCATCTTGTTCTGTAATTTTTTTCATATCCGGCTTAGAAAATTCTCTAAGCTCATAATTATTTGATATGGATTTTTCTGTAAAACTTGGCGGAGTTCCTCCATGACTTATCTGGGAATTTGCATTGTTATTAAGACCAAATAAAAGGCAAAGAGATAATAAAACAGAATAAAAGTTTAAATTTTTCATATTAATTTTTTTTTGATTTAAATAACAAAATTTAATTTTACAAATATAGTAATTTTTTTTAAAATTAGACCTAAAAATAAAAAAAATATAATTATTTCTTGAGTTTGACACTTAATCAATCTATCTTCCTGACAATCAGCGATTAAGCAAATCGCCATTCGCACTACACCTGTTCTCATATAGTTGAGTTTCAGGTTTTCACATTACTGTTATGGTCCGTTTCGTATCATCAGGTTTTACCTGATTAATTTTTCACAGGTATTGGTTTAAAGTTCCTTTTGGTATTAAATCAGGAAGGTTTTTAATATATAATACCTTCATTATTTGTTTTGCATCTGCTTTTATTTTAGATTGCAAGTAATATTCTTTTTTATTCTGGCGAATAATACTAATTTGCAATTCTATCAGATTTCACCTGATTTGGTTTTCTGACAGGGTTTCTTCTTTTTCGCATTTTATTATTTTATCACTATTATTTTGCCTATAGATATCCACTTATTTCCGGCGGTTGCTTGGTAGAAATAGATCCCTTTATTAAGGATAGATCCTGAAATTACGAATGTATTTTTACCACTGGATAAAGAATAGTTTAGTAATTTCCTTCCAAGAACATCGTAAATTTCCAAAATACCTGTTTTGTTTTCAGGAATTTTATAATCTACCTGCATATTCCCATCATTCGGATTCGGATATAAATTAAAATACCCCTGTTCTTTCTCAGTAATTTCAATACCTATAGCAAGTTCTACAACTATTACAAAATTTATAGTATCAGCAAAGCATGGATTTACTGAAATTAATTGAATTGTGTATGTACCTGCACTATCATAAACATGTGAAGGACTAAATGTTGTTGAGTCAATATTTCCATCTCCAAAATCCCATCGCCAACCCGATGCATTAGTGCTGTTGTTTGTTAAATGTAGTGTATCGCCTGTAAATATTGTATCTGCACTTTGAGTGAAATCAGAGAACAAAGTATCGCAAACGAAGACAGTTGAAAACGCAGTATTTGAACAGGTATCTTTATAAGCGGTTAAAGATACTGTGTAAACACATATACTGTCGTAGGTATGTATAGGATTTTGTATTGTATCAGTTATTCCATCGCCAAAATTCCAGAGTAAAGAATCATAAAAGAATGTCCAGGAATAAAATGATACTGTGTCTGATATTGATAAATGCACTGTATCTTTATTCTGATCGAAATTTACAACAAGAGGATAGCAATTGTATTTTACTACAACAGTTGAAGTAGCTTCATTTGAACAAGTGCCATTTGTAGCCACCAATGTAACAGTATAAGTCCCTTCGTTCCAATAAGTATGCACAGGGTTTTGTAAAGTATCTGTTGCCCCATCACCAAAATCCCAGTACCAGCCCGTAGCATTGGTACTATGGTCTGTAAAATAAACATCTCCTGAAACACCTAAATTAACTGTATCTGCACTTTGGGTAAAATAGGAAACACAGCCCCATTTAGTTATATAATTTACAAGTATTCCCCCTGCATGAGTGAAAGCTCCTCCGGCATATAATTCATTGTTATATATTTCAAAATCGTTTGCCCATTCATTTATCCCCGGTTCAACAGGCATCCAGATATTTCCATTCCATTTTGCAATATATCCTGTAAAATTACCACTAACGTACAGTTCATTGTTCCATACACCCATACCCCCAAGACCCCAGCTGGTAGAATCAAAAACATCTACTGTTGACCCAACTGATGACCAATTGGTCCCATTCCATTTAGCAATTGTATTCGCATTCGGAATACCTCCAACTCCTGAGAAAAATCCACCAATATAAAGCTCATTATTATATACCTGCATTACATATACTACTCTATAATTATCAGTTGTGTCTACTTCTGTTCCCGCAGGATACCAATTTGTGCCATCATATTTTGCTACCATATCAACACCTATACCATTAATGGAATCAAAGCTACCTCCTGCATATAATTCATTATTATATACTTCTAACCAATAAACTTCACCACCAGTAGTTACATCATTATAATCCGTATATGATGTTATTCCAACTGTTGTCATATTTGTTCCATCCCATTTTACAACAATACTATCTTTTGCAATGTATAATTCGCCATTATACACTTTTATATAATTAAACCATGTCCATCCTCCTCCTGATAAAGAATCAATAATTGACCAATTCATACCATCCCATTTATATATATACAGGTCTGCAGCTGCATAGAGTTCCCCATTAAAAATTTCAAAAGAAACCACTACTCGTTCCACACCTGTCCCTAAATTATGCCAATTTGTACCATCCCATTTTGCAACACGATTTGCTGATACACCACCTGCGGTGGTAAACCCACCACCCGCATAAAGCTCATTATTATATACTATTAAATCATGTACACCACCATTCAATCCTCCTCCAATACTACTAACCTGAGGATTACCAATAGTAATATAATTGTTCATTATTATTGTATCACTACCGGCAGCATTTGAAACAATTAATGTTACATCATAAAAGCCATAATTGTTATATATAACTACGGGATTCTGAAGAGTAGAAACTGATGGGGTTCCACCAGGAAAACTCCATTGCCAGCTTGTTGGAGTATTATAGGATATATCAGTAAAACATATAGAATCTTCCATATATGCAAATGTCTTATCAGCTTTGAAATGTGCAAAAGGCGGACATGGTGGAATTGTACAAGGATAACATGCACCTGTAAGATATAAATTTTCTTCAGATACAAGCTTACTATAATATGAATGATAATTTATGAATGCATGCATCCTTGCTTTCTGTCCTTCGGTGAACATATTCATGCAAGTACTGTAATCCATATAATTTTTTACCTGGTCGGGTAAGTCGGGGATATCATTTGTGCATGAATTTTGTCCAACAGGGCAGCCATGATTTGGAAAAGCAACAGGTGGGGTGTCGCAAATCATGTCGCCACTGCTGCTACAGTCGGATGAGCCACAGCCATCATTAAAAGTATGCATCAGATTAAAACAATGTCCTATTTCGTGAATTATTATTTTACCTTGATTTATGCTGTTTCGCCCCACACAGTCATAACGCATGATTACCTGTATTCCAGGTCCGCCCAAACCTTTATAACCCCCGGTTATACTCTTTACAACCCAGATATTCAGATAATATCTTAACGAATCTCCCCATGCAATAATGCTTCCCGGAAGATTTGAACAACCCGGATAATTCATATCAGTACAGGGTGTTTGTGTATGTGTAATACCTGTTGTAGAATTTCCATCAGGGTCAATAGTAGCGAGACAAAATTCAATTTTTGTATCAACACCATCCCCATCGCCAGGTGTACCGGGCATTTTTCTAAAACATTCGTTCATTATGTCAATTTCTTGGTAAATCAGGGAATCAGGAATATTTTCTGGTCCGTTATTATGCAATATATGAAACACAACAGGCACATAATAGGTCATGTTTTGCTTGCTTTTTATTAAGCTTTGCTGGTTTTTTTTCCAGTATTTTTCAAAGTTGTTTAACAAAATTTTATACTGCGGGTGTTGTTGCAGATAAATCTGATTCGCTTCATCAGAGCCACAGAAAGATGAATTTTGGCTGAATGAAAGAGAAGAAAACATTATTAATACCACTAATATCAGATGATTTTTCATAACTTTTAATAATTTATGTTAATAAAAAATTATACTGGCTGCTTAACAGACGAACCTGAAATATATAATAAACTATCTGGTTACACTAATTCTTCTTGATGCAGAAGTTTTGCCATTAGAAATCTTAACAAGATATAATCCCGAATTGACTTTTCCATTTGCTTTTACAATATTGATTTTAATCTTGTTAATACCTTCTTTACTTTCTACATTTATTTTTTTCACTACCTCTCCCAAGTCGTTGTATATAGTAATTTCAACAGGTCTATTGGTTGTACCTGACGTAAATGCAAGTGTGAAATTGCCATTATTCGCATTAGGAAATAAATCTACAATTTTAACTTCATCAAAATTATTGACAGCGTCTTCAGTTTCTGAAATAGTTTTTAATTTACTGATACTACATGGTCCAAGATAATCGCCATGTGCCAGATGAGCAGGTACTGCGCTTGTGCTAACACATATTGTTTGCGGATTATTTGGATTGCCCGGAGGTATATGGCATATCGTTACTTTACCTTTACCGCAACGAATATCTATAACGTTAATTGTAGCTGATGCAGTATTTATGCAACCATGAACATCTGTAACTGTCACAGCATAAGTTGTGGTAACAGTGGGACAAACTAAAATTGACGTTGTTATTTCTCCTGTGTTCCATAAATAATTCACATCGCTATTACTTTGAGCAGTTAAGGTTAAATATTGTGGCCCATATCCTAAATAGATAGTGTTGGGATTACCGCCAGGACTTACAGTTGGTGATGGATATACTGAAATATTTAACGATGGTTCCGGGAAAACAGTAATAGTAAACGGGTCGGAAACATTACTGCATCCGTTATTATCCATTATTGTTACAGTATAATCTGTTGTTGCGGTTGGTTTGGCGATAGGGTTACAGGTATTTGAATTTTCAAGACCGGTAAGCGGATTCCACGAACATGAAACCCAAGGCGAATAAGCATAATTAATTATCGCTGAATAACCGGCTACAGCATTATCGTTACTGATATTGTTAACAGTAAGAGTATTCAAACCTCCAAAATTCCAGTAAATATTTAACTGTGCGCCACTAACTGTAAACGTTGTTGGATAAGTCCCGTAAGCCGCAGGTTGACAACTGCAACCGGAATTATTTACTACCCCGGTGTTACCAATATTATTACCATTCAATTGGAAAGACCAGATACCCTGACCACATGACCAGTATATTTTATAATCAATACTAATAATTGAATCTGCATCAGGAATAGAAAAAGGAGCTGATGTTGTTGTAAATGCCCCCCAGTGATAGCCATCATTACATAAATCATTAGTAAAATTACAAGTACCACCACCCTGATCAAAAATACAGACTTCATAAGAACTCACAATTCTTGCATCTGCAATTAATTTAACTGAATCACCTTCACAGAATGTTGTTGGTCCGGCAGGTTTAATTAATGCAAAAGGTATTGGATTAACAGTAACAATTTTTGATGCAGATGAGCCATAACAACCGCTCACAACATAATTACCCGAAGCAGAAACAATGATTGATTGCGTAGTTTCGCCTGTTGACCATAAATATGTACTATTGGGGCTTGCAGTTAAAGTAACTGAACCACCCTCACAGAACGAAGTTGGTCCATTGGCAGTTATACCTGTTACAGGCAATGGTTGAATAATAAAAATTGTATCAGTATAAGTGCCTGAGCATCCCTCGGGTGTTGTTACTGTTAATGTTACAATCTTTTGTCCCATTGTAGCAAAGTTAATACCTTGAGGATTCCTTTCTGTTGAAGTAGGTGGAGCAGCATCAGAACCAAAATTCCATTCATACGTGGCATCAGATAAGCCCCCTGTATAATTAAAATCAAACCTTTTAGGTTGTCCGCAAAAGTCGGGCTGTTTTGCTTCAAATGTTGCCATTTTTGTGGTGTCGCCCGCAATTATGTTTACAACAGTGTTTGTAATTACAGGCGGAAGAAAATCAAAATAAATAGCTGCTTTGTTTGCAATAACAGCACCAGGGACAATATCTGTACGTGGCTTAATACGGAAAGATACAGCACCAATACTTCCTTCTGGGTCAGAGGCACTATCAGGCAGGTTGATATTTTTAAAGGTCCATGTTAATATTCCTGGTCCACTTATAGTAAATTCAGCCGGATGAGTTGTATGTAAGACCTCTATACTTGGAACATCCAAAACCTTATAATCAAGTGTATCAATAATGGTAACATATTTTGCGGGTGCTGTACCTACGTTCTGAAAACCAATTTGGTATGTAAGTGTCTCGGTTGGGCTAATTGTCCTACATGGTCCGGTACCTTCGGGAAATACTAAGAGTTTTTCGTTAGGGTCAAAAGGTCCATTATAAGTTTGTATATCTGGTAGAGGATTGCAGTTAGTATCTATAATTGAGGGATCAGAAGCTGTTATACCTAATGTTGCAATAAGAGTTGTGGGGATTGGTAAACAGCATGCAATTTCAGTTTGGATTTTTATCATATAATCCGGATTATCCTCATATATACTTCCTTGTTGAAGTGTTTTACAAGGATCTGATTGCCCCCACCCCTCACAAAGTCTATTCCATGTTAATGTAGTAGTTCCGTCAGGATTAAGTACTACTTCTGGTTCAAGACCAGCACAACTAGGAACTGATGAAACATAGTGGACTCCTGGAGGTAATGTTACTGTATATGTACAAGAGTTACTTGCTGTGTTCCCCCCCGGATTCCAATAATTAAGAGTATACATTTTTGTTACACAACGATCACAAGTACTGCCACATAAAGTAGCAGTTTGATTAGTTAGACATTCTGGCGGAGGGATGCCCGGTAGTTGTTGACCTGTGAGTTTTCCGCATATTGCAGGATTAACACCAAGTGGAAATTGATTCCCAAAATTAATATTTTTTAATTCTTTGGTAACTGTGGGAATTATAATTTGGTAAGTAGTTGCGGGATAGGTTTGTATCCAGCCGGTTTTAGGTATTTGTTTTAATGTGTATGTACCAGGGTCAGCAATAAAATAATATTCTCCAAGGTTGTTGGTTGTGGCATAAAGTGTTTGTGGTCCGCCGTCTAATTGGAGCAACCAGTTGGATATGCCATATTCTGCACTATCCTGTACCCCATTACCATTTTCATCATCAAACACAATCCCGCTAAGGCCGGGAACAGCATTTTTCAAAACGGATACAGAATTTCCACTCCCGTTAGCTGTAACAATATCAGCATCGCCATCATTATCAAGGTCAGCAGCATAAACATCAGCAGGTTGCGAACCAGCAAAAAAATCTTCTCTTTGTGCAAACATACCATCTCCCCTGTTTTTCAATATAGATATGTTACTTCCATTGATATTGGTAGTGATAATATCACCATCACCGTCGCAGTCAACATCACTCACAAATATACCCCAAGGGATGCCTCCTGTTGAATAATCTCTTTTATCCGTGAATGTGCCATTTCCGTTATTCATCAATACACTTACACTATGAGAAAAATAAATAGTAACGGCAATATCACCATCACCATCGCCATCAAGGTCTGCAATACAAACTTTTATAGGTACAGCACCAACTGTATAATAGACAGGAGTCCCATAAGTACCATCACCATTATTTAAAAGTACAACCAATGTATTCCACCAAAGTATTGTTGCAACTATATCACCATCTCCGTCTCCATCAAGGTCATAAACATCTAACCCATGTTGACCCAACCCGACGTAATATGATACAGGTGGAGCAAAAGTGCCATCTCCATTATTTTTTAATACGTATATATGTTTATTAGCCCATTCCCACCACCAGCCATTTCCACCACAGGTTGCAATAATATCAATATCCCCATCACCATCTATGTCATACGTTTTTATTCCCATAACGTGTGCACCTATGTAATAAATTATTGGTAAGCTAAAAATTCCCGTACCATCATTTTTTAATACAGATATTGTCTTGCTACAAAGATTTCCTGCGAGTATATCACCATCACCGTCGCCATCAATATCAGCAACAGTCGCAACATAAGGTGCTACATATAAAGCAGTATCAGTAATATAATCTGTTTTTTGAGCAAAAGAGCCATCACCATTATTCTTTAATACGGATATTGTATTAGATGGATAGCTTCCTTGACATGGACCATTACCACCTCTCCATGAGCTGTTTGCTACAATAATATCACCATCTCTATCACCATCTATATCATATACAACTATCGAAAAAGGTCTGTCGCCAACACTATATACAATGGGTGTGGCAAATTTAGCAGGTGTTTGATCAAATACCACAGTAAATTGTGAAACAAAAGGAGCAATTTTTAAGTTGTTAATATCTTTTATTTTATCAGATATAATTATCTGTACTTTCTCTCCTTTCTTGAAAGAAAAAGCAGATACAAACGTTACGATAGTATTGTTTTGTGAAAATAAAAAAACACCTGTGTGCCTTCCACTTATTTCACCTGCTAAAACAAAAGTATTATTATTTACAGTAGCTGTATTAATCGGTTTATTAAATGTTACTTCAATTATTGCTGAAGTATCAACATTGAGTGCGTTCTGGTATGGAAAAATATTTAATACAACTGTTGAAGGGTTTATAACAGGTTCTGTTTGCTGGTAATAAGTATTTATTCCTGTTGTATCAAAAGAGGAAATGCTCCCCCCTGAATTTATAAAATTAAGAAAAGCAGTATCACTTTGAAAAAGCGAACTGTCAAATCCTAATGGGTGTTCAGGAGTAATAGGTATTTGGGCTAATACACTGCTATAACTTATAGCAAATAAGGCAAAAATAATAACTGATTTTTTTATAGTATTTAGTTTTTTAAATTTATAAATTATAATCACTCAAGATACAAAATTACAAAATTATTTTCATTATCAAAAAGTGTTGCTTATTTTTTTGTTTAAATAAATAATAATGTTTAATTCCACAAATATAGTAATATTTTTTTAAATACGTATATTTTTTTTATAAAAAAATAAAAAAAAATTATAACAATAATCCTAATGTCATCAATTACAGATAGTTATGTTTTTTTTATTAACCAAGAGTCAGAAATTTAGATAGTGCTGTTAGAAAAAATTAATTTTTAAAATGAGAGTTAATTTCTTTTGCTTTGTTGAAATAGTATTGTGCTTTATCATTATCTCCTGCTTGCTGATATGTAACACTTAAATTATATAATATTTGAGAATCGTCAGGATTTAATTTAACAGCATTCCTTAAATAAAAAAACAGAACTATCAAGATTATTTTTTTGGGTTTGACAGCAAATATTGTTAATTAATTGATTTTCAAAAAGATACATTTTGAAATTGATAAAAGTTGTCCCCATATTTTGCAGTTTTGCAAAATTTATGATAGTTCGCTGTCAAGTGAATTCATTTTCTTCAAGTGCTGCTCTGATAATCAAGCAGGACTAACTCTTTTTTAAAATACATCTCTATATAATTTTTGGGGATTAGATCACTTTTTTGAACTATATTCAATTTAAAATTCGGAAGAAATATTTTTTAATGAAAAATATCTATAAGCAGTTCTATATTTTGATAAGGTATATTAAAATATTTGCCAATATATTTACTGGTTAATATTCCATTGTATAGATATACACCTTGACGAATGCCTTTATCATATTTAATTAAATTTTCCATACCACCTTCTTCTCCCATCTTTAAGAAAACAGGGGCAAAGAAATTACTTAAAGCATAAGAAACAGTATGAGGAACCATAGATGAAATATTTGGCACACAATAATGCGTAACGCCATACTTTTTAAAAACGGGTTTAGTATGATTAGTAATATGTGAAGTTTCAAAGCATCCGCCCTGGTCAATACTTACATCAATAATTACAGAACTGTTTTTCATTTCTTTTACCATATCTTCGCTAACAACGCAAGGTGATCTTCCTTCGGATGAATGGATAGCACCAATAACAACATCAGCAGATTTCAGAGCTTTGATAAGTACTCTTGGTTGAATTATTGAAGTAAAAACTCTTTTATTAAGGAGATTTTGAATTCTACGTAATTTATAAATAGAATTATCAAAAATTTTTACTTGTGCACCAAGTCCTAATGCTGCACGGGCTGCATATTCTGCAACTGTTCCTGCACCTAATATTACAACTGCTGTTGGTGTTATACCTGAAAAGCCACCAAGCATACTTCCTTTACCATAATTAATATCACTTAAATAGTTGGCTGCTATTAAAATTGAAGTGGTTCCTACTATTTCACTCATTGAACGTCTTACTGCAAATTCTCCTGTTTTATCTTTTATATATTCAAAAGTTATGGCTGTTATTTTTTTAGAAATAAGTTTTTTAAAATAAATATCACTTTGTCCTGTTAAATTCAAAGCAGATATTATTGTTTGTCTTGTTTTAAGCAATTCAATTTCTTTAACAGAAGGAGGAGCTATTTTTAATATTATATCAGATTTTTTATAAACATCTTCTGGTGTATATACTATAGTTGCTCCGGATTCGCTAAATTCATTATCAGCAAAATGAGCAGATTTTCCTGATAATGA
>Ga0208905_1001302_pt1 | contig 12594 bp, 5 predicted proteins | sample AntAceMetag02UKS_FD_184776 | JGI IMG/M metagenome (GOLD analysis project Ga0208905, IMG submission 184776) | Saline lake microbial communities from Ace Lake, Antarctica - Antarctic Ace Lake Metagenome 02UKS (SPAdes) (version 2) | ecosystem: Environmental > Aquatic > Non-marine Saline and Alkaline...
TTCTTCCCAGGAATTAACAACCTGCACCTCCTTTAGTTTCCCTTCAATCTGAGATTCTTTCAGATAGTCCTTGATTACACTTGCAATTGTTTGAGTGTTACTTTTACGCATTAGTTTCTAATCAGTACTTAAGATGTTACGAGTTACGAGTTACGGGTTACGAGTTACAGGTTCTCCCTTTCGCTTTGTCGCCCTGTCGCTCTTCCCTCTATTTCCTTTATTTCCTCTATTTCCTTATTTATCCTGAACAACCTATAATCGGCAGATAGCCCAGACAGTATTTTTTCAAGTCGTGACTGGTGGGTATCTGTAATAAATATCTGTCCGAACTGATTTTCTGACACCAGTTGAATAATCTGTGTAACGCGGGATGCATCAAATTTATCAAAAACATCATCCAGTAACAGAATTGTATTAGAACCACTCACCTCTTTAATAAATTCATATTTAGCAAGTTTCAATGCCACAAGATAGGTTTTTTGCTGTCCCTGCGAACCAACCCTTTTTATCTGATAACCATTCAGCTCAAGTACAAGATCATCTTTATGGATACCCCTGGTTGTATATTGCAGTATCCTGTCTTTATCAAGAGCATCTTTAAAAACTGCGCTGAAATTAGCGTCATGATGGTGCGACTGGTAAACCAAACCAACCGATTCCTTTCCCAGGGCAATTGAATCATAATACTTTTGAAAAACAGGTACGAGTTTATCAATAAAGTTTACTCTTTTGTCATATATCTTTTGTGAAAGCGGTATCAGTTGTTCATCCCATAATTCAAGTGATTCAGTATCAAACCTGCCCGACCGGGTAAAATCTTTCAGTAACGCATTTCGCTGTGCCAGAGCTTTATTATATTGAATAAGATCGTTAAGATAATTCCTGTCGTATTGAGAAATTACTGTATTAATAAACTTCCGCCTTTCGTCGCTTCCACCTGTAATAAGATTACTATCAGCAGGAGAGATCATAACTACCGGTAATAATCCTATATGGTCTGCCAATCGCTGATACTCTTTCTTATTTCTTTTAAACTGTTTTTTTTTGTTTCTTTTTGAGCTGCAATAAATATTTTCCTGTGTATCACCCCTCAAGAAAGAACCCTGGATAACAAAAAAATCTTCATCGTACTTAATATTCTGACTATCAATTGAATTAAAAAAACTTTTAGTAAGTGACAGGTAGTGAATAGCATCCAGAATATTTGTCTTTCCAACGCCGTTATTCCCCACAAAACAATTTATTCTTGCTGAGAATTCCAATTCAACCTGACTGTAATTTTTAAAATTTATAAGTGAAATATTCTGCAAATGCATAAAAAGGCGTTAAATAGTACTATTGAATAATATGTTTTTACAAAGTTAAGAAAAATGCAAGCTTTTTTATGACAATAATTTCAGATAAAAGCACAAAAAAATTATCTTTGCGGAGATTTTTAACAGAGGTAACAAAAACACTATTATGGCAAAAGGGAAAAAGTCTCAGGCACCCGACAGATTAGAAGAAGTTGAAAGCGCATTGAGCCGTACTGAAAGATACATTGAAGATAATCAAAAACCCCTGACAATTATTATCCTGGCTTTAGTCGTGGTTGTTATTGTTTTTATGGGATATAAACGGTTCTTAGTAATACCTGCTGAGAAAGAAGCACAGTCGCAAATGTTTATGGCCGAGAGATACTTCGAGCAGGACTCATTTAACCTGGCGCTTTATGGCGATGGCAATAACCTTGGGATGCTTGATATTATTGACGATTATGGCATTACCAAATCATCTGAACTTGCTCATTACTATGCCGGCATTTCGTTTCTTAACCTCGGTGAATTTGAACTGGCAATTGAACAATTAGAAAAATTCAGTTCAAATGACAAAATGATAAACCTTATTGCAAAAGGAGCTATTGGCGATGCTTATCTTGAACTTGGCGAACCGTCAAAAGCTATTACTTATTATGAGAAAGCTGCTACTACTGAAGATAATGTATTTGTAAACCCAATTTATCTTATGAAAGCCGGTCAGGTTTATGAATCACAGGAAAAATTTCAAAAAGCATTGGAAACCTACAAAAAAATAAAAGATAATTACCCTGAAAGCCAGGAAGCACAAGATATCGAAAAATATATTGCCAAAGCTAAATTGATGATAAATTAACTCCATTCTTCCCTCTATCCCATCTATTCCCTCTATTCATTTTTTAAAAATGTTGATAAAAATATAGCAGATAATGTGTTTTTCAACATGTCTTTTTTGTATCTTTGAAAGATTTTGCCTTTTTTAAAAAACAACTATAAGTTATGCAACTATCCGGAGAACCAAAAGCTACGCTCAATCAGGAAGCCAGAAATTTCGTTGACCTATATGCTCAACTTGGTGAAAGGGCGGAGAATTTTTTACCTGACAGAGTTTTTGAGAGCCTTTCAAATTTTGTGAGGTTATGTTATGAAGAACCCGATGATCCGGCAAAACAGCAAGCAGAAATACGAAAATATTTGCATGAATTAAAGGAGGCTATTCCCGGGTATATAGATGTTTCCCTGATGTTGATGCCTCATGAGAACTCAAAAGCATTCGAGTACAGTGCAAGGAGGAAGGTATTCCATAATATGCTAAATGAGCTTATTGATACCGAGCAGGTTGATGACAAAACTAAAATTCAGTTCAAAAATATTCTTAAAACCCATGATTATTCATTGGGCACTCCTCCGGTTACAAAAGTAACTATCGACTCCCTTTACAGGATATTATTGGGTGACAAAGTAAGGGAACTCCGCAAATTTCGTGATCTGATTGGAGTAAGTGGAGATATCGAAGAAGCACAATGGAATTATATGCTTGATGTAATGGATCAGATGATTAACCAGTCAACCCATTATACTACAAATGCAGAAAAGGAGAATTTTCTTTCCCGCACCGAATCTACCGTGAATTTCAAAGGACTTAATGGATTTATAAGAACTATTGTTTCAGGAACTGCCGAAACAGCTATTGATCTGCTTACAAAAGAAGTATTCAGCAAAAACAGTGTAAGGGTAATCGAATTTTCAACAGAAGAAAATCTTTACAAGCAGATATATGAAGAGAGCACAAGTATTTTCGCTGTCAGGATAAGGAACATGAGAAAAAACCCTTTCAACTCCTTCAGGTGGTTTCCTTTACTAACCAGAATGGTATTTATCGATGATTCACCTGAGTCCCGGTCAACCAATACATCCCTGATCTTCTGTCTGCATAATGGCATAATAAATACTCTTAATAAGGTTCATACAAAGAAACTTGGAGCCCTGGCCAACAGCCAGTTGAATCTTCGTCTGATCCATGATAAAGTTAACTCGCGGAATCTTAAATATTTCAGGCAAAAGATTGATGAAAAAATTGTTGAATATGACAAAGAATTAAGGCAACTGAAAAAAGAACAGCTCGCTAATCCTGAAAACCCTGATCAGGATAATATTCTTTATAAATTCGATGAATTTGCCCGGCAGGTAATTAAAGATAAGTACATGCTTTCAAAATTCGGAGCATACATTAACCTGGCAGAAAACACAAGGGATCCTGAAAATATTAAAATAATTAATCGCGAGTTGATAAAGGAATTTGAGGAAAGAACCCTGGCCTATTTTTATTCCGAGAATAAAAGCCTGCATATTGCAACAGTTGTTGAAGGTGGCGGTCGTAACCAGATAAGGACATACGGAGAATATTTACTCAAGCGTCCTCTAAAACCTGTACAGGATTCAATAATACACAGGTGCAAAACTATTCTGGATGTCGTCCCTGATAATTACCAGAGAACAATCCACAACCATTTTCATAATAATTTCGGAATAAATCTTTTTCTTGAAAAATACAAAGAATACCTCACCAAAGTTGAAAATAGTTCAGATAATCAGGGAAGGTTCAGAAACCTGCTGATCGATTTTGGTATTGAAGACAAATACAACAAAAAAGGATCGGCAGATAAGAATATCATTAAAGAGTTTATCAGTAATCTGGGGAATCTGGAAAAAACATCGATTTCAGATGATGTACAAATGATTATCCGGGATCTGTTGTTCTACAAGAACCGTACACCAAACCCATTTATTTTCTTTAACCAGGAGGCAGCCTGGGAGTATAAAGATCTTTTCCCACCCGACCGTTTTGATCTGAATCCGTTTGATATTGAGATTGAACTTAATGAGGAGGGTCATGTTGACTGGGAGCGACTGCTTACAAAACTTGAACGAATAAAAAGCACTTTCCAGTTATTCGATGAAACAGGAAATTTGTGGGACCGGTTCTGCGAAAATTCAACCCTTATTATTAACGATCCGTCCAACCCATCAGGATTTACCGATTTTAATAACATTCACCTGATAAAATTCCTTAAGTTTCTTAATAACGGTAAACTTACTTTATTTCTGGACGAAGCATATAACGATGCGGTAAAAATAGAGGATCCCGAAGAGCCGAAATGGCGCACTATTTCAAGATATATAATGAACAATATCGGTTCATTTGCCCGAATAAGTGTCGTATCGTCTTTATCGACAACAAAAAACCTCGGGGCAACCGGTGATCGTCTCGGTTCTCTTCTGGCAACACCGGTCAGAAAAGATGTGATTGATTTTGCCAGGGAACGATTTGGAGTTGAAAAAGGAAACACAAATTCATTATTCATCCTTGTTAATATACTGGAAACGGCTCAGCTGGCAAAGAAAATAAAAGACAGAATGGATGAAAGTCTTCCAAAAGATGCTTCCAGGTATAAAATAAAAGAGAAGCTGAAAAAATATATTATGACAGAGATACGTGTCAACATTAATATCCGTGAAAACGGAAATAATGCCCATACACGAAATCCGTCATTATTTGAAGGAAGTCCGCTACACCTTTTCCTTCTTAAAGAACTTGTTTCTCTTGATAAACTTGATGTTCTGGAACTACCTGATGATTTCAAATACAAAGGAATTCCCTTCTTTAGCTATTATAAAGATCATTTGGTAAGTGAACTGAATAATTTCAGGATAAATAAGATATTCAGACGGGAAGCTAATAAAAGACTGGAACTGGCAAAGAATAAAGCGTTAGTTGTCCTAAAAGAAAGTGAACAAGACAAGATTAGTGTACTTGATTCAGACGGGTCTTACCTTTTCAATCTTCATCTGAAAGATTTTTTCTCATATCAGGATTTAGAAAAATTCACAAAAAAACTTGCAGACCAGCGCGGAATTGCACTTATACCCTATCAAACAGGATTCCTGCGTTTTTCACTTGGTGATTATATTGAAGGTTCTGCAAAAAGCTACAATAATTTTATTAATGAATTTGAGAATGCCCTCCGGATATTCCTGAAATACTGGAATACATTCAATAAAGCTAAGAATGATCCTTCAAACAAAGATAAACAGACAGATGATATTTTAATTGATATTTTCAAAGTCAGTAGTGACAGTGAACTAATTAAAAATATTCTCGAAGATTTTGATGTTATCCGTGATCTAAATAAGGATATGAATAATTCACTAAAAATCGGCGATATAAAAACACTTTATCATGCTTTCCCAAAAGAATGTGGAGTCTCAATCAATTCAATTGGCGATTCAAAAAATGCAGTGTTTGAGTTTTATGAAAATGTAGGGAAATGTAGAAATCTAACTGAATTCATCTCATCCAAAGCATTTACAAAAATATACGAGAACCTTTTGCCTCAGATTTACCGCAATATTCCACAACTTAAAAAGCTTGACATCAATACGGTAATTGCCAAATACGGAAAAACAACCTTACTTAAATATATTAACAGCAAGCTGGAATTTCAACCGGACAGGTATATACTTGATAATCCGGAGGAGCTAACTATTATGAAGGAAATCCTGATTGAACTGGAAAAGATTTTGTTCTCTGATGCAAAAACAAAAATACTCTCAATTAAAGCAAACAAAAATGATATTTCAGGTGACCTGGCTAAACTTGAAGGGTATAACAGAATACTGAAAAAATACATAGAGGAATTATTACTCCATTTTAATCTCCCTTTTGAACTACATTCGGTTGAACCGACATTTGAACAACTTGCGGATACAGTTGCTTTAAAATTCAACGAAATTACAGGATTATCTGTAAACGATATTAATCCTGATATTTTTACCAACCGGTATTTCGAAAAGATAGATAAGAAGCTGGAGGATCAAAAGCGGGATGATATGATGAGAAAATACCCCGGAGTTATTCAGCAAACAATCCGTAAAAAGCTTTATCACTCGAACCTCACAACAACAAACAGGATATTGTTCATTTACCTGCTTCAGAAAAATAACCAGTTTGAAAACCGGCTGATTGAGAGAATAAATCGGTTTACAAGCCATTATGATATTGCAGAGCAGGAAGATATCAGGCTGGTTAGAGAAGATCTGATATCACAACTTATTCCTGCAGAAATAAAAACATTACTGGATGAGATATCTACACAAAGAAATGTGAAGATCTTACCTGAACAACTGCATGACGAAGTAAGAGAGATGGTTTTGTTCTTTACCAGCCTTGCAAACATGACTAAAAACAATGAGTATTATAAGAAATATAACCACATACTAATCAGACTGGTTGAAACAGAATTCCTGGAACAGAATTCAAATATAAATGAAATGGTACAGCATGGAATTGTGCTTCACAAAAATTTCCCTGTACATAATAACACGCTTGAAAAATGGGAAAAAGGATCGTTATTATGGATAGCACAATTAATGTCGCGTTGTGGAGTAATTGCCTGGGAACAGCCGGTGCAAACACATACAAGGATAGCAACTGATGCTAAAAAACGGGAATATCCTTATCATAAAATAGACAGGTCAGACGATCAGTCAATCAACAATACAGGTTCTGAAAATCCTGACCATAATGAATTCATAAAAAAAATGCAGGTCAGGCCTTTGTCTTCATTTTTTGCAAAACGACTCGCCCTGTTTGCCTATAACCTTGACGAAGAGGATTACCGGTGTAAAATTGTAAATACCGGTTTGGTAAAGGAACTCCATATAATTCAAAAATCTTTTCTGAAATATCTGACAGATAATTACCGACTGATAGGACCAGGTTTTATTAATCTCGCTGAGGTTCAGGAGTTTATCCCTGACATAATCCTCCTTCTCGGGGCTCCTGAGAAGGTAATATCATTCCCTCAAATTGGTTATTTCGATCTGAAAGGTCCGAACGGGAACATAAAAACCATCGTTACCCCTTTGAAAAAATCCGTTGACTACTTTGGGAATATTAAGAAACCCAGACTAACCATGGTTAATGAGAAAGTAAAAGATCTGGGTGGCATACCCGTTCATGGTTCTTTGTTTGCGGTGGAAGAAGATGATGGTAGTATTTTTGTTATTCAGATAAGTGGAGACAGCGGGGTTGGCAAATCAGAAATGCTTGCTGCTATGATGCTTAAATGGATGAAGAAAGATCTTCCGGGTATCCGTTCAATTAAAATGATTGCCGGGGACATGTTTCACCTTTTTCCTGATAAAGAGGGTAACCTGTATGGAATAGGTACGGAAATGGGTGATTTTTCCCGTGTTACAGATTTTGACCCGGATTATATTAAAAATTATAATTCCCTTTTTAAAAGCAGTGCAGACAGTAATGTTAATGATCTTAATTCAAGAAGCACTATCAGTGGTTTATGTGATATAAATATGCCTTATAAAATTGACATCATGCTAACTGCCTACAATTTCGCCAGAGAAGAGGCAGGAGTGAAACGATATGCTAATCCTGAGAACTTTTTCCTTTATCGTGATTCTCATGGAGAGAGGAAAGAAAAAGCAACCAGTTCTGATAATCCCAATATTCTGCGCACTTTACTTCGTTATTCAGGCGACAGGAATATTGTTGAAGTAATTGACCGGTATGGTAACCATCTTGATGATATCCTGTCATGGGAAAAAGATGAATTTACCGGAGTACATTACCTGTCATCCTCATACAAAATGATGGATAAGATTGACATTGAAGATACAGTCAACAAAATATTTATTAATAAACTCTTTATCAGGGAAAACAATAAATTTATAGTTAGTAAAGTCAGGTTTGATATAATTAAAAACCGGTTTATTGTTGATGCAAAATGCGATGAGGATAAGAATAATATTTCATTCCCAATTGATCGTGATTTTTTTGGTACATTATTCAACACCCTTGCCAGCACACCTTCCGGAAACCCTTTTATTGCAGAACCTGGTGAAAGCAAGACAAAAAAACATTTAATAGAGATACTAAAAGGAAGACCTGATGGTACGGGAAAAGGCAAAAAGATTCAGTTAGGTATTCTTTCAACCGAGCTTGGCAGGAAAGGGAAAGAGATTACCGGACCACAAAAAGCAGCTGAAGATGTAAAGACCCTTATACGCGAAGTTAGAATTATGAACCCCGACCTTGACAAAAAGAAAGATCATGTTAAGAAATTAATAATTGAGTGCTATAAGCCACTGTTCAGGCATCATAAACATAACATGGAAATATGGCGATACAACTTTTATTTGTATCAGCTTGAAGAAATGCGAAAGGCCCGGCTGGTTAGAATAGATAATATGAAAACTAAAATAGATATGTCAGGATTAGCAGGTTTCTATCCTTTACCCAGGAACCATAAATTTAGCCCATTGCTAATAACACCCAATATTAATATTGAGTTAAACGGGTTTAGTGAAACTTACGAACAATTAATGTGGTTACCTAATATCCGGGAATTTGCCGACCAGTTTTATTATGACTGCAGTACAGTGTATTTTGCCAATGGTTACAATAAGGACACAATCATTAACAACATAGTTATACAGCTTCTCTTAATGAACGGGTATATTGCTATTGAAGATCTGACCCGTGGTAGAATAACAGAAAAGGCTAACAGGGAAACAATTGCTGCGGCAAAATTTGCAGCCGTTAAGAAGCTAAAGGAAATCGAACCAAAAAAAACCGGAAGAAAGTAAGGAGATAATCTAATTCAGCTATTCCTACCTGGCTGCAATGGCTTCAATCTCAATTTTTACATTCAGGGGTAGCCTGGCAACCTCAAATGCAGCTCTTGCAGGAGGATTTTCGGGGAAGAATTTTTCATAAACTTTGTTCATTTCCGCAAAATCATTCATATCCTGAAGCATACAGGTTATTTTTACTACCTCTTTCATTGAATATCCGGCAGCATTTACTATAAAACGGATATTCTTTAAAACCTGTTCGGTCTGTTCAATTATAGTATCACCGGCAAGCTCACCGGTGTCAGGATTAAGTGGTACCTGACCTGAGATATATAATGTGCCTTTTACTTCAATAGCCTGGCTATAAGGACCAATTGTCCCCGGAGCTTTTTTTGTTCTAATTACTTTTCTCATATAAGATATTTAATGAATTACTATAATAATAGTTAAAAGTTAAAAATAAGCATTTTACATAACAAACTTTCAACATTCCCTATATTCCCTATATTCCCTCTACTCCCTCTACTCCCTAACAATCTATATATCACGATCGAACCAGCTTTTACGTTTTTCATATTTCAAATCACTCAGGATGGCTGATTTTGCACTTATGGTAAATGAATAACTTTGCCGACTCCCTAATGGTATCCATGATAATCTCATCTGCCAGCAGTGAAGATCGCGGGAAATATTCACCGATGTATAGGTAAGCTCTTTAATCTTGAAATCCCAGCCTGAATTAAAACCTATTTTCCATTTTGAAGTAAGACTGATATTTCCATTAAAATTTAGAGCTTGAGTAATATTAGGTTCATCGGATCTTGGTTTTGACCAGTTGAAATTATATCTGAACGAAAATCTCCAGGGTACATTAAAATCAGTATACCCTAACTCCTCAATAATCTGTTCATCCTGCCCCATCACATCAGAACCTAATCCTATTCCTCCACCCTCCGGTCTGATACCGGCGGGTGAACTTCTTGAAGTAGTTGAACTTCCACCACCACCTCCGGCTTTTGAACTGAAAGAGGCGTTTACCGATAAATTTAACCTTGTTACGCGAAATAACTTACCGGTTTGCTTAATCTCAAAAGTATTAATCCTTGTACCATTATCGTTAATTGCATATGGATCAAAAGCACCACCAAAGCTTAGGCTGACTTTTTTGAAAAGTTTGGTTGATCCCCTGAAAATAACAGGAGCAAGATTAAGTGAATCTGCAAACATATTGTAATTTGTAGAGAAATTAAACCTGTCAATTATTTTAACTTTCTGTGCCTCATTTGTTGTATCTTCCAGGTTCCTGAGCTTCATCTCTATATTGTTATTGAGAGAAAAAGAAATTGATCCGTTTCTCCCGGGCAGTGAAGGAGTGCTGTATATTTCAGATTCGTATATTGAATATTCACGAGTACTACCCATTGTATCTGCCTGGTATTCACGGTAATAACTTGGAGTAATTTCGCTCATATCAGGAACAAGAGACATAGATATTGCCGGACTCATCACATGACGAATAGCAATAATTTTTGAATCAGGATTCCGTGGTAAAAACATACCATATATCTTAGGAGTAAGTCCTAAAGAAATTGAAGGCACGAATGCATGGGCATAACTAATTTCTTTAATAGTATCGGTAACTACCTGATTATCCTCCCAGCTTCTATCGATACTACTGGAATATAAAACTCCTGAATACCTAACCTGCGGCGAGATAGAAAAATTATTAAACGGGCGGAAAACCGTACTCAAAGGGATTGAATGCTGGAAACCATTTTTCATTTCATCAAACATATCTGAAGTCAGAAATTTTTCATCAGTAGTACTTATCCTGTTATCCATCTTGGCCTGGTAGCTTAATTCAATATTTTGATACCATTTAGTTTCTCCAACCTGGTTTTTCGGTTTGAACGGATAGATACGGCTCATATTAAAATTTGCACGCGGGAGGTTCAGGCTAACCGACTTATTTCTACTGTTCTGGCTATGGTTCATACCGGCAGAAAAATTAAAAGGTGTACCCTCCCATCTTCTGGAATAAGAGATACTGGATGTTTTTGTATTTGTCAGATAACTGTTCGAGGTACGGGCATATTTCTGATCAAAGCTACTGGAAGACATGTTGACATTCCCTGAAAAACTGGCACCAGGATTATTCTTGGGATCCTGAGAATGTGACCATGAAATTGAATAATCGTTTGATGAATGATAAGTAGGAAGTCCTTTCTCTCCCGACACACTTTTATAATACCTGGCATTTAGATTACCCGTAAACTTATATCGTTTTTTATATCTCGAACTTAATCGCAATCCATATGTTCCATTTGTATAGATATCTCCACGTATCGAAAGGTCGGCATATTCACTTAATGCAAAATAATAACCTCCGTTTCTGAAGAAAAACCCACGATTTTTTTCTTCTCCATAATCAGGAATAAGAACACCTGATGCTCGTCCTTTTTGGTTAGGAAAGAATCCAAACGGAAGAATAAATGGTAAAGGTAAATCTTCAACAACAAGGTAAGCCGGACCTGAAACAATTTTATCATCAGGTATAACTTTTGCTTTTGTAAGGGCAATGTAAAAATGAGGATGTTTAGCATCACATGTCGTATATTTCCCCGACTTTATATGTATTTCACCGTTAGCATGTTTCTTTGTTAGTGTGCTGTGCAAGTATCCCCCCTGTTCCTCAGTAACAATTCCTTTAATAATACCTTTTTGTGTCTTGAAATTATATTTAAGTGTATCTGCATCAAATTCTTCAGATCCATCTATAAAATGAGGTCTGCCTGCTATGGTTCCTGTACTATCAGGCCAACCGGTTGCCATAACAACACTATTTTTTGTATCCAGCACAATATAATCAGCTTCCAAAACAATATCTTCATAATTCACAACTGCCTGTCCATATAAATAAACTTTATGGGCTTTTACTTCGAAGCGTAAAGAGTCTTCTGAATTGTATTTAATTGGAACTTCTATAACATTACCTGAACCTGACTGTGAAGCAGTGCGGGTAGTATCAACCAAAACTGTATCCTGTTGCATCATAGTATTACCGGATGTTACAGGATTATTCTGACCAAAAGACAGACATCCTGAATAAATCCAGATAACAGTAATGAATACAGGTTTTATGTATTTTTTTAACAATTTATTAATGCTATTTTTGTGTGATCAGTGTTATGTATAAAAGTAGTTTCTAATTGATAATACAAGGTTGGGGACAAAGCTAAATAAAAAATCAAATTTCTGTGAATGAGGTACCGCATAAATAATGCCATTTTTCTAAAGCAACGAATAGCTGTTTTGCTAATTTTTTATATTGTTGCATTCTCCATTTGTCAGAATTGTGCTTTCGGACAGAATAATGACATTAATAATATGTGGACAATTGTTATTGATCCAGGACATGGAGGAAAAGATCCCGGTACATTGGGTAGAAAATGCAGGGAAGCTGATATTGTTCTGGGCATTGGATTGAAGCTCGGTAAATATATAGAACAAAATTTTAGCGATGTGAATGTAATTTATACAAGAAAAACCAACAAGTTTGTCGAACTTCATAAAAGGGCAGATATTGCAAATAAAAACAAAGCAGATCTTTTTATATCGATCCATGCCGACTGGTATAGCAATT
>Ga0208905_1001305_pt1 | contig 12588 bp, 6 predicted proteins | sample AntAceMetag02UKS_FD_184776 | JGI IMG/M metagenome (GOLD analysis project Ga0208905, IMG submission 184776) | Saline lake microbial communities from Ace Lake, Antarctica - Antarctic Ace Lake Metagenome 02UKS (SPAdes) (version 2) | ecosystem: Environmental > Aquatic > Non-marine Saline and Alkaline...
AGCTCTTCGATATGTATGAACAGGAATCGATAGGAATGTCGGAGAAAGGCCTCGTCCTTCCCACCTATGACTACTGCCTCAAATGCTCTCATGCATTCAATATTCTGGATGCACGGGGGGCAATCAGCGTTACGGAACGAACGAGCTACATCGGAAGGGTGCGAAACCTGGCACGACTCAGTGCGGAAGGATACCTGAAACAGCGAGAAGAGATGGGATACCCGCTCATGGGCAGGTGGAGCAAAAAATAATCAAAGGATGAAAGAAGGGATATGCTATTCATGGCTAAGGAATTACTGCTCGAAATAGGAACCGAGGAAATTCCCGCCGCTTTTTTACCGAAAGCGCTGAAAGATATAGAGAGAATCGTCAAAAAGGAATTTTCCGAAAACCGGATCCGCTATGGTGCCATAACAACAATGGGCACGCCGAGAAGACTTGTCCTTTGTGTTAAGGAAGTCGCGGAAAAACAGGACGATCAGCTCATAGAAAAGGTCGGCCCTGCAACGAGAGCCGCCTTCGACGATGAGGGAAACCCCACAAAGGCTGCCATGGGCTTTGCCAGGGGACAGGGGCTTGAAGTATCGGAGCTCGAAACGATCACAAACGATAAGGGTGAGTATCTCTGCGCGAGGAAAAAGGTGATCGGTGAAGATACCGGGGCCTTTCTCTCAGATGCCCTCCCCCGGTTCATTACCTCCATCCCTTTTCAGAAATCGATGAGGTGGATGAATCTCGACCTTCGCTTCGCCAGGCCCATCCACTGGATACTTGCACTTTTCGGCGGCGAGGTTGTTCCCTTCAAACTCGAAAACATAGAAAGCGGCGCACGTTCCTTCGGACACCGATTTATGAGTCCCGAATTCTTCGAGGTCAGTGACTTTGAGGACTATCTGAAAAAAACAAACGATCATCATATCATTGCCGATCCCGAGAAGAGAAAGAGTATCATTATCGAAGAGGCCAGAAAGGTCGCGAATGATGTTGCGGGAGAGGTGCTCGAAAACGAAGACCTTCTCAATGAAGTGACATTCCTCGTGGAATACCCCTCGGTGGTGCTCGGAAATTTCGACAGAGAGTACCTCGATCTTCCCAAAGAGGTCCTCACCACATCGATGATCAAGCACCAGAAATACTTCCCCGTTACCGACAGAGAGGGAAAACTTCTCCCCCACTTTATCACCGTGAACAATACCCTGTCGAGAGATCCTGCTGTCGTGGCCAGGGGAAATGAAAAGGTAATCAGGGCGAGACTCGCCGATGCCCAGTTCTTCTTCGAGGAAGACCAGAAGACACCCCTTGAGAATCACCTGGAAGACCTGAAGGACGTCGTCTTTCACAGCGCGCTCGGAACATCATACGAAAAAGTGATGCAGTTCAGGGAGCTCGCACTTTACATAACGGAGACACTTAATCTACCCGTCAAAGACACCGTTGACCGCGTGGCCCTTCTTGCCAAGGCTGATCTGGAAACTCAGATGGTTTACGAGTTTACCGAACTCCAGGGCGTTATGGGACGGGAATATGCCCTTATACAGGGCGAGGATCCCACAGTGGCGAAGGCGATTTACGAACACTATCTCCCGATAGCCGCCGGCGGCGATCTCCCCGAAACTGATGAGGGCGCCATTGTCAGCATCGCCGATAAGATGGATACGATTGTGGGGTTTTTCGGGATCAAGCTCATTCCCACGGGCACGGCCGATCCCTTTGCCTTGAGAAGGCAGGCCCTCGGCATTATCAACATCATCCTCGACAGAAACTATCCGCTCAATTTAGATGAACTTATCGACAGGAGCATTTCGATTCTGGGCGATAAACTGAAGAGGAAACCGGAAGAGACAAAGGCGGATGTCCTCGACTTTTTCAGGGGACGCTTTGAAAATCAGTTGATATCGCAGGGACACCCCTACGATGTGGTGAACGCCGTTTTAGCACTGGGGCTCTCCGATATCGTTCAGTCCCTCCGCAAGATAGAGGCCATGGAAGACTTCAAAAGTCACCCCGATTACGAGCCGCTTGCCGTTGCCTTCAAGAGAGTCGTCAATATCCTCAAGGGATTCGAGGGTGGGTCCGTGGACACAGCGCGTTTTCAGGAAGCGGAAGAGGAAAATCTCCACAAGGCATTCCTGGATATCAGCGCAAAGGTGGAAAGCTTCATCGGCAATGAAAAGTATAAAGAGGCCCTGAGCGAGGTGGCACGCCTGAGAAAACCGGTGGACGCCTTTTTCGATACCGTCCTCGTGATGGCGGAAGACGAAACGGTAAAATTCAACCGACTTTCGCTTTTGGAAGAACTGAAGACACTCTTTTACGGGATCGCCGACTTCACAAAAATAGTCACGGACGGCTGATTACCCCGGCAGAAAGAAACCCTATTTATTACCCTTCAGGAGAGTGCTGTAGAAATCTGTTCTCCTGTCACCGAAGAGATTGTTGTATTCATTGACTTCCTTATCGCGGGCCTCGCTGACTTCAATCTCCACAATACCGACCTCCTCGGTCCCTTCACCGGCCTGAAAAAGGACGTCTCCCCTGGTACTCGTTATCTGGCTTTTGCCCGTATAGTAGAGGGATTTCCCTCCCCTCTCCTCGGTTCCCGTCCTGTTTGCCGTCACTGCAAAGGCCCTGTTTTCAAGACACCTCGTTTTCATGGCATCCTGACAGAAAGGAAGGACAAGGTTTGATGGGTGGCAGATAACATCGGCCCCCATGAGCGAGAGAATCCGCATCGATTCGGGGAAAATCCAGTCGAAACAGATCATGATCCCTATCGTACAGCCCCCGATATCGTAAACTTCAAATTCCCTGTCTCCCGGTTGAAACCAGATATTCTCCTCGAAGAAAAGATGAATCTTTCGATAGGTGGCACGGTATCCTTCCGGGCCCACGAGTACCGCCGAATTATAAATATTCTCGCCACCTCGCTCGGCAATGCCTCCCACAATCCAGACATTTTTCTTTCGGGCAAGCCTAGAGAGGGCCTCGGTGGTTTTCCCATCGGGGGTCTCTTCGGAGAGTTCCGCTACCTCTTCATGTGACGTAAAAAGATAGCCCGTATTGAAAAGCTCGGGAAGTACCAAAAGGTCTGCATCGGCACCTTCCACAAGTTTTGTTACCGTGTCAATATTTCCTTCAATATCGCCAAATATGGGATTGAATTGAATGAATCCGACTTTCATGCAGCACACCTCCATTTCATTGCAATTTAAATAACATAACGTCTTTTGAATGACCTGTCAATATACTGGCGACACCATTCAGAAACCCCCGATTTTTTCTCTATTAAAAAACAGCGGAACTCCATGGCAAAGTATGGTAAAAAAGAGATGGAGTTAAGGTGAGTTATGAAAACAGTGAGTGTACTGATCATAGGATCGGGTCCGGCGGGTCTCTTCGCCGCCCTCTGGCTTGAACGGCTGGGTGTTGACAATATCACGATAGTCGACCGCCTGCCCTTTCCCGCCGGCGGATTGCTGAACGATGGCAAGCTGAATTTTGACTATCGAATCGGTATCGATCTCGATGTCCTTCAGATCGACCGGGAAATGGCAACCCATCTGATGCAGAAGGTGAAAGCAGTCTTTGCCGGCTTTCCTCATTGCCGCCAGGTGACATTCATCGATAAAAACGAAAAGCTTGAGGAATTGAGAAGCATTGCCGAAGAGAATGATGTTCAATTCATAGCACCGGAGCAGTGGCACTGGGGAACTGACAACGGAAAGCAGGCCGTCGAATACCTGAGAGGCCACCTGAAAAAAACACGCTTCCTCCTTGAAACGGAAGTATCCTCCATTTCGAAAAAGAGTGACGGGGAATATTCTGTCGTCTGCAAAACAAAGGAAGAAGATATCACAGTAACTGCCAGAGTCATCCTTGCCGCCCCCGGAAGGAGCGGTGCTTACTCATTTCGCGACATGGCGGATCAATTGGGGATTGACCACAAATTCGGGCCCATTGATGTGGGGATTCGTCTCGAATTGAACAGAACATTTTACGATACCGTGACGGATATCGTCTACGACCCCAAATTTATTTTCTACACAGCGCGCCATGGAGATAAGGTGAGAACCTTCTGCACAAATCCCGGCGGTCGGGTCCGATCGGAGAATTATTACAATTTCAAACTGGTAAACGGCGATGCCCTCTCCACGAGAAAAACGAAAAACACCAATTTTGCCCTGATAAATACGGTCTCCCTCACAAAACCCATCTCCGATACGACCGAGTTCGGGCACATGATCGCCAGGCAGTTTCATCTTCTGGGAGGAGGCAAGCCGATTGTTCAGAGGGTGGGAGACTTCAGAGAGGGAAGACGAAGCTCCACTTCGACCTTTAACAGCAAAACCCGCCATTTCGAGGTATGCAGCGCCACCTATGATGCCGTACCGGGAGATATAACCCTTGGAATGCCCGCGCGTATTATCGACAATCTCTGGGAATCTCTGAAAAAGCTCGATAAAATCGTCCCTGGCATTCTCCACCCCTCCACCCTTTTATACGCGCCGGAAATCAAGTTTTTCGACACCCAATTTCCCACTGACGCGAATCTCGAAACGAATGTTACAGGTATCTTTGTGGCCGGTGACGGTACCGGGAAAAGTCGCGGTATTGTAGGAGCGGCAATTTCCGGCATCATCGCGGCACAGGGTATCGCAGAAAAATACTTTGGGAAACGTTAACTGCCGGCATTTGAGGAAACTCTCGGGATAAGATCAATAAAGAAAACAATGATTCCTGAAGAACAGGACCCTGCTTTATTAAATCATCGAATAATGTAAATCCGGCCAGAGAATATTCTCCGGCCGGATTTAACTGTTTCATCTTCCTCAAGGTGTTTCCGGAATCTCACACTGAGTAGACACATTGGGCACGGCATTATATACTGAACACGCAGTAGCATTCATAACTGCATCGGTGGTGGTTATGGAAGAATCACCAGTGGTGTCTGTAACCGTCACAGAAGCAGTGCCATCCGCAATCGCATCAGTATCCGTATCCATATCGCACCCGAGAGCACCGCTCGAATCCACCTTGAATATCCACACATCGCCGTTGCGCTCATCCATAGCATCGCTGTCCCCGGCAATCACATACCCGCCGTCAGGGGCCTGAGCCACTTCATAGGCCCATTCGTCGCCGCCGTAAGTATAAGCGCCATCGTCATAGGTGACATTGTAGCTCTTCTGCCACTGTATGAGACCGGCATCACTGAGCTTCACCACCCATGCATCAAACGAGTCCACTCCAAAGGACAAGGTCCAGCCGGTCATGATATATCCACCGTCGTCGGTTTTTTCGAGGTCCTGAGCGGTATCAGTCTTCAATCCGCCGTAGGTATATTGCCAGACCACCTCGCCGTCGTCATTGAGTTTTAAGGCCCAGTAATCATTCTCACCAGCACCAAACGATTTGGTATAGGCACCCAAGACGTATCCGCCGTCATCAGCGCATACCACGGCGCAGGGGGCCTCATCTCCTGATCCGCCAAAGGTCTTTTCCCATTCCACGCCGTAGGCGCTGTCCAGCTTGACGGCCCAGATATCCGATCCGCCGGCACCGAAAGACCCGGTGTTAGCCACCACGATGCAGCCGCCATCCGGTGTGGGCGTAACAACGCGTCCGTATTCACTGCCGGCACCGCCAAGGGCGATTTCGTTGAGGATTGTTCCCGAGTTGTCGAGTTTTACGAGCCAGATATCGCGCCCGTCCACTTCGAAAGAGGTGGTATAACCTGCCAGCAGGTATCCAGTGGAATCACCCTGTTCATCGAACGCCTCCTGAAGGTCATAGACCCTATCATAGCCGGTGCCGCCATAGCTATACTGCCAGGAGATAGCACCGGAACTCGTCAGCTTGATGACCCATACGTCACAGTAGTGATCGCCAGTACGAAAGGAATAGGAATATCCGGCTACGATGAAGTCGCCGTCCGAAGTCTGACGTACCACTTCGGGATAATCAAGACTCGTACCGGTGAACCCCTGTTCCCAGACCAAGTTGCCTTCCGAGTCAAGTCTGACGACCCAGAAATTGTCATTCCAATCATAAACGTCACCTTCAGCAGCGAACACGTACCCGCCGTCGTCGGTAACATCGAGTCCATAGGTATGGTATTCACAATTCCAGTCGGCATTGCCGTAGGTCTTGGACCAGGCCGTTTCTTCGACCAGGACCTTGAAGGTCACATCGATCGTGTGATTATCGGTGACATTCATGAATGTGTAGTTATTACCCGTCACCGTAGTAGCCTCACCGTCTACCGTGATTGTATCCACTTCGTAGCCCTCTGCCGAAGTGAAGGTATAGATCTGATCGCTGCCGTAGTTCACCGTGGTGCTGCCGCTCGGGTCGATGGTCCCGTTTTCGCCGGCTGTGGCGGTAATGGTAAAGCTCCTCAGGGTAAAGGTTGCCGTCACGCTCTTGTCTCCATCCATGGTCACTACTGTGCCACCCGGGGTATCGAGGTCGCCTGTCCAGCCGTCAAAGGTCGACGAAGCCGACGGGCTTGCACCGAGATCCACCACGGTACCGTAGCCATACTCATGAACTCCAGCAGAGGGGGTGGTGGTTCCGACCCCGGTTCCGGTGTTGATGACCGTCAGGGTGTGGGTGTCAATGGCGAAAAATGCCTGAATGGTATGCGTGGAATCCACGGCGCTGAAGGTATAGCTTGTCTGTGCGCCGACCGAAGAACCGTCCACCAAGACATCCGCAATGTGGTAGTGCTCATCCGGGGTGATGGTGAATGTCCTGCCACCACCGCAGGCAACCGGGACCAGACCCGAGGGTGAGATGCTACCGCCTGTGCCTGCACTGGCAGTAATGGCATAGTAAAGCAGCCCGAAGCTCGCGCTGATGGTGTGGTTGTCAGTGACATTCTCAAATGTGTAGCTCGTCTGTCGATCAACGGAAACCCCATCCACCAGGACATCCGAGATATAGCGGCAGGCATCCGGTGTAATGCTAAAGGTACGGTCCGTTCCGTCTAAGACTACCACCTCGCCCTGGGGTGAAATGCTGCCGCCTGTGCCGGCTGTAGCTGTAATGGTGTGTATCACCGGTTCAACAGCGACTCCTGAAAGCGGTATTATGGTTGTCGGTGCATTCGGATCGTTGCTGGTGATGGTAATGGTCCCGGAATAGGTGCCCACGGTTTCAGGCATAAAATACAGCCAGAGCCAGGTGGATTCGTTGGTCCCCAGTTCAACCGGTGTTGCGGGGATGATGTTGAATTCGGGATTATTGAAAATGGCATCGCCGCTGAAAGAGATATCACTGATCACCAGGGTGTCGAGCATCCCCTCACCCTCATTTTTCAGCATCACATTCACCTGGTTGCCGCCCCCGGTCACGACCGTGCCGAAATTAACGCTGGCAGGCTTGACCACAATATTCGGCACATAATCTACATCAATTGGTTGAATGATAAAGTTGTTGGTCTCATCCGTTTCATGGATAAGCTCCTGTCCATCGATCCAGATGATCAGATTGTAGGAGCCAGGGTTCACACCAGAAGGTATCAGGATGTCTTGGGTGATATGATCCTCTCCGAATGCTTCGATGCTGGCCGTACTACCATACCACAAGAATGTATCAGAGCCATCTATCACCTCATCGGCAGAGAGGTAGACTTGGGTATAGAACTGTCCGGCAGGTGCTCCGCCATCGTTTGCAATTGCGAGGTCCATCTCAAATTGATGGCCTATATAGGCATGTTCAGGGATAGAATACCCTGAAGCATACAGATCCGCGTAATGTTCCGCTGCACAGCACACTGCGGCATATGAATCCACCAGGCCATGGCCGGTCTCCTCGTCGAAGCCGGGATCTCCCAAATCGCGGGCCGTCGCCTGAAGGATCTCCTGGATCTCATCCGGGGTTAAATTCGGGTTAACGGTCAGCATCAGGGCAGCTACGCCGGCCACATGGGGTGTTGCCGACGAAGTGCCGTTGAACGACATATAGTAATCCGGAGGATGGCCATAGTCATCATTGACGGCATAGCCCCCATCGCCTGAGATATCACAGGTGGGAATCATGACGCCGGGTGCCATAACAGAGAGTTCCGGACCATAGCAACTCCCCCAATTTTCACCATCGCAACTCGTCTTGCTTTTGCGCCCCCCGCAGGGACTCATGGCACCTACGGCGATTGTCTCTTCATAACGTGCCGGGAAAATAGGTCTCGATTGATTGTAATTTCCAGATGCAAACACCAGTGTGCAGCCCATGTCTTTTGCATCGCGAATGGCATTGTGTATTACATCCGTATCAGGCCCTCCGCCCCAGCTGTTGCTGAGCACTTTTGCGCCATTGTTGGCAGCCCACATGATGCCCTCAGCCGAATCGCTGTCAGTTGTCCAGAATGTTTTTCCTTCCTGGCTGGAGCCGATCCTGACCGGCATGATTTTCACACCCGGGGCTACTCCCACGATGCCGATATCATTGTTCTTCGCACCTATGATCCCGGCACAGGCTGTGCCGTGGCCGTCCCAAGGGTTCGCGCCGCCCTGACTGTCTACCCGTTCAGGGTCATCGGTGTCGTAGGTGGCGTCGTATCCTGCCACCAGGTTGAGATCTTCATGGTTCAGATCGACCCCCTCGTCGATCACCGCCACGATAATACCATCATCAATAGCGGGAATTGCCGGAATGGTGTCTATTAAATCCCAGGCAGGCTTTATATTGATGTCCCATCCGGCTTCTCCACCTGACTGCCCCACATTGTGAAGAGCCCACTGACAGCAGGAGAATGGATCCGTTGTGATGGCGGGTGCTGGCTCCGTATTTGACACCAGCAATTTGATGTCATCTACAAAGGCACCCCTAAGCTGCTCATTTTCTTCGTCAGTGATCCCGGTCGTTTCTTCATCGCTGATAAACTGCAGGGCAAACCACACCTGGTCGTACCCGTCAATGTTACCAAGCTCATAAACATTATTTAGTTTTTTATTCAAAATATAATAATTGGTTCTTTCAAAAGAAGTATCTCTGCCTGGTCCGTAGTACCAGTTCTCACCGTCAACAGATACGAAAGAATGCACACCCCCTTCTTCCGGATAAATGGTATGATAGTTTTCACTTGTTAACGGGGGGAAATCGATTTCAACTTTAAACTCTATTTGAGACCAGTATGAGCCCGAGAGGTCATAGGGCCCGAAGATCATCCAGGCATCCATGTTGGGTGCGTAGGTCTCGTCGGCCACATCGTCAGGGTGAAGATCCGGTGAAGCCGGATCATGGGATGCAGCAACCCAGCATTTATAGCTGCCCTCGGTGTAGTCATCGATGAGGCTGGGATAGTCATCAGAGCTGACCCGGCCCCAGAAGTACAGGCCGTCAGCAGGGTTGTCATCGTAGACCTCGACGTCCTGGGGAAATCCTGCTTCAAAATCTTCTTCGGCCAGAGTATGCCACGGCGGCGCTGTAAAAGTGATAAAGTCAGGATGGGCAAAGACCGCCATGCCGGATTCATAGAATGTCCGGGCCACCTCCAGGACATTGGACCCGCTGTACGACGTGAAGCCCAGCCGGTAGCACTTGGGCCATAGGAAATCGCGCTCGACGATGGTGACGTTCTGTGATGCGATGTAGGTTTCGATTTCATTCACCGAATAGGTATCGAGGAAGCGCACGATAAATTCATCGGTGATGAGGGTCATTTCCTGCTCAACACCGAAGACCGGGGTGGCATACTTCATCAGGCCGCTGGCGTTCAGTCGTTCGATCAGCGCGATGATCTGCTCCTCGGTGGCGCCCTCGATGAGGGTCACGAGCACCAGGTTCTTTCTGCCGAGGTCTTCGATCACGGGCGGCTGCAGGATGAGGGGATCTGTCTCGAGCCACGACCTCAACTGATCTAGTTTCTCATCGGCCACACTGATCGTAATGCGCCCGGTATAGATCTCGAGGTCCTGTTTCTCTCCACCAGAATAATAGGTAAAGGGCTCCGTAGAAAAACTCATCAGGGCTTCGTTCGCGGATGTATCCGAATTCGATGACGAACATCCACTCACCAATAAAGCGAAGAATAATAGAAAGAAATAAATAGCTATCGTCGATATGTTGCCAAATCTCCTGCTGCTCGCGTACATGAGTTATCCTCCTCCCAGAACGTTCTGTCGTTCAATACGTTGTTCATCCTTAGCTGGCGATATGCAGCTCACAGTACAGCTTTTGCGCTGGTATATCGTATATTATTGATAATTATTCTGTTTTCCTGATGAAAAAGAACGGTTTTCTCAAAGATATGCCCTTATCTCGCTTCGCTACAAGGCATTATATGCATTTTGTGCGTGAAGGATTGATTAAGGCCCCGTCAGGGGTTATGTGCTGGCCACAATTTAAAAAAAATTCCCTCTAGCTATAGGAAATTCAACTGAGCATGTCAATAGAATTATGCCCTTACCATATGCGTCGATGAGCATAGGGGAAAAATTGATATCGGGTCAATACTACACTTGACCCTTGATACAATCAATTTTGGGAAATAGCCGCCACTGCCACGGCAAATATTCGACACCAATCCGTGAAAAAACCAAGGCCCAGTAACGATATTTTTTTAATAAACTAAAATGCTTGACAAAATATGCTTTATATTGAGTTCAGATTACTTTTTTATAGACGGAATCAAAGAACTTTTTTACGTCTTTGACGCTATGGGTAATATTTACATCCGGAAGCGATGAAATGATGGCTTTTCCGTATGAGCTTTTCGCAACGCGTGAATCGAGCATGGCAACAACGCCGTATTCGTCGCGCCCCCTGATGAGCCTGCCAAAACCCTGCCCTATAAAATCATCGATATCCTCAGCATTTCATATTCCGAAAACACAATGTTTGATTATACACGGGTCATTGCGAAGTGCAATGTGCCGTGGCACGCCCCGATAATATCGGGAAACGCAATGTAACCCGGTGAATTAGGCAACTACGAGATTAAATAGATACAGCGCCCTTTTATCTCCGGACAGTATACCCGATTATATACCGGTACTTGGTCATAACCGGGCATACTGTTTCCGAATTACGCTGATACTAAAAATTAACTGCCGCTTTTTTCTGTACGGTAGGATAGAAATGGGATTTCATACTGTCGCGCAGTTCCCCCCTTAAATCCGGGTGGGCAATATTGATCAATGCCTCGGCGCGCTCCCTTCTCGTTTTGTACTTCAGATGTGCGATTCCGTATTCCGTTATTACGTAATCCGCAAATGTCCTCGGGACGGTAATCGGTGTGCCGGACGGCAAATCGGGCACAATAGAGGACACAAGTGTTCCGTCAGCCAATTCCCTTGCAGAGGTCAGGAGGGTAATTCCCTTTCCCCCTTTTGAATAGTACGACCCGATCATGAAATCGAGCTGACCTCCCGAACCACTTATCATTCTGTGGCCCAGGCCTTCCGAGCAGATCTGTCCGGTCAGGTCTATTAACAAAGCCATGTTCATCGCTACCATATTCGGATGCTGGGCAATAAAGCTGGGATCATTTGTATAGGAGGCCGGATAAAACTCGCATTCGGGATTTTCCTCCACATAATCATACATTGCCTGATCACCGATGCAGAATGACGCGATAGTTACGCCTTTATGGTAAGGTTTCAGCTTATTATTGACAATACCTTTTTCTACCAGTCCCTGGAGGCCCGTGGGAAACATCTCGGTAAGAACGCCAAGGTTACGCTTTCCCTCAAGACCCTTTGCTACCGCCTCGGTAATCCCGCCTATGCCCATCTGGAACGTATCACCATCATTGATTAGTTCAAGCACGTAACCGGCGATTTTCTTTTCAATCTCGCCCGGCTCTCCCCTGCCAAAGCATGGAATAGGCGTGGAATTCTCCACAAAATAATCAAATTCCGAAACGTGCATCCAGTTATCACCATATATTACCGGCATCTGATCATTGATCTCCGCAATGGTTACACGCTGTTTACCGGATGCCTTTCCCTGTCTCATAGCCTGAAGACTGTAAAAATTAGTTAAACCAAGATTAACATACCCCTGTTTATTTGGCGGCGTGACGATTTCAATGAAGACATCTCCTATTGTCGCCATTTTATCTCCCGAATCGGAACTTGTGCAGACGGCAAAATCGGCCATTTTTTCGGCATGCATCTGGCGTACCGTTACGACTCCGAAACCCGGACAATAGTTAATATGACCGTCCATTCCTGCCATAAATACAGGGTTATATAGTTTACTGAGACGAAGCTGGAGCGAATCAACTATCCGTACTCCTCTCAATTCTTCATACCGATCGAACAGTGCGTCATAAAATTCCGGTGAACACCCTCCAATACCAAGACCCGTTCCGATAAAATCTCCAGATTGCACCTGTTTGGCTGCCGCTTCCATAGAGACCAATTTCCGTTGGTATTCCTCATGCCAACTCACAATAAACCTCCTTTCTGTATGTTATTCCATTTTATTAGAATTACCGGCTTTATAAATCTGATAAAGTCGTACAAAATCGGTCTTCTTAGCTCAAAAACATGCCGCTGAGATCTTCACCTTCTCACTGCGAAAAATAGCACTGATTTTTCCAGAATACTTTGGGAATTCCGTGGCAAGCCAGAACTCCGA
>Ga0208905_1001307_pt1 | contig 12575 bp, 22 predicted proteins | sample AntAceMetag02UKS_FD_184776 | JGI IMG/M metagenome (GOLD analysis project Ga0208905, IMG submission 184776) | Saline lake microbial communities from Ace Lake, Antarctica - Antarctic Ace Lake Metagenome 02UKS (SPAdes) (version 2) | ecosystem: Environmental > Aquatic > Non-marine Saline and...
CACAACACGCCCAATCATGGAGGTGTTTTTTGTAACAAGGACATCCCCTCACGCCACATTCATCTCGCTTATTACACCTGACTTTTTTCGCTGTCATGTTTCTCTCCTTTATAAAGTTGTTATCCATGCAATAAATAATATGTGTAAAATATTATCTGTTAAAATCACCGACCACGGCCCACACGGCGGTTGAGTAAACGCACCGCTTCCCTTTGCTCTCATAAACCATAAAACAATCGTGGTGCGGTCTTGAATGAAATGTTCAATACCAATGAGAAGAATTTGCCACCATATTAAAGGCGTGAATAGAAACGGAATTAGATATACAAAAACATGAACAAGGCAAATCCACGAAGCCCTTTTCTTGCCGTTTGCCATCCAATCGTTTTGAAGCAGATAGTCCCCTATTAAGTGTGCAAATATCCAGCTCATATCATTCCCCCCGTGGTTTCCAGTCGCGGATGTAGTCGGTCATTGGGTCTGGGTCAAACCCTGAATCGCGTAAAAAATGATGAAATCCAGAATAGAAATCATCAGCCAACTCGTCCAGCATCTTCTCCCTCCCGACTGTGCGCTCGTTGTTGAGTATCTGTTCCAACTCGTTTATTCGAGCCAGTAAATTCGTGGCTATCTTTGCTTCAAACAGCACAGCCTCACATTCATCCATACAGGATTGCAACGAATCACAGCCAAACTTTTGAACCCACCATTTACCGTCAAATGACTGCGCTCCAAATTCGCAAGCCCGTGAGCTGTCGGTTTCTTCATATCCAGCGTGGATTATATCGTTCAGTGTTTTGGTAATAATCTTCTGCCGTTCCAGCACATCATCTGGCGTGTGAGCCTTCCTTACTTCCCCTACGAAATGGTCAAGGGTGTCGGGTGTCGGTTTCGCTGTCATGTTGTTTCCTCCAATTTCTTCACGTGTTCATCCATCCAAGTAGATATTTTTTTGACCGCCGCACTCCTCGCCGCACTCCTCGCACTCCTCGCACTCCACGCCGCACTCCTCGCCGCACTCCTCGCCGCACTCCTCGCACTCGCCGCACTCCTCGCACTCGCCGCACTCCTCGCCGCACTCCTCGCACTCCTCGCACTCCACGCCGCACTCCACGCCGCACTCCTCGCCGCACTCCTCGCACTCGCCGCACTCCTCGCCGCACTCTCCGCACTCTCCGCCGCACTCTCCGCACTCTGCACCGCACTACGGTTTTCTTCTGTAGGATTATCAAGATATTTTTTCGCCGCTTCTATCGCCAGCCGAGGACGTTTATCTTCTGGATATTCTGTTTCAAAATTACTCAAGCACAATTTGGCACTAAAGATAGTTAACGCAATACTATCCTTCTTTTCCCATTTCCACGCCTTAACAACACGCATATCAGACCACACTTCCTTGTCGTTTTGAACAACAGACTTGCCTTTTACTTGCACCTTTACCAATACCTCGCCCTGAATATAAGAAAAGGCATCCTTGATTTTTTTAGAGCAATGGAAGCCGCTGTTGCACATCGAGAGTTCGCCGTCATAATGTTTCCACTCATTCTTTTTCCACCTACAATCGCCATTTTCTGACTTCATACCTTCCCGTAAAAACTTCCATCGTGTTTTCATATCATTCTCCTTGTGGCTTCGTTACTGGTTTCGCTGTCATGTTTCTCTCCTTTGGGTTATCAATTAAATATCGTATGGACTTCGGATTTTGACAGTTGTGGAGAAAACAACAATTACACGTCCAATACGGACATCTATCCGGACATATATCGTATTGTTCAGGTTTCGCTGTCATGTTTCTCCTTTGGGTTCCGCTATGCCGTCAGGGTGATTTCTCAGCATATAACTAATTATTGCCATAGCTGACCTGCGGGATATAGTTCCGTCACGAGACAAGTCGTTCATTTTATTACATATCCATTCCACACTAAACGTCGTCTTTGGTTGCTTTGGTGATTTGGGCAAATACATCCAATGAGTAAACCACGACTTATGTATATAAGGTTTTGCTCCTACAAACGGACTATCAAAAATTCTACCCTTATTTTTAATATGACCATGGACCCATTCTGTATTTGCAATCATATAATTCGAATCACAATCAGGGGAGGGGGAAAGCCAAAGCAAAACAGAATTTACAGCACCGTCTTTTGTATGTTTTATTTTTGGTAACGCATCTTTAATCGAAATCCAGCTCATATCATTCCCCCCGTGGTTTCAGGTTTCGCTGTCATGTTTCTCCTTTGGTTGCTTCGGATTTCTTAGATCGGTTTATCAATATTCGGCCTCTGTGGTTGCAACGGTTTATTAAATGTCATTGTCTGCCACCAAATTTTACCAAATATCAAAATTTTTATTCTTTCTAATGGCGATAATTTCCAGCACGTCGTTACAATCCCGTCACTACTTTTATGTGCCGATAGTGGCAGGTATTCGGGCTGGTCTGTTGCATAAGTGCTATTCTGTTGAATGAATTTTATTGGCTTCATCATTCTCCTTCCTTACTGGTTTATAAAGCGAGTGATGCGTCGTCATGCACTCTGCCGCACGGCACACCGCTAATTTATATGCACAAGTACCGCACGAACCCTCTGGCGGTGGGGGGTTGCTATACACCTGCTCACGGAATAAGCGGTAGTCTGCCTCGGTGTTCAATTCGTCGTGGTGGCCCGTCCACTTTTTTGCGTCTGCCTCGATCCCCTGCACCATGTCCCGCTCTTCGGATTCGTAGCTCATGTTTACTCCTTCACTTTCTCGTATCTCTCAAACTCAACCACCCACACCCACGGATTCACGTCCCATCCGTACCCGCGCTTGGCGTTGATGGAGTCCCAGAGCGTTTCAAATGCACCGAAACCGCCAGCGCCTTTTTTAATACCCTCTCTAAACAAATCTGCCCCTGTAATATCCTGCACCCTCTCTACCCTGACGCTGACAATCTCAGGCGTGATCCGGCAGGCAACGCGGGGCATATGGATTGATGGATGCCAACGGCCTGACGTGTATCTCGTATAGTCGGGGTAAAAATCTATTGATTTCGGCTCACCCCCGGCTCTATAAAAAACTGTCTTTCCGCTTGCGCCAAGACGCCATGCTTCCCGCCCCCACAGGCGATCGCCGGGCTGTCCGTAGGGACATTTTAAATCAGACACACACCCATGACTTACCCACCGTCCGTCAATAACTTCTACTGGCGGTATACTCCACGATTCGTTGGGTTGCGGTTTAACAACCCGCCGGGTCTGCGTCTTCAGCCCGGCAAAATACGCCCTGACCATTTCGCCGTTAAATAGTATTGGATATTCTTTCATTTCTTTCTTGCTATCTATAACTCGGCCAGTCGCACACGATTATCCCCCCGGTTTCTTTCATCCGGCTGGCGATGCTGGTTCCTACGCCTGCCGTGAATACCTGCTCGGTCTGGTTTGATATAAGGATGGTGTCCTTGAGTTCGGCATACCGGGTGTTGATCACGTGCGTCAGGAGACGGTCTTCCCACTCGGTCTGTCCACGCTCCTGTATCTCGTCGATCACCAGCAACCCGGGGCGGCTCATGTCTTTCAGGACGTACAGCTCTGATTCCACGGAGTTGGTTCGGTACGCGTCTTTTACTTTGATGAAGAAGTCCATCGCGGTCATGTACCGCGCGAGGGTGTTCCATCGATCTATATATTCGTATATGCAATCGCAGGCCATTTTCGTCTTACCTGTTCCCCTCTGGCCAATCATACTGATGATAACCCCATTGTGTAATTGCCCGATGATATCCGCTTTTCTGGCAAGCCACTTATTGCCCCTCGCATCGGCGGTGTTCTCGGCCTTAAATCTGTCAGGAACGCCCGATTTATCGGTCAGCGCCTTCCGGCGGAAATATCGCTCCCGCGCATCCCTCTCCTTCGCCAGATCATAGCTTGGGGACGGTGATGTGTTCTGCAAATTCTTTACCTGCTTTTTCGCTTCGTCGTCTATCAGCATCGCTGCCATTGTTGCCTCCCTTCTTATTGTGTTTCCAAGTTCTCACGGCTCCCTTCCAGTCCTTCATAGGTACTTTACCAACCTTCCATCCGTTCGATATATAGTGGGCCAGCCAGCTTTCAACGTTCAGATCAAATCCTATGCTCCGGGCGTACGCGCCAACTTCCGCCGCGGTCGGTTTCTGGAACTTAGGATTCTTAGAACCTTCAGGAACGGGAGGAGAAGCGGGGGGTTCGGAAGAAGAAGATTCAGAGTCAGAGTCAGAGTCAGAGTCAGATACAGAGGGACATTTCAGATTTGCTGTTCCAACATTGCTAGCAGGTGTGCTAGCAGAATTGCTATCATCTTCGTAAGACTCTATAAATCCAGCACTTACGAGGGGAGCAATCTCTATCCTGCTGATCCCGAGCCTATGTTTTAGCCAATTCTCGTCAGAACTCGGGATTATCCCCTTAAACTTGCTGGCCAGAAGCCATAACAGCATCAGCGTCAACTTCGCGCAATCACTCAATTTATGAAACTCGTTCTCGCTCCCATCCGATTTGAAGTCCTCAATGCACTCAGAGTAGAACTTAATCCACGGTGGGTTCCGGTTGTTGTAATGCTGAAACTTCGTCCAGTTCTTTACCCGGTATTTCATCATCCTACAATGCCCCCCTCAAAATGGTCACCGCAGCAACTTAGGCCGAGTGCGTGACGCAAGGCGCCCACCGTAAGACGGGCGATTGATAACGCCGGATTTGGTTTCCTACATCCGAGCCTTATTGCTGCGAGCCATTCAAAGTGTTTCTGCATGCTTTACCCTGCGTGTGAACTTTACTCGTTTTTTTCATTACGCTTTCGACTATACCCCTATATTTCGCGTAGTCAAGTATCTTTCTTTACAATTTTTTTGCCAGCTTTTAACCTGTCAATCGCCTCCATACCACTTTCTAATATCTCAGCCTGCACCTGATTCGGCTTAACCTTATCCCGGTTCCCTTCACCTTTCGTAATTCCTAATAATGGTTCCAGAACTCCGTATAATCTCACCATCGATTCCGTCACCCTGCTGATCTCTTTGTCGTCGTTGCTCGAGATCGTCCTAACCCGGGCCTCCAATTTTATCAGCAATCCTCTCGCAATCTCAATCATGCTCTCAATACACCCCGCCTTCCCTGCCCTCGTTAAACTCCTGACCCCATCCTCTGGAACATCATTTATCGGTTCTTCAACTCCCGCACTCCGCTGGATTTTGTAAATCTCCCTCTCCTTATACCAACCCCTTCTCGTCGCCATCTTGTCGATCGTAGAAATTTTTATCCCGTACATCTCCGCCAGTTTCTTCGGCCCTAATTGATTCTCAATGTAACTCTTTTTTACCTCCGCCCATATCTCCCGCGTGATAATCTGCCTGCTCTTTTTTTCTGCCTGATTATCTGTCTGTATTTCTGTCTGTGTTAATATTTCATTATTCATGATCTATACTATATAGGACGGTTTTTTTGCTGTCAACTACTTATTTCCTTGTTTGTCCAGATTTTTGTTCTTAGAGAAAACATGCGAGACCCCATAACGTATAGGCACCCGCGTCGCGTGCGGGTGTGCGGGGGTCGCGTGGGTCATGCGCGTATCGCCGGGAAAGCATGCTTTTTTTTCCACGCGCGCGCCCGGATAACGCGTGTTTCCGGCTCTACGAGTCATAAGTGTTATTATGCGACCCTATACGCGCGGGCATTCTGTCGCACATGTGCGTAAAAAAACGCGCGGGGGGACATGCGTGTCCGTGTGTGTCCACGCGCTCACGCCGTATCCGCGGGAAACGCGCGAGATTTCCGCGCGTCGGTGTGCCTGCGTTCGGGTGTGCGTTGCGCGGGAGAGGGTTGCGCGTGTCCGGGTGGGTGTCGGTGCGTGTGTCCGTGTCCGGGTGCGTCGCGTGTGTGTGTGTGCGCGAGTGAAAACTTTTTTGTGCATAAAACCGTTGCTACCATTGATTTTAATGCGATTTCTGAAAAAAAAACTGCAAAAAAACGGGGTGGTGGGGTTTTGTGTTTTCGTGGCCAGCGGTTCAAAGCCGGGCGGGTTCGTCCGGCGCTGGTGGTCGATTCACGGAGGTGTAGCATGCAGGTAGAACTCAAAAACGGTAAACTCATCATCACGGTGGAACTCTCCAAGGGGACACCGTCCAAGTCGGGAAAAACGCTGGTTCTGGCATCCACGCATGGGAACGTGCAGACGGCGGTGCAGGTCAACGGCCAGCCTGTGGTGTTGGGCATGAACGCGTACGTGCGGAATCCGGGCGCGTTGGCGTAGGCGCAGGTGTGCGGACGTCCGGGCGGGCGCAGGCTCGTCCGGGCGTTCTGCTTGTCGTGGTGGCAGGCTGTTGGTGTTGGTTGGTGTGGGTGCGTGTTGGTTCCGGGCGCTGGTGCGTCCGGGCGCGTGTTCGCTTTTTTTTGGGGGTGTGCTGTGAAAAATCGTAATGTTCAGCGGGTTGGGTTCGTGCTAAGGCTGGAACCGGGGAGCTTCGTCGGTGTTGGTGGCGTTCAGGTTGCTGCTCTGCGGGGGGCGCAGGTGTTTGGTACGCGTGGTCGGGCGTTGAAGGGGGCGGTGCGTGTGATATGGGCGTGTGAGGTGGTTGAGGTGGTGGCTGGTGTTGAGGGGGCGGTTGTGGGGTCGGTGGGGTTTGTATCGCCTGAGATCGCGGCGGCGTTGGATGGTGAGGCTGATCTGGCTGGTGCAAATCGGCGCGTGGCGAAGGTTGCCGGGGACGGGTCATGATCGCGGTGACCGGGTTCACCGGGTTGATGGTGGCGATTCTGTTCGCTGTCGTCGCTGTCTGCGCTATTGCGCTGTGCGATATGGCAGGCGGGAAGTAATGCTTTGATCAGTCGTGCTGGGCAGGAATGTCTGGTCAGGCTGATGGGTTGGTTCAGGTTGGTGCGGTAGGCTGTTGGTGTTCGTAAATAGTCCGGGCAATGTGTCCGGGCGCAATTGGAGGTGTATCATGGCGGGAAGGAAATATTTCGGTGGTTGTCAGGTGGCGTCGATTAAGCTGGACGGGGTGGAGATTGGTGCGACGGCTCGTAAGCGTACCATGCCATCCTTCGCTATTCCGGGTGTGTTGCCGGAGTCCAGTCGACGTGCGCTGGCGTCGGAGCTACAGGGCGTGATCCAGATTTGCACGGTTCCGGTGCTGTTCTGGCTGGTGCATTTGGGCGGGGCGGCACGGAGGTTGGGGGCTACGGAGCTGGCGGCGCGCGGGTTGGATCGGCGCGGTAAATGGGTCGGGTTCCCGGCTGCGCGTAAGGTGTGGGGCATAAAGGGCGGCATTGGTGCGCTGGTAATGAAGTAATCGGGCTGGCCTGCGTAGGCTGGCGGTGAAAGTTGGAAGTTCTCAACGATTGATGAAAGGAAGGTAATCTATGAAGTTCAAACGTGCAGGTGATTTGGTTGTTGGTGATATGGTGGTTGGAACGAAAAAGAAAGGTGTGTGTATCGACGCGAAGACTTGGGTGGCAGGTGAGATGAAGGTGCGCCGGGTCACGCAGAGCGTGACAAAACTTACATGCGTCAACACAGGCATCAAACTGCCTTGCAGGGTGCATTTGGCTGGACGCAATGTGTCGCTGATTTTGCCACAGGCCGAGCTGGTGCTGGTGGCCGAGTTCCCGACCGATCTGGAGTCGATGGGCGCAGAATGGCCTGCTGACGTTCCGGTGAAGCGCGGAGATCCGGCGGCAGACGGTGAGCTGGCTGCGCGGCGGGATAATGCAGGGTTTGGTGAGAGGCCGTCATTGGCTGAAATGGAAAGTCTTATGACACCGGTGCTTGATGAAATGTCGGTACGGGCTATGGTGAATAGTCATCTACGTGCGGCAAGGGATCACACCGAGAATGATTGGGTGGCTCATGCTGTTGGTGAATTGATCAAAGCGGTACGACTGCTCAATAAATAGTGATCTGACGGGATTGTTGGTGCGGGGGTTTGCAGATTTTTTGAGATTTTAATGCAAAAAACCGCATGTGCAGGGTTTTATGTAACGCGGCAATGTGCCGCAAAAAAAACAGGAGGTATGGTATGGAATTCAAAGAAAATTTCGCAATGTGTCGCCGGGCGGGTGTGCCGATCGTCGGTGTTGAAACGACCGATCCGGCTGCTACGGGGCGGGTCTTGATGGGTGTGCTGAATGGCAAGAAGGCGCCAGCGGTGTCATGGGATATTGTCAATGCCGCCAATGGCTTGAACATGGACGGTAAGGCGTGGATTGATGGTGTGTCCGGTGGGCAGGACGCGCGAATTGCCACCGGGAATGCAGTCGAGTTCTTGTCGCTGGTCACGAAGGTACCGGAAAACTCGCTTATCGTCATGCTCGGTGCTGGCCTGCTGTTTGGTGAAGCCGGGCTACGGGTGCCATTCTCGCAGGCGGTCTGGAACCTGCGCGACGTGCTGAAGGTGAACGGGTCGACGCTGGTGCTGCTCGGCTCTTTGGGCTGGCGGTTGCCTGTTGAGCTGGTCGGCGATGTGGTCATGCTGGAGGATGGTCTGCCGGGGGATGAGGAAGTCAGCCAAATCATCACCGATATTGCCGAAGAAGCCGCAGTAACCTGCCCGGACAATGAAAAGGCGCTGGCTGTGGATGCTGTCGCTGGCCTGTCGGCGTTCGCGGTCGAGCAATCGGTGGCGCTGTCAGTGTCAAAGGCCGGGATCGATCTGAAGGCGCTGTGGGAGCGCAAGCGCAAGGCAATTGAGCAGACACCGGGTCTGTCGGTATGGCGCGGGGGTGAAACGTTCAAGGACATTGCCGGATATTTGTCTGTCAAGTCTTTTCTTGGTAAGCTGTTCGATGGTGCTGAAAAGCCGCGGTGCATCGTGTGGGTGGACGAGGTGGAGAAGCATTTTGCGGGTAATGCTGGCGATCTGTCCGGCGTTACTCAGGAAATGACCGGGGCGTTGTGTGCATGGTGGCAGAACACAGCTGCGTCCGGGGTCATGCTTTATGGCGTGGCGGGAAGCGGAAAGTCTACGCTGGCGAAGGCTGCCGGGGCAGCATGCGGGTGTCCGACGGTCGCGCTGGATTTCAGCGGGCTGAAGGGCGGCATCATCGGGCAGTCCGGGTCGCAATTGCGCGGTGCGCTGGCGGCGATCGACGCTATGGGTCGGGGCCGGGTGCTGGTGCTATCGACGTGCAATGGTGTCACGGTGCTGGCGCCGGAGATGAGGCGTCGCTTGGGTTCATTGGGCATATTCTTCTTTGACCTGCCGACATCGGAGGAACGGGCAGGCATTTGGATGGTCTGGTTGAAGAAGTGCGATCTTGTGGTGAAGGGAGAACATTTCCCGGACGATGAAGGCTGGACGGGTGCTGAAATCAGCCAATGCTGTATCATTGCGCGGAAACTCGGCATCTCCGTTCACGAGGCGGCGAAGTGGGTTGTTCCTGTGTCACGCAGCGCTGCGGATGTCATTGAAAACCAGCGCCGTCAGGCGTCAGGGAAGTTCCTGTCTACGTCAGGTACCGGGGTCTATCGTTACGAAACCGAAGCGGTCGCTGCTGGTGGGCGTCGCATAAACAAGGGGGATTAATTATGCCATGTGATACGATTCAAACGTCAACGGTTGATTTACAGAACGTGTCGGCGGAGATGCTGTCCGACGCGCTGGTGGCTGCCGGGTTCAAGGGTGACCTGCAGTCCGGTGCGACGGGCGTCATCAATGGTTGTCAGGTATCGGTGATGTTCGATGCTGCCGATCATACGCTACGGGTTGCCAGTCCACGTAATCCGGGCGATGTCACGGCGTTCGTCAAGCGCACGTATGCTACGCATTTGCTTAAGACGCAGGCCACGCGGTATGGATGGCGAGTCAATACGCAGGCGGATGGACGGATGGTGTTCCAGCGATAATTTTTTCGCAGAAAGTTGTGCAAAAATTCAATACTTTGGGGTTTTGTGAATACGGAAAGGAAATAAAAAATGTCGGATAAACTCACAGTTGATATTCTCTCGGACGGTACGGTCAAGGTGACGACCGATCCGGTATCGCCTGCTAACCATGCCAATGCCGAAGCGCTGCTGCGCGATATAGCGCGGGGCTGCGGTGGCGAGACATCTCGGACGCGTCGTCCGAATGCGATAGGTCACGTTCATTCTCACGAAGGTCATGTCCATAGTCATTAAACGTTCGCAATTGAAAGGGTACTGTTATGAAGTTGTCAGAAAATTCGGTGTTGATGCGGTTGTCATTCTCGCGCTTGGGTAACGTCAGGAAGGCCGATCTCGGCCTGATCACGTCCGATGCGGACAAGTCGCGGCTCAAACTCGGCAAGGTGCTATTCGTGTCATCGGAGTTCGCTGCTGTTTCAGCGTTCGATATCCAGTTGTCGCTGTGGATGCAGCGCCGGGCGATTCCTTGCAACATCGGCTACCGGGGCGTGTCGGTGCTTCCATTGGCGCTGCTCGATGTCGTAGAAAAGCGGTTTGCCGAGGCAATGGTTGAACGGGATGCGCTGGTCGATAAGTTTCTCGCGGTGTACGATCAGGAGCGTGAGCTGGCACGTCAGCGTTTGAACGGTCAGTTTCAGGAAAGCAATTATCCTTCGGTCGATGCGGCGCGGGATTCATTCGCCATGCGGTGGGCATACGTCACGTTCGAGGTGCCGTCCAATCTGCCGGATGGCCTGCGGGAACGCGAGGGCGCCAAGCTGCAGGAGAAGTTCGAGCAGGTCGAGTCCGAGGTGCGGGTTGCGCTACGATCGGGGCTGTCGGAATTGCTCGGTCATCTGACCGATCGGTTGAAGGTCGGGCCGGACGGCAAGCTGAAGGTCTTTCGGGATACAGCCGTCGGTAACCTGCTTGAGTTCCTTGAGCTGTTCAAGGCGCGCAATATCACGGACGATAAGGAATTGTCTGAGCTGGCTGCGAAGGCTCAGTCTGTGGTTCAGGGCGTGAAGCCTGATTCGCTGCGATCGCCGGGTCAGTTCCGTGAAAATGTGCGCGATAACCTGACGCAGGTCAAGGCGTCCATTGATGAGTTAATCACAACTGCGCCACGCAGGAAGTTCAATCTGGATGACTAAGATATGACGCGGAACAATATACAGCATGACGCAAGCGTGGCACGTCCACGCAGCACGACGCTAGTTGAGTTCCGCATCCTGCCCATGTTACACAAACCGATTGATGGAGGGGGGTGATAGATGGCAGGCTGTTGGTGAAATGTTCGTAGTTCATAACAAAAAATTGGAAGGAAGTTCTCATGTCAAAGTCAAAGTCAAAGAAGAAAAAAGGTGAACCGTCGGTGCTGAAAATGACGCCGCGCAAGTTCAAAAAAGCGAAGAAGGAAAAGACCGAGAAGGACGGGTTCGGTGTTCCGATCAAGAAGTTCGGTGGCCCTGCTGCCGAAGGCGAGAAGATCAGCGGTGTGGTTGGCGCTCCTGTCAGGGCTGCTGCTCCGCTTGATAAGGCCGACAAGGTGCTGGACAAGATTGTCGACAAGGCGCTTGAGCAGGCTACGAAGCCGAAGCCGTTGATGTCCGGGCTGGACGCTGCGGTGAAGGTTCTCGCCGAGGTAGGCACACCTCTGAATTGCCCGGCCATCGTCAAGGCCGCGTTCGATAAGGGGTACTGGTCGTCAAATGGTTTGACACCTGCCGCCACGATGCATACGGCGATCATCACCGAGATCAAGAAGCGCGGGGATCAGTCGCGCTTCATCAAAACCGGGCGTGGGCTGTTCGCAGTCCGTGCCGCGTGATTGGTTGCTGGCCGGGGCGCTCCATAGGGGGCGCTCCGTTCCTGTTCGCATCCACGTAATTACGAGGTGAAAATATGACAGTTAAAATTGAAAAATACGGGAATCGCAATCATGCGGTTTGGCTGGTTGGCGGCCCGGACGGTGATGAATTGGTCGCTGTCTGCGTGTACAAGAAAGGCGCAGCGGTGGTTGGTCAATTGGTAGAAGAGTTGATAAAAATGAAAGGCGGTGAGTAATGGCAAAAACAGATATTAAGGTTACGCTGGTGGGTGAGGATGGGAACGCGTTTGCGGTGATTGGCCGGGTGGCTAAGGCTCTCCGCAAGGGTGGTCATCCTGAATTGGTTGATAAGTTCAAACGCGAGGCGATGCAGGGCGATTACGATAACCTGCTCCGGGTCTGCATGGAATATGTCGAGGTGGAATAATGGCACGAAAAATTCTTTTCAAGTTGGGTCAGGTTGCTGCGACGCCGGGTGCGCTGGCGGTGCTGGATAAGTTTCCGGGGGGCGCGTCGTATGGCACGTTGAGCTTGATTACTCGCCATCAGTCCGGTGATTGGGGCGAGATGGGTGCTGAAGATAAGAAGGCCAATAACGATGCGCTGGTCACGGAGCAGCGGCTGCTGTCTGCGTACACGGTCGGCGGTAAAAAGGTATGGGTGATCACGGAGCGGTCGAGGGATGTTACAACTATTCTTTTGCCTGAAGATTATTAAAATTATCGGCGATGCGGCGATATTTATTTAGGTATTGAATGCAAAACTCTACCATGTCCCTGCTCGGTTGGCGTCGCTGCCAGTTTATCTGGCGCAGGCTGTTCGAGTACATTCTTGATGAACTTGTCGCCGTTAACTATTTCCACCATATCCTTAT
>Ga0208905_1001310_pt1 | contig 12571 bp, 12 predicted proteins | sample AntAceMetag02UKS_FD_184776 | JGI IMG/M metagenome (GOLD analysis project Ga0208905, IMG submission 184776) | Saline lake microbial communities from Ace Lake, Antarctica - Antarctic Ace Lake Metagenome 02UKS (SPAdes) (version 2) | ecosystem: Environmental > Aquatic > Non-marine Saline and...
GGCCTTTGACGATGACGTATTGCAGGCGAGTATGACCAGGTGGCATCCCCGGTCGAAGAGCCATCTGACCGCCTCCGTGGTGTATCTGTATACTCTTTCGAAGGAGCGTGTGCCATACGGGGTCCGTGCGTTATCACCCAGGTAGATGTAGTCGTAATCGGGAAGTTCCCTAAGGATTTCCTTCATGACTGTGAGGCCGCCGTAGCCTGAGTCAAAAATGCCGATGGGATGTAGGGTTTCCATAGTTATCCTCACGTTCCGCTTTTGCCACCCAAGAAAATACCGACAGATTACCTTTCGATGACTCCCATATTACCAATGAAGATGTCAAGGGCTCTCCAGAAAAGAATAGTATTGCCCTATAGGAAAGAAAACTGTCGAAAAAAGTATAATAAACCAAAAAAGAGTTACAGGCCATTTCCTGTAACTCTTTTTTTCACTGGAGCCGATGAGCGGACTTGAACCGCTGACCTACTGATTACGAATATTAGGCCCCTAAAATTTCACTAGTACAATAAATAAGATAACTTACCGATATTAATATAAAATAATTTAGGAACATTTAAGACAATTTTCTATTAAAAACCCGACTTTTGCCAATTTTCTTTAGCCATTCTTTAGCCAGGATAATAATTTAAACGTGCCTTTCAATTAGAATGGGCATTCTAATCCATCGTTTAAAATTTTCCGCACCTAACTCAAAATCCCCCGGACGCAAGTCCGTCTCGGTTCGATTCCGAGCTCCGGCACCATATAAAAATCAAAGGGTTAGCTCAATGCGAGTTAGCCCTTTTTATTTTGTCTGGCAAATCTGGTGAAAGTCTGGTGAAAGTTGCGAAATTCTGACCAGGCTGCATGCGGGAAAAAGCAATAGTTACTGCATAAGATTTCGGTCATGGCCATTAATAAAGACAGAAAGTGTACTTATAGTTATACTCCATAAATGAACTGCCTGCGCTTTCGCCTGCAAATCGTCAGAATTAATTATGAGCAAGAACAAACGATTACGCTTGAATTTTATCTTTAAAATCATTGACAAACATCCCTGAAAGTGCTTTTCTGTTTGTGCTTTTCTTTAATGAATATATCTTATAGAATAAATAAACATTATATATACTTACAGTTCTTACTTTTTCCAACAATTTCATACGCTAATAAAGAAAACTATTTAGGTTTGATGAATGAAAGAGTTTCTCAAGATTTTTATAAGCTCTTTGATTGTTGTTATTCTTATGGCAATCTTTGCTTCTGTGTTTCGTGAACCTAACGTTTATCATTATGTATCTTTATTACTAATCATCCTCGTCTTCTATTATTTGGTAATCTCTTTACTACGATGGTTCTTGAAATATTCCTCAAAGAAATTGAAAAAGATTTATCCTCAAATTGGAATTCTAAATGGTAATATTGTTGACTCGATAAGAGAATATAAGTGCCAAAGATCATGGACAAACGTCACTACAAGTATGTGGCTTTCAGAACTGCAAAATGCATTGAAGAATGTTAGATTAAAAAAAATTAAAACAATTCCTACGGTAAAAATCAGCAATACTTTTTCGATCATCATTAACCCATTCGGTGATTCATTCCCTGAAGAAGATTTAAAATTACATAAAACTTTTTACCAAATTTGTGAATATATAAAGGATGGAGGGCTTTTTGTTTGTACTGGTGGATCATTTTGGTCACACCAAAATCCAAAATTATCTGATTCGCCAGAATGGGTTTTTGTTAAAACAAGAGATGATGTCCAATCTTTAAAAGAATCTTTTTTATATTATGAATTTGGGATTGAAACAACGGGTGACGAATATAAAGGAAGAAGCATGACGTCGAGAGAGCCTATCGAAGTGGAGATTTATCAAAAAGAAGAAGACAAGGTTTTAACAGGCGAACTTTTAAAGGGAATTACTAAAATAAAGCGTTTTAGGTCAATTAGTAATAATTCTTCTGATTATATTCCATTAGTTAGAGAAATTGACGATAAAACATTTCCTATTGCAATGGTTCGATATGGTAATGGATATTTAATTCATATCGGAATGCATTTAGAGTCAGTCCAATCGTTGGAATTTAAGCTAATAATTCAAATCATAAAATTTTTAATTACAAACAAATTTAACAACTTAATATAAATCGAATGTAACCAAATGGGGGATAGTTATATGGACTCTCTTGAAAGGGAATACTTTCTTCTAAGAGAAAAATATAATTCCGATTCGATAACAAGGGATGTTTTTATTAAAGCATTAGATAAGTTATGCCTTTGTGCTCAAGATCAGGACTTAATTGCATGGCATTCTTTCTTTAAGTCTAGGAGAGCTTCTGAAGAAGAAAATTTTGAGGAATTATATATCATTGTAAAGGATTTAATGGACAGATTCGAGAATTCATCATCAATTAATGATCTGAAACCTCTATCTATGGCGATAGGTAACAAGGGATTGGCTCTCATTAGACAGGGAAAACCTGATGAGGCAATTGCCGTATGCAACTATGTGGTTCAGCGATTTTCCGATAAATCGCTACTTGGGCCCGTTGCTATTGCAATGTTAAACATAAGTGTTGCGCTGAGCAATCAGGACAAACTTGACCAGGCAATCACTGTTTGTGATGATGTAATTAATAAATTTGGGAAGGATAAAGACCCTTGGATTCGTGAGTCTGTCAATAGGTCATTGTACCTGAAAGCCTCTATGCTCATTGATCAAGGTAAACATTCTGAGGCATTACCTGTTTGCGAAAATCTAATTAGAAGACTAGAGAAAGATGAAAACCCAAAGCTTCGTAAAAAAATTGAAAAGGAATTAGGTGAAATATATATGATATTATTGAATCGAGGAGAAATAAATATTGATGATGTCCCGTTCAATACAGCATTTATTGTAGCTATGGGAGACCGTATTAATTCATCAAAAAAAATGAATGAGGCTGATAAACCATGGGAAGAAGGAAATTACCGTGAATCAATAGATATTATCTACGAAGCTTGGAAAATCGACAGCGAAAACCCTTTTATACCCGCCATTTTGAATGAATACTTGGTTAATATAGGACAAAGCAATGACGATAAACTGGAAAATATATTTAATTATACTACTACACTCGATGATTGTTTACCAAAATATATCATAATGGCGCATTATTATATACAGAATGAAGATTATTCTTCGGCACTTCCTATTTTGGAAAAATGCATCACAGAAGAAGAATTCCTGCTAAGAATGGAAGGATTTACTTCAATAAATGATGAAACATTAAATGCATACGATCCTTTATTTATGAAACATTCGTATTATAGTAGGAAACAAAAAATGAAACCTGGATTTGGAGCTGGTTTACTTATTAAATCAATGTACGTTCAGCATAATGCTTGGAAAGGAAATGGATATTTAGCTACGAAAGAGCCACACTTAGCTATTAAGTCATTTGAAAAAATAATTGAATCTTTTCCTGGGGATGCACATTTAGTTTATCCTGACTATGCTTTATCACTTTTTTCTGCAGGTAGATCAGATGAATCTGAATTTATTCTAGAAAAGATAGATTTAAAAGAGTTGGAAAATTCTAATATTTGCATCTTACTTCTCTTTATCGGTATGAAGAAGTTGGCTAAAGGTAAAATATTGGAGTCGTTCGAAATGTTAAGCCTTATGGAGAATTCCTCTAAATCAAAAACGGGACTTGATGTATTTGTTGCTCATGGCTGTTATCATTTTGTTGAAGCCATAATCGCGTTAAGAAATGATATCAATTATAAAGAAAGTCTGGCAAAAATAGATAAAAGTATAAAGTGGCTTACATTATCAAAAGATATCTTCTTATTAGTTGCAAAAAATATGAAAGAGATAATTGCATTAAACAAAAAATTTGATTCCCTATTTCATTGCAAATCCCTTAAGGAATTATCGGAAGAAACTCATGAATTGCGATCTACGTATGATGCCTTCGTAGAAAAAGTAAAAGAAGAAGAACCCAAAAAAGAAACCTTTTTAGGGTTGAATTCGCCCGCTTACTATTACGCCCTTCCCGTCCCCTACCAAAGCAAACTGTTTTCATTATTATTTTTTGATTATGCATTGCATTTTATTGCAGAGACTAAAGATATGTATGTAGAACATATTATAAAAATCATAGAGCTTAATCAATATAATAGTGGGACAAATTATGGAGAATTATCTTATAAGCAGTTAGAAAAAATACTTACAATTACAAAGAGACTAATAAAATATGACAAATTGGGTGAAATATCAGAAGATGAAGAAAATGAAATAATAAATATATTACAAGACAGAAGAGAGATCGATTTTGATGATAATAATTACGAAGAAATTCGAAAAATAATGAATAATATCCTTGAGCTATCCATTGCTACTCGAAGTGATGTTAGGAAATCATGTGAACAAATTGTTCATTTGGATAAATCAATTAGACATATCGACTCTAAATTGGAAACTGGTTTACCTATTGTTAATAGTATTATAGAAGAATGGATAAATATAGCAAATAACTCGGCAATTATTCCTAATGATGAGCGAGATTGTTTTCTCAATGAGTTTAAAAATATTTCAAAGATGAAAAGTGTAAGTAAAATTATCGCTTCCATACCTATAATACCTGGATTTTTGAAATACGAAAAAGAGTTCAAGTTTGATTTTTACTGGAAAAGATTATCACGAACTCTTTACGGATTAATTAATGATTAAAAAGATTAAACCTCCCAACCTTTACCCATAGCACCCACATGCTATAATTAATTATATAAGCTTCTTACGTAACTTGAGCTATATATTCTTACTTTATAAATCCCATTCATTTTGACTAATCATAGCAAAATGTTCATTGTGTGCAAGTTCGTGCTTCTGGCGTTGCCACGAAGCACAGCTCGTCCTTTCCCCTTGCTAATATTAGTGCGGGTGCTTCGGATGAAAAAACGAGCTGTGCTTCCGCCCAAACTTGCACGTTTCTATATATGTATAAATTTACCAATAAGGCTGAAAAGCTGCTCCATATAATAGCCAATGTTCAGTTTGTCACCAAACACAACATATCTGCTTTCACCAGACTTTCCGCAAACACCGTTGAAGGGGCCATGAAAGAACCCCGCAGGCTTTTCAAACAACTCAGTGACGCAGGACTGATAACTCCTATACCTTTATACGGTTTTGGCAGGCTCCATAGCAGAAATACCTTTTACCGGGTCACCCATAAGGGCCACAAGGCCGTAGAAGGCCCAAAATACCGGTATATTGACCCGAAAAGCATCAATAACGTCTATCACCAGTCCGGGCTCATAGACATCGTTCTGGGCTTCATATACGGCTTTCCCGGCTACAAGGTGGAAATCGACTATGCCAAGATCCTTGACGGCTATAGGCCTGATGCCTATATACGGGTTACCGGTAAGGGCATACGACCAATGACCTATGACTTTATCATTGAATTCGAGAGGACCAGGAGCAACCAGGCCATTATTGACGAAAAGCTCAAGCGAAATGAAAAACTGGCCAACTTTCGCAAATACGGCCTGAGCGACAAGACCAAGATCCTCTATGTATTGACCGACGAGTTTTATAATGTCTACTGGAGGCCGGTAGAATATCATCAAAAGGAGGTGAGAAAACTAACCGACAAGGTCAATTACCAGCTAAAAAGGCTTATTGAAGAGGCGCGGTTTTTACCGGGCCATAAATACCGTTTCACTACACTGCATAACTTTACAAGATTAGACAAGGCCGTCTGGCACAACAGCCAGGGGCATCCCACAAAGATTATCAGCAATCCCGCCTGAATAGACGCTTACTTTCCGTCTTCTCCCAGCATAGCAAAGAAACTTCTAACCATTGTCAAGCAGAGGGATAACTCTGCAAGTTACCCCCAACTTGACAAGGCAGACTACTCCTTTGCTGTATGGCCGGTCGGACGGACAGTAACGCGGTCTTCCGTTCTTTCTAATAAACCGCATGACAGGAGGTTCATATGAGCTGGAAATTTTTAAATCCTGAAACAGCCAATCCAAAGGTTTTCGGCCTGGCTGAAGTGTATGCCCTGAAGTTTATCAGGCATACGGGAGGAGGCGATGTTCGAAGCGTGTGCCTGAGGGGATGGGAAACCTTTGCCGATCTCTTGGACAGGGACCCGGCGACAGGGAAGCGTTTAGAACGAGCAACATGGTTTATCTTTGCAGCCAAAGGAAGGAGGTGTGGCCATGTATAGCCCGAAGATACATCAGGAACTCGTACCTTTGCTTTACAGGGAAGCAAAGGAGAGGAAAATACCGATGACCAGACTGGCAAGCATAATCATCAAAGACTACTTTGAGAGAAATGGAGGTGAAGAAGATGAAAGTCAGGAACGTGTTAAACAACATACTGGAGATGTTTAAGACAGGCAATCTTCCAGAGGCAGTCGCCTTCTCAGTCTTTCCGCCAATGGATATCCCGTCGAACAGCTGGAGCTTTATCAACCGGCTGATCATGGTGTACTCAGGAACACATGACGCCAGGGGATACCGGCAATGGCGAGAAGTAGGAAGGCATGTCAAAAAGGGAGCCAAGGCGATCAACATCCTGGCTCCGCGATTCCAGAAAAGGGAAAACGATGAAACAGAGGATTATTATCTGATCGGTTTCCTATCGGTGCCGGTCTTCAGGGTTGAAGATACCGACGGTGAACCGCTGGAGTATCAGAAGAACACACTGCCGGAGTTTCCGTTAATGGAAAAGGCAAAGGAATGGGGGATTGAAGTAAAGGCAGTTCCAGGAGGCAGGGGTTATTATGGCGCTTATAACGGGTCAGAAATAAAGCTGGCCGCTCCCGAGGAGATCGTCTTCTTTCACGAACTGTCTCACCACGCCCACAAGCTGGTACTGGGAGAGTTAAAACCGGGGCAGGACTGGAAGCAGGAGATTGTGGCGGAGCTCTCAGCGCAGGCGCTCTGCTGTTTGGTAGGCAAGAAACCTGATGACACGATGGGTAATACCTATCAGTACATTGAAAGGTATTCCAAAAAGGCAGAGCCGCCATTGACACCAATTACGGCATGCCTTCAGGTATTAGGGGAAGTGGAGCAGGTCCTTAATCTTATAATGGATAAAGAGGACACCCATAAAGAAGCAGTCAGCTTCTAAAAGTTATCCACAAGAGGAGCACTAAAAAAGCTCCTCTTTTTTCTGCTATCAAACCATCAACTGTGGACAAGTATTCAGGTTGGCTAATATTGGCCAATATAACAGCATTTACAGGCACTTGACAGTGTTTATCCTGCTTGCTATACTGATAATAGATACCAGTAAGGCCCCTTCTTTAAATTAACTCACCTTTATGAAATCTAAACAATCCATTATTTTTATCCGCACCGATCACGAGACCAAAGAGCAGTTCGCCAGAAACGCCCGGTTGGTCTTTTCTGATCAGAACACCATCGCCGAGATGCTGATAAAAAAGTGGAACCAAAAAATATGCAGACACCAACAGACAAACAATTAAACATGATCATCTACCTGATAGAGAGAAGCGAGAGCAAAACCGTGGAGGAGCTCTACAGTAAAGTATCAACGCATAACTCAAAATACAAAACGCCTCTTGCAGACTTCAGGAGGATAATTCTTCAGGAGAGGATTGAGAAGAACGCAACCCGTTTGCAGGCAAGCCATATAATCAAACTCCTTATGAAACAGTATCCGAGGAGTCCCAAAAAGCTCGTTGATATATTTCATCACTTAAAATTAATCTAAACATATGAACGACATTATCAAAGGCCACGCTGAATTTATTAAATCGCTGGAAACCCTTGTCAAGACCCTTAACAGCCTTCTTGCCAGTGAGGAACAGAAGTGGACGATATTAGAAGACAGGGTCAAAAACATAATTGATATAATCGATAAATAAAAAACATATGGAAAACATTCAAAAACAAGAAGGAGGAACATGCCCCGACTGCGGAGGCAAGTACATCAAAAACCCAAAGACAGGCAAGATCTTCTGCGAGAACAAATGCTGGCTCAATAACGGCCAGCCCTTGCAGGAGGACACAAGCCAGTCTTCACAGAACAACGAGGATGAGAAGTGGGAGAAGATAAATGCCAGAAAAGAGCAGAGCATGAACTGGCTTAATGCCAAGAAGGGCTCGGCAGAATTAGTTTCAGCCTTGATCATCTCAAAAATGCTCCCCATGCCAACAGAGGACGCATTAAAGCACTATGCTAAGTTCTTCTTCGAGATGGAACCGCCAACTGAAGAAAAAGCTCCGGAAAATAGTAAACAGCCAATGAAGGAGGGGGAGGAAATCACGATTGATGATATTCCGTTTTGATTAAGATGGGATTGGGAAATGAGGATTCGAAAGGTGGGTAATATAAGTTTGTCGGGGAATTTTTCCTCCTAAAGCCTATAAAATCAATTAAAAGTAATCATTTACCGATTGTTCTATCAATGAACAAAATATTTTCTAAGCTTCTACGAGTAATGTCACATTTGTTATATTGAATATTTATCAAGGCAGAGAAATCAACTTCTCTATTGTCAGAAGGTAGTGCGTCATATAGTTTTTCCCAATCTTTTTTATGTATTCAGCGGTGGCCCAAGTTCCGATTCCGCGTATACCGGCAACAATAATAATTTTGTTTTTATAATTCCAGGGATTGGTAATTTTTGTAATCGTTGCAATGTCGTCAATTTTTTGTTCGCAAATTTCATGTTTCTTTTTTCCCGCTGAAGTATAATCACTAATTTGATCAAAGGAACGCGATGTCCATGAACCATTGTCACATATAATTTGCCATTTATTATCATTTGACAATGCAAATTGATAAAATTTCGCATCCTTTTTTATTAATATCTCCTGTATTTCATTAGTGAAAGAGTTTGATTTTGGACTACAAATTACGACGAGGTTTTTAAGTCGGTCCTTATTATCTAATCTTTTGGTATCTCTAACAGAAACCTTCTTATTCCAATCGATGAATGAAAGAACGCTTTTTATATTGTCAATTGCAAGAAAGTCTTCTGTCGAAATTCTAGGCAATATAGAGCTATCATTCATTTCTTCACGATGTGGGAATACTATAACTAAATCATCTTTACCGAAGTTTAATAATTTATTTAGAGGTTTTTTATGTTCGATAGTTTCTGCAATTACAGCTTATTATATAACTCTCAATGTGGAAAAGAGAAAACAAAAAAACCCAGCAAATACCAGCAAAAAATCCCGCATTGGATCCACCCTTTCTCACCTTCTTTGATCTTGGGACGAGTTCTTATTTTTTATTTCATTTCTTTTTTAAGCTTTTCCCAAGCTTTCAAAAATTCAATTTGTGCCTTAACTATTTCATTAATTTCTGTCTCGTCGGATATATCTCGAACAGCTGCAAGATTAGCTACTATTTCAAAACCAACTGGATTTCTACCCTCATGAACTCTATATGTATTAATTATTGTTTCCATTGTTTTGACACTTGCTGTGTTAAGTAAGGACCCGACATTTAAAAATCCTCTACTAGCAAGAAGCTTTAAAAGACCACCTATTTCTCTTTGGGAACATGAGATGCCCAGCTTTTGCAATACTGTTGGCAGATTCTCAGCGTTTAATGGATGAGAATCTTCTATGATGACCTCTTCCTGAAATCTCGTTAGTTCTTCATAGAGAAAGTTAAAATGTTCATCGATAGTTTTAAGTTGTGAACTAATGATTTGAAATTGTTTTTTTACAGCCAACGAAGTGTATTTGCCTGGTTTATATCCTAAAATATGTTCTATCTCTCCCCATATATTTTCAGCCAGTGTTCTAATCTGTAATTCTAAACGGGGATTCTCATTCTCAGGAATATCATTGTCTTTTAATTTTACCGTGTAGTGTATTGATGCGTAACCACTATCTTTATCGCTTTGCTTTATATCTCCTAAGCTGAGCCTTCTTAATGTTGAAGAGTCAAGATATGCAACCGGTGGATCATCATCACAAATTTGAATTAGCGGATGGGTTCTAACTTCTCTATCTAGAATCGGCAAACCAGAGAGAAAATAAACGACAACGCGACCACCAAGGGTGTCTCCCATGTTTTTAACAGAATCCATGCAAAGGCCATTAGGAAATGAAGCTGGTTTACGTATTATTTTGTCTGTTAAGCTTTCAGGCCTTTTAATTCTAGTTCTAGTATGCTGTACGGGGGATGGTATTGGGTGTCGAATATTCTCCTGATACTTCTTCCAGTAGCTTTGGTCCTTCCACGACTCAAAAATTTGCTTTAATTGGTCCTGCTTAGGCTTAAGTATATTTAAAGCATAACCTTCATAGGCAGATAAGAACTCTCTCATATTTTGGGAACGTTTCATAAGTATAGCTCCTAGATTCAGTTTCAATTATACAGCGATTTAATATACTTAATTTTTCGATCGCAATATTCAGAATTGTATCTTGAAATCTTATATTAACATCCCTGATGAGAAACGATGATTGAGAAACAGGATTTGTTTCCTGGTCAGAATTTCCTCCTTTTGCATGCTCCCCCACAAAGCAATCATAACTGTGCATTTTGAATTTAAATTGTCAAGAGTTTTATTATAAAGATTTGAAACGCTTATCTCTAACAGACTAATCAAAACAAGTATCACGAATGGGAGATAGGAAATTTAAAATATTTAATATATGGATCAATCTTCGGGGATTGTTTATTTCAAATGTGTAGCCATTACTCTAAACAATTTTTTATTCTGAATTATATTGAGCATGAAGAATAAATAGCAATGCATTATAATATGGTAGATATTAAATTTAATTTTTCAATTATTCCCTAATAATAATTAATCAAACATATGGATTTGAAGTGTATAGCAATCGATATCTTCGATAGCACAATCCAGGTGCCGGTCTGGTTCGTATTGTATCTCCTGGGAACTATGGTCATCATTCATTATCTAAAATAATAATCTGAAGAGAAAAGAGCTCCGCAAAAAGGAACGATACCTCGATGCCTTGTGGCGAGAAGTTATCATCAAAAGGCCGAAGAACTGCCGGGAGCTTTTAAGCTTGGCGGAACATGGTTTTTTGATAGAGAGATCATGATTACCTCACTTCAGGCGCTTTCCCAAAAGCCTACTACAAGGACAGTCAGAAATATCTAAAGCTCTTTTACAACTGTGTCGGCAATCCGATGGCTTCGAAGGTAGACGGAAAACAAATCAACGACTTTTTGATGTATGTAGCCAAAGATCTCAAAAGACGCAAAAAAACCAATGCCAAGGTTAATGCCATTATCAGGGCGTTAAAAGCTCTGTTCAACTACGGCATAGACATCTGTGAAATTGATATGAATAATCCGGTTGGGAAAGTTAAATTTTACGGCATGGACACGAGGATAAAGCACATCCCGACAGACAGCGAAATAGAATTAGTAAAAGCTGAATGCGATCCGGGACAGAAGATGTTGATTGATTTTGTTCGTCAGACCGGCTGTCGAATTAACGAAGCTTTAAGACTTACAACAGCGGACATAGGGGGAAAGTATGTAATCCTCTATACCAGAAAAGCCAAAGGCGGAAGCTTAACCCCCAGGAGGGTACCGAAGCCGGACTGCTTTGTAGGAGGTAAGCTTAAAAAAAGGGTGTTTTCACGATGGAGCCAGGAGCCGAAGTATCTTGCCAGAAAGGTCGAGAAACTTAAACTGAAACGCTGGAATTGGCACAACTTACGGCATAAACGAGCATCAGAATGGTCGGCGGAAGGCAAGCCTCTCTTTGAGATTATGAGCCTCCTTGGACACTCCAATTTGAAAATCACCCAGAGCTATTTACAATTGCTTTCTTTAGCCAATCTTTAGCCAGCCAATAAAAAAGCCACTTAGTGATAACTGCTAAGTGGCCGTTTTTTCTTCTGGAGCCGATGAGCGGACTTGAACCGCTGACCTACTGATTACGAACTATAGGAGCCACTTTTAACTAATTGATTTAATAACCTTAATTACGATTAAAAATGACTACGTAGTCACTAAAAATATAAGTATTAGAAAATGTTGAATAATTTTTTATCTATAATAGATATAAAATCTATTTTTCCTCTCTGATTTTATCGATAGTCGATTGTCCAACCCGATGTTTGGACCTTGCGGTTCTGTTCGATTTATGCTTGTTCCCATAACTCCTTCGCTCTAGCTTCAGACAATGATTTGCGTGTGTCCTTTATCTCTCTGATTAACGAGTTGTAATTTTTAAAAAGTATGTTGTACTCTTCCTCCTTTTCTTTAGATAAGTATATTGGGCCTGGATTGATTGCGTAGCGAAATCGATCGTTGCCTAAACTTTGCCACGAAGTAGAGTAGCCTCCAGGATCACTAAGAAGACCAAATTCATTGAGAAGGCCGCCAAGATTGCTGATAACATTCCGAAAAGTTGAATATAAATGTGGTTCATTTCTTTGATAGGTCGGAGGAAATTCATCTCTTGGTTCAATATGATGAGGCCATCTATTACGGTCCTGAAACTCTAATGCGACTATCTCAGGTAACCGTTCTATAAGGGAATTTAGTTTAGATTTTAGATCTTTTAATTTCTCGATTCCAAGCGATTGGACAGTATC